>Ga0070731_10000842_pt1 | contig 36223 bp, 35 predicted proteins | sample Coa_R1_2_FD_66448 | JGI IMG/M metagenome (GOLD analysis project Ga0070731, IMG submission 66448) | Surface soil microbial communities from Centralia Pennsylvania, which are recovering from an underground coalmine fire - Coalmine... | ecosystem: Environmental > Terrestrial > Soil > Unclassified ... | reverse complement strand
CCGAAGCCAAGCCGGCCGAAGCGTCGCCTCCGTCGCCCGCACCGGCGAACGCCCCGCCCAAGGCCGCTGCCAAAGCGGCGCCCAAGACCGAGCCGCCCGGATTCTTCGCCGATCTTTTCGGCGGCACACCGAACTGGGCGCTTGGCGTTGCTGCCCTCGCGATCATCGGCGGCATCGCCGGCATCGTCGCCGCGCGTCGCCGCCGCGGCACGAAATTCGAGGACAGCATCATCTCGGGCACCGATATCAAGACCAACACGGTGTTCGGATCGACGGGCGGAGGCGTCGTCAACACGGGCGACAACTCGCTCGCGAGCGACTTCAGCCGCGAGGGCCTCGGCAACATCGACACCGACGAGGTCGACCCGATCGCCGAAGCCGAGGTGTATCTCGCGTATGGCCGCGATGCGCAGGCCGAGGAAATACTGAAGGATGCGCTCAAGAAGGACCCGCAGCGCCAGGAGATCTATCTCAAGCTGCTCGAAATCCATTCGCAGCACAACAAGCCGCAGGCGTTCGAGACGGTGGCCTCGGAGCTTTTCGCGGTGAGCCACGGCCAGGGCGACGTCTGGCACAAGGCGGTCACGCTCGGCCGCCAGCTCGATCCGCACAACCCGATGTTCCAGGATGCGGCCGCAGCGCCTGCGCAAGCAGGTGCAACGGCAGCCGCTTCGCCTGCAGCGGCGGCGCCCGCGATACCGCCGCGAGCGCCGCTTCACGCGCCCGCATTCAACGACGGCGACATCTCGATCGCGCCAACGACGAGCGGCACGAAGACGCCCGCGGATATCCTCGCCGGTGCCGAGGACGCGCTCGCACGCAGTCCCGCGACGCCCGTGGCCGTCGCATCCGCCGTGCAGACCTCGAAAGAGCACGGCGCAGCGATGGTCGGCGCGCTGGCCGGCGCGGCCGCCGCGAAAGCGGAAGAAGAGACGCATTCGACGCTCGAGTTCGAACATGTCGCGAACGAGCTGACGACACGCGTCGACACGCCGGCCGAGCAGCCACGCTTCGACCTCGACTTCAACCTCGACGACACCGATCACCTGGCGCCAGTCAAGCAGGCCGAGCCTTCGACCGAGCCTTCGCACGCGGCATCGTCGAGCGCCAGCAAGCCGTCGCTCGATCTCGACAATCTCGACCTGTCGTTCGACGCGGACCGTCCGGCGTTCGAGGATTCGACGCCGTCGGTGCTCGACGGGCAATGGCACGACGCGGCGACGAAGCTCGATCTCGCGAAGGCGTATCAGGAGATGGGCGACGTCGATGGCGCGCGCGAGATCCTGCAGGAAGTGCTGCACGAAGGCGACGACCAGCAGAAGTCCGAAGCGCAGTCGCTGCTGTCGAAGCTGACCGCGTAGCGACGCGGATCGCGCGTGGCGCGCCGCGCGCTCGCCCTGGAATACGACGGCCGCTTCTTTTGCGGCTTCCAGTCGCAGCCGTCGGGCGAAAGCGTGCAAGATGCGCTCGAGCGCGCGCTCGAAGCGATTACGGCCACGAAGCTTCGCGTCGTCGCCGCCGGTCGCACCGATGCCGGCGTGCACGCGACGTTGCAGATCGTTCATTTCGACGCTGAGGTCGAACGACCCGCGAATGCATGGGTCCGCGGCGTCAACGCGCACCTGCCGCCTTCGGCCGCCGTGCTGTGGTGCTTGGACGTGTCTTGCGAATTCCACGCGCGATTCGGCGCGTCCGCACGTCACTACACGTATCTGCTGCAGAATCGGCCGGAGCGGCCCGGACTTTGGGCCGGTCGCGTCGGCTGGCATCACGCCGCGCTCGACGATGACGCGATGCGCGAAGCCGCGCGGGCGCTTTCCGGCACGCACGATTTCTCGTCGTTTCGCGCGGCGGAGTGCCAGGCGCGATCGCCAGTCAGGACGCTTCATCGACTCGACATAGCGCGCATCGGCACGCTCGTGCGCTTCGATTTCACGGCCGACGCGTTCCTGCATCACATGATCCGCAACATCATCGGAGCGCTTGTCGAGGTCGGGGCAGGCAAGCGGTCGCCTTCGTGGGTCGCGGAGCTGCTCGGTGCAGCGGACCGCACGCGCGGCGCGCCGACGTTTGCGCCGGACGGGCTTTACTTCACCGGCGCGGATTACGATGCGCGCTTCGCGCTGCCGGTAACGAGGCGCGGAGTTGCGGCGATGCTTCCATGACCGATCGTCTCCCTCACCGTACGCGCATCAAGATCTGCGGCATCACGCGCGTCGAGGACGCGAAGGCTGCTGCGGATGCGGGCGCCGATGCGATCGGCCTCAACTTCTGGCCGGGCACGCCGCGCGTGGTCACGCATGCGCAGGCGCGAGCGATCGTCGCCGCATTGCCGCCTTACGTTTGCGTCGTCGGGCTTTTCGTCGATCCGAAGCCCGACGCGGTGCGCGAGGCGCTCGCCAACGTGCCCATCGATCTTCTGCAATTTCATGGTCGCGAGACGCCGGAATTCTGCCGGCTGTTCGGCCGCCGCTACGTGAAGGCGATCGCAGTTAAGGACGGGGTCGGCTTGCTAGAATCCTCGTTTCCATACGATGATGCCGCGGGGTTGCTGTTCGACGCCTTCCGCGAGGGCGATCTCCCCGGAGGCACCGGCTTCGCGTTCGACTGGAACCGGCTTACCGCCGATGTGCGGGCGCGGTTCGCGTCGCGATTGATCGTTTCCGGCGGCCTCACAGCCGACAACGTCGGGCGAGCGATCCGTGCGGTCGCGCCATGGGGCGTCGATGTATCGTCCGGCGTCGAGGAGCGCGACGCGAACGGCGCGCCGAGGCGCGGCTTCAAGGACGCCGCGCGCATCCGGGCGTTCGTGCAAGGAGTGCGCAATGCAGATGGCTGAAGCTTCGCGACTGCGTGACCTGCCTGACGAGCGAGGCCACTTCGGTCCCTACGGCGGCGTGTTCGTCGCCGAGACGCTGATTGCCGCCCTCGACGAGCTCGGGACGCAATACGCGCGCTATCGCGACGATGCCGACTTTCTCGCCGAGTTTCACAGCGAGCTTTCGCATTACGTCGGGCGCCCCTCGCCGGTCTATCACGCGAAGCGCTGGTCGCAGCAACTGGGCGGCGCGCAAATCTGGCTCAAGCGCGAGGATCTCAACCACACCGGCGCGCACAAGATCAACAACTGCATCGGCCAGGCGCTGCTCGCAAGGCGTCTGCGCAAGCGGCGCGTGATCGCCGAGACAGGCGCGGGCCAGCATGGCGTTGCGACGGCCACCGTCGCGGCGCGCTTCGGCATGGAATGCGTCGTCTACATGGGTTCCGAGGACGTGCACCGGCAAGCGCAGAACGTCTATCGGATGAATCTGCTCGGCGCGAAAGTGGTGCCGGTCGAGTCGGGATCGAAGACGCTCAAGGATGCGCTGAACGAAGCGATGCGCGACTGGGTGACGAATGTCGATACGACGTTCTACATCATCGGCACCGTCGCGGGACCGCATCCGTATCCGATGCTCGTGCGTGATTTCCAGAGCGTCATCGGCCGCGAGTGCCTGGCGCAGATGCCGGAAGCCGCGGGACGCGATCCCGATATCGTCATCGCGTGCGTCGGGGGCGGCAGCAATGCAATGGGCATCTTCCACGCCTACGTGCCGAATTCGAACGTGAAGCTGATCGGCGTCGAAGCGGCCGGCGAAGGCATCGAGACCGGGCGCCACGCCGCATCGCTTTGCGCGGGACGCCCGGGCGTGCTGCACGGCAACCGCACGTATCTGCTGCAGGACGCGAACGGTCAGATCAGGCAGACGCACTCGATCTCGGCCGGTCTCGATTATCCCGGCGTCGGACCCGAGCATGCGTGGCTCAAGGACACCGGCCGCGCGCAGTACGTGACGATCACCGACGACGAGGCGCTGGCGGCGTTTCATACGTGCTGCCGCATCGAAGGCATCATTCCCGCACTCGAATCGGCGCATGCGCTTGCGTACGCAACGAAGCTCGCGCCGACGCTATCGAGCGAAGCGATCCTGCTCGTGAATCTTTCGGGACGCGGCGACAAGGACATGGCGACGGTGGCGGAGCGCGGAGCATGCCCCTCACCCCAGCCCTCTCCCCGTTGGGAAGAGGGAGCCGAGCGGAAGCGAGGCGGGTGAGGGGATGAATCGCATCGACGCCGTCTTCGCCGCTCAGCGCGCCGCCGGCCGTACGGTCCTGATTCCGTACGTCACCGCTGGCGATCCGTCGCTCGAGGTCACCGATCGAATGCTCGATGCGCTCGCCGACGCGGGCGCCGATTTGATCGAGCTCGGCGTGCCGTTCTCCGATCCGATGGCCGACGGGCCGGTCGTTCAGCGCGCCTCCGAACGCGCGTTGGCGCAAGGGGTCGGCCTGTCCGACGTGCTTGCGCTCGTCGCGCGATTTCGCACGCGCAATGCGCGGATGCCGATCGTGCTCATGGGTTATGCGAATCCGATCGAGGCGATGGGCATCGCGGCATTCGTCGATCGCGCGAACGATGCGGGCGTCGACGGTGTGATCGTCGTCGACTACCCGCCCGAGGAATCGGGGGAGCTCGCCGAGCTTTTGCGTGCGCGCGGGATCGCGCCGATCTTCCTGATCGCGCCGACGACGCCGCGTTCGCGGATCGAACGCATCGCGGCGCTCGGACAAGGTTACGTGTACTACGTCTCGCTCAAGGGCGTCACGGGCGCCGGCCATCTCGATACGCGCGACGTCGCGCAAAAGGTCGACGAGATACGCAGGCATCTTGCGCTGCCCGTCGGCGTCGGCTTCGGCATTCGCGACGCGGAAAGTGCGCGCGCGATTGCCGAGCATGCGGAAGCGGTCGTCATCGGCAGCCGCATCATTGCCGAGATCGAGCAGGGCAGCGCGGCCGAGGCGCCGGCGCGGGCCGCAGCGTTCGTATCGATGATCCGTCGCGCGCTCGATACGCGATCGACGGCATGCGCCGCGTGACGGTTGGTTGCCAGTGCAGGGTCAGGCACCAGACTGAGCCTCGATGAGCTGGCTGACGAAGCTCCTGCCGCCCCGCATCAAGAGCGTCCCCGGCGCGCGCAAGACGCCGGTTCCCGAAGGCCTGTGGGTCAAATGCGGATCGTGCGAAGCGACGCTCTACCGCACCGATCTCGAGAAGAATCTCTTCGTTTGCCCGAAGTGCAATTTCCACGATCGCGTCGACGCGCGCGAGCGCATCGAGCAACTTCTCGATGCCGAAGGTCGCTTCGAGATCGGTCTCGAAGTCGTGCCGGTCGACAGCCTGAAATTCAAGGACACGAGAAAATATTCGGAACGCCTCGAAGTTGCGCTCGAGGAAACCGGCGAGACCGACGCGCTCGTCGTCATGCAGGGCAGCGTCAGGAGCGTGCCGCTGGTGCTCGCGGCGTTCGAGTTCAACTTCATGGGCGGGTCGATGGGCTCGGTCGTCGGCGAGCGGTTCGTGCGCGGCGTGCGCGTCGCGTACGAGAACAAGCTGCCGTTCGTGTGCGTGTCCGCGTCCGGCGGCGCGCGCATGCAGGAAGGGGTCAATTCGCTGTTCCAGATGGCGAAGACAACCGCAGTCCTGCAGGAGCTATCGCGCGCGAAGCTGCCGTTCGTGTCGATCCTGACCGACCCGACGATGGGCGGCGTTTCCGCGTCGTTCGCATTCGTTGCCGATCTGGTGCTCGCCGAGCCGGGTGCGCTGATCGGTTTCGCCGGCCCGCGCGTCATCGAGCAGACGGTGCGCGAAAAGCTTCCGGAAGGATTCCAGCGCGCCGAGTTCCTGCTCGACAAGGGCGCGCTCGACATGATCGTCGATCGGCGCAACCTGAAGGACGAGCTCGCGCGACTGCTCGCGATGCTGACCCGCCAGCCGCCGCCGGCGGCCTGATCGCGTCGCACACGCTTCGCGTCATTGCGGTTCGGCAAGACAAGCGACATGAAGCGCACGCTCGACGAGTGGCTTGCCTTCATCGCCACGCTTCATCCGAGCGCGATCGCGATGGGACTCGAGCGCGTCGCTGCCGTCGCTTCCCGCATGGCGATCCGCATCGACTGTCCCGTGGTCACCGTCGCCGGAACCAATGGCAAGGGCTCGACGTGCGCGATGCTCGAAGCTATATACCGGCATGCCGGCTTTCGTACCGGGCTTTACACGTCGCCGCATCTTCTGCGCTTCAACGAGCGCGTGCGCATCGGCGGCGACGAGGTGAGCGACGAGGCGCTCGTCGGTGCGTTCGAGGCGGTGGAAGCGGCGCGCGCCCCACGCGTCACCCCTCACCCGCCTCGCTCGCGCTCGGCTCCCTCTCCCCAGAGCGGAGAGGGTAGGGGTGAGGGGCCGATCCCGCTTACCTATTTCGAGTTCACCACGCTCGCCGCGCTTCGTCTCTTCGCCGACGCACGCCTCGACGTGCTGATTCTCGAAGTGGGGCTCGGCGGCCGACTCGATGCGGTAAACATCCTCGATTGCGACGTCGCGATCGTGACGACGGTCGACATCGATCACGTCGAGTTCCTGGGCGCAACGCGCGAAGCGATCGGGCGCGAGAAGGCGGGCGTCTTTCGCGCGGGCCGTCCCGCGATTTGCGCCGACACCGATCCGCCTCACTCGCTCGTCGAACATGCGACGGCGGCCGGCGCCATGCTCTGGCGAATCGGCGTCGAGTTCCGCTACGTCACCGAAGGCACGCACTGGCGCTACGAGGGACCGCGCGGCGCGCGCTATGGCTTGCCATTTCCGGCGCTTCGCGGCGCCTATCAACTCGCAAATGCAGCGACCGCACTCGCCGCGGTCGACGCACTGCACGAGCGCCTGCCGGTTGCCGCGAACGCCGTTCGCGCGGGGCTCGTGCATGTGGAACTGCCCGGGCGGCTGCAAGTCGTGCCCGGCCGTCCCGCGATCGTGCTCGACGTCGCGCACAACGCGCAGGCCGCGCGCAACCTCGCCGTCGCGCTCGGCGCCATGGGAGCGTTCGCGCATACGTTTGCCGTCTTCGGCATGCTCGCGGACAAGGACATCGATGCGGTCACGAAGACGCTAGCGCCGCGCATCGATCGCTGGTACGTCGCGCCGCTTCCCGGGCCGCGCGGCGCGTCGGCCGCGCGCATTGCCGCCGCGCTTGCCGTCGCCGGTGTGGCAACGGAACACGTTGCGACGTTCGATGGCATCGCGCAGGCGTTCGCTGTCGCGTGCAACGATGCGAACGACACTGATAGAATCGCGGCCTTCGGTTCGTTTCTCACCGTCGCGGCGGTGCTCGACGAGTTGCGCGCACGGCGATGAGCGGACCTATCGCGATGCAGGAGTTGGCCGATCTCAACGTCGACGAGTTGCGCAGACGCGCACGTCGGCGTCTTGTCGGCGCCGTCGTGCTGGCGCTCGGCGTCGCGGTTGTCGTGCCGATGCTGCTCGAAACCGAGCAGAAGCCGCTCGGCGACGACGTGTCCGTCAAGATTCCACCCGTCGACAGCGGAAAGTTCGTCAATCGCCTGAACGACGGCGCCGCCAAGGGCGAGGCGAACGCGAAGAGCGACGACGCGAAGCCTGCGACGCAGCCTGCGCCCGCTACGGGTAATGCATCCGAGCCATCGCGCAAGTACGACACGCGTGTGCCGGACGACGCCAACGGCAAGCCGTCGGAGAACGCGCCGGCCCCTGCGCCGATCGCACCGGCGCCGTCATCGTCGACAGCTTCGATTTCGACGCAACCCGAATCCTTGCCGTCACCCGTCGCTGCGCCTGCACCGGCAACCGACACCGCAAGGGTCGCGCACGCGGCCGATAGCGCGAAGTCCGCACATGCGCCGAGCGCGCCTGCACAGCATGAAGGATTCGCCGTCCAGCTCGCGGCGTTCGCCGACGACCGCGGCGCCAACTCGCTGGCCGGCCGCTTGAAGCGCGCCGGATACGCCGCATATACCGAACCTCTGAAGACCAGCAAGGGCACGCTTTGGCGCGTGCGCGTGGGCCCCTATTCGTCGCGCGAGGAGGCGCAAGCCGCGCGCGACAAGCTTCGCAACGAAGGTCAGAGCGGCATTGTCGCTCCCGTCAAATAAGCCCGCCGGACGGCGGCCGCCTCGCGACGTTCCGGCGACCTCCGTTCATGACGACGTTCGACTGGGTGGTCACAGGCATCGTGGCATTGTCGACGCTGTTCGCGTTCGCGCGCGGCGTGATCCGCGAGCTCGTCGCGCTGGTTGCGTGGGTGGTCGGCATCGTGGTCGCGCTGGCATTGACACCCGCTGTCGGCGCGCTGTTGCCGAACATCGTCGAATATCCGGCCGTGCGCTACATCGTGGCCTTCGCGCTGATCCTGATCGCGGCGCTCCTGCTCGGTGCAGTCGTTGCATGGCCGCTGTCGAAGGGGGTGCGCGCGGCGGGCCTGGGCTTCGTCGATCGTTTTCTCGGCGGCATCTTCGGGCTCGCGCGCGGGATCGTGCTGATGCTCGCGCTCGTGTTCGTCGCCGGCTTGACCGCCATTCCGAAAACGTCGTGGTGGCAACATTCGGCGCTCGTGCCTCCGCTCGTCGCGGGCGTGTATGCGCTGCGACCGCATCTGCCGGCGGATCTCGCCGGACGGCTGGACTATTCGCCGCATGACAAGTCAGAAGTGAAAAGACAGAAGACCGCAAAGGCAAGTCGGCACCGTGACACGTGCCGCGCCACCGAAAACGCCGATGCAACTGACAACTGTCAACTGACAACTGTCACCTGACATGTGCGGCATCCTCGGCGCCGTCGCCCACACACCCGTCAATCAGCTCCTCTACGACGGGCTGCTCCTGCTGCAGCATCGCGGGCAGGACGCGGCCGGCATCGTCACGTGCGAAGGACCCGTATTCCACACGTACAAGGGTCCCGGCTACGTGCGCGACGTGTTCCGCACGCGCAACATGCGCGAGCTCTCGGGCACCACCGGCATCGCGCATTGCCGCTATCCGACGGCGGGATCGGCGTATTCCGATCTCGAATCGCAGCCGTTCTACGTGAACTCGCCGTTCGGCGTGACGCTGGGTCACAACGGCAATCTGACGAATAGCGAGGCGCTGAAGCGCGAGCTGTGGGAGCTCGACTTCCGCCACGTCAACACCAATTCCGACAGCGAGGTGCTGCTGAACGTGCTCGCGCTCGAGCTCGAGCGCGCCGCGCAACATCACCGGCTCGATCCCGACGCCGTGTTTCGCGCCGTCGCGGGTGTGCATCGGCGTTGTCGCGGCGCATATGCGGTCGTCGCGATGATCGCGGGCTACGGCATGCTCGCGTTCCGCGATCCGTACGGCATCCGTCCATTGATCGTCGGGGTGAGCGAGGCGATGGCCGGCCGCGAATATCTCGTCGCCTCCGAATCGGTCGCGCTCGAGCCGCTCGGCTTCTCCGTCCTGCGCGATGTCGACCCCGGCGAAGCGATCTTCGTCGACCAGGCGGGCACGTTCCATTCGCGGCAGTGCGCTGCGCGCCCGTCGCTTCATCCCTGCATCTTCGAGTACGTCTATCTCGCGCGGCCCGATTCGGTGATCGACGGCACGTCGGTGTACGAGGCACGCCTTCGGATGGGCGCCGCGCTTGCGCAAAAGATCCGCGGCATCGATGCGGCGCGCGACGTCGACGTCGTGATCCCGATTCCCGATTCGAGCCGTCCCTACGCGCTCGAGCTCGCGAATCGGCTCGGCAAGACGTATCGCGAGGGCTTCGTCAAAAATCGCTACGTCGGGCGCACGTTCATCATGCCGGGGCAGGCGTTGCGCAAGAAGAGCGTGCGCCAGAAGCTCAATCCGATCGGCATGGAGTTCAAGGACAAGGTCGTGCTGCTCGTCGACGACTCGATCGTGCGCGGGACGACATCGCGCGAGATCGTGCAGATGGCGCGCGACGCCGGCGCTCGCAAGGTTTACTTCGCATCGGCGAGCCCGCCCGTGCGCTTTCCGAACGTCTACGGCATCGACATGCCGAACCAGGACGAGCTCGTCGCCACCGGCCGGACGGAAGCCGGGATCGCGCGCGAGATCGGCGCCGATCTGCTCGTCTATCAGGATCTCGATGCATTGAAGGACGCGGTGCGTGAGGGGAATCCGCGGCTCCACGATTTCGAGGCGTCGTGCTTCGACGGCAAGTACATCACCGGCGACATTACGCCCGATTACCTGTCGCATCTTGCCGCGCATCGCGACGAGAAGCGCGACACCGTCGACCTGCTCGAGGAGACGAAGCTCGAGGTGGCATCGGGAGAGCTGGCCGGCGACTGATGGTCGCGCCGGCAAAGCGCAAACGCGCCCGCCTTCGCCGACTCGCGCGCGCCGAGTTGCCGGTCGACGCAGAGGATCTCGCGCACTTTCTCATCGGCAAGTACCTCGTGCGCGACGACGAGCACGGGCGCGCGAGTGGCCGCATCGTCGAGAACGAAACGTATCACCAGGACGATCCCGCGGCGCACACGCATCGCGGCGAAACGCCGCGCAACCGCTCGATGTTTCTCGAGCGCGGTCACGCGTACGTCTATTTCATCTACGGCATGTGGTACGCGGTGAACATCACCGCCGACGTACGCGGCGTCGGCGCGGGGGTGCTGCTGCGCGCGCTCGTGCCATGCGATGGCGTTGCCCTGATGCAATCGCGGCGCGGAAGCGTTCGGTTGACCGATCTTGCACGCGGTCCGGGACGCCTGACCACGGCGCTTGCGATCGATCGAAGGCTCGACGGCACCGATCTCACGCGTCGCGGGCCGCTATGGCTCGCGACCGACGATTCCCGTGCGCCTCCGATCGGCGTGACAACGCGCATCGGCCTTCGCAAGGAAGCGCACCGGCCATTGCGCTTCTTTTCGCGCGCGCCGGATGATCTGCCCTACGTGAGCGGGCCGCGAGCGGCGTTGGCTGGATCGCGAGTTCTGCTATAATGTTGTTGCGCCGATTTGAGCTTCAGCTTGCGGGCGCTTAGATAAATTCCGCTAAAGCGAGGTTCGCTCCAGCCCGAGGATATCGGGCGGGGCACACGAAACCCGTCCGGCGGAAGCTCGACGGGTTTTTTGTTCGGGAAATGCCATGAACGACAGCAGCCATGCGCGCGGCTTCACGACCGCGATTCTCCATAGCGACCGCGATTCGCCGATCGAGCACGGCGCGCTCCACAAGCCGCTGCACGTGTCGGTGGCGTACGGCTACAAGGACGCGGCCGACTTGGTCGCCGTGTTCCAGGGCAGGCAATCGGGTTACGCCTACGGTCGCCAAGGCAACCCGACCACGGCGGCGCTGGAAGCGAAGATCACCGCGATGGAGCGCGGCGTTGCGACGTGTTGCTTCGCCACCGGCATGGCGGCGATCGAGGCGACCTTGCTCGCGCTGCTTCGCGGCGGCGATCACATCGTGTCGAGCTCGTTCGTCTTCGGCAACACGAACAGCCTCTTCAACACGCTCGCCGACCACGGCACGCCGGTCACGTTCGTCGATGCGACGAGCGTCGACAACGTCGAGCGTGCGCTCAGCCCGCGGACGAAGCTCGTATTCGTCGAGACGATCGCGAATCCACGCACGCAGGTGGCGGATCTCGCCCGCATTGGGGAGCTCTGTCGCGCGCGCGGGCTGATCTACTTCGTCGACAACACGATGACTTCGCCATGGCTCTTCCGGCCGATCGACGTCGATGCGAGCCTCGTCATCAACGCGCTCACCAAGTACATCGGCGGCCACGGCAATGCGCTGGGCGGCGCCGTCACCGACACCGGTCGCTACGACTGGAAGCGCTTTCCGAACATCGCCGAACCCTACAAGGCGCAGAAGCCGCTGCTTTGGGCGATCACGCAGATCCGCAAGAAGGGCCTGCGCGACGGCGGCGGCACGCTGTCGCCCGAACAGGCGCATCACATCGCGGTTGGCGCCGAGACGCTGGCGCTGCGGATGGACCGCCAGTGCGCGAATGCGCAGGCGCTTGCGAAGTATCTGTCATCGCATCCGAAGGTCGATGCCGTGCACTTTCCCGGGCTTGCGTCGCATCCTCAGCACGAGCGTACGCAGGCGCTGTTCCGCGGGCCGGGCGCGCTCTTCTCGTTCGAGCTCACGCGCGGCATCGACGTATTGGCGTTCCTCGATCGCCTGCGCATCGTGGTGCTATCGTCGAACCTCGGCGACAACCGGACGCTCGCCATTCCCGTCGCAGAGACCATCTTCTGGGAGATGGGCGCGGCGCGCCGCGCGGAGATGGACATCGCCGATTCGCTCGTGCGCGTGTCGGTCGGCATCGAGGATCCGGACGACCTGATCGAGGATTTTCGGCAGGCGCTCGGGTAGCATTGCAAAAGGTGCATACTTCGCATCCTTCACGGAGGCCCCGCCATGGCCAATCGCGACAAGCAGCGCAAGGAACCGAAGAAACCGAAGCAGAAGAAGCCGCCGAAGGCCTGATCCCGCGTGGTTTTCGATCGGCGCGGCGGCGCCCGCGCAGCGTTCAGCCGGTGATCTGCCGGCTGCGGGAGCCCGTCTCGTCGATTTCGACGTAGTGCCCCAGATCGTCCCAGTCGGCGAGGACGATGCGCTCGCGCGGCGTGCCATCGACGATCGTCTCATGACGCGCCGGTCGATGCGTATGTCCGTGGACGATCCGTGATACGCCGAACGTCCGAAACGCGTTCGTGACCGCCTCGGCGTTGACGTCGAGGATCGCTTCGGGCTTGCGCGACGTTGCCGCGCGACTGCTGCCGCGCAGCGTCAAGCCGATCAGCCGACGCACGAAGTAGGGCAGGCTCATCAGCCGCCGGTGCGTGCGCGGATCGCGCGACCACGCGCGAAAGCGCTGATACGCGTCGTCGTCGGTGCAGAACTCGTCGCCGTGCGTGGCGAGCGTGCGCGTTCCGCACACGTCGACGATCGTCTGCTCGCCAAGCAGCGTTGCGCCGGCCGCCCCGGCGAACGCTTCGCCGAGCAGGAAGTCGCGATTGCCGCGCGCGATGTGAAGCGGAACACCGGCGTCGGTGATCCCGCGCATCGACAGGACGACCGCATGCGCGAACGGCTCCTTGCGCTGATCGTCGCCGAGCCACGCGTCGAACAGGTCGCCCATCACGTAAACCGCCGCGGCATTTCGCGCAGGCCCGCGCGCGAACGCGTGAAAGGCGGCGAGCGTCGCCGTTCGATCGGGCGCGAGATGCAGATCGGAGAGGAAAAGCGTCGGCTTCACGAAGGAGCCCGCTCGAATTCCGACGCGAGCCGGCGGACGAGGCTTGCTACTCCACGACCTCCGCGCGCTCGATCACGACGTCGGTGCTCGGAACGTTCTCGTGAAAGCCCGAGCGGCCGGTCGGCACGCCGGCGATCTCGTCGACGACGTCGCTGCCGCGCACGACGCGACCGAACACACAGTACCCGTAGCCTTGTGGACTCGCACCCTTGTAATCCAGAAAGGCGTTGTCGGCGAGGTTGACGAAGAATTGCGCGGTCGCCGAATGCGGGTCTGATGTGCGCGCCATCGCGACCGTGTAGCGCGCATTGCGAACGCCGTTCGCCGCTTCGTTCGCCACTGGCTTGCGTGTCGGTTTCTGCTTCATGCCCGGCGCGAAGCCGCCGCCCTGAATCATGAATCCGGGAATCACGCGATGGAACAGCGTGCCGTCGTAATGACCGTCGCGCACGTATTCGAGGAAATTGGCGACCGTCGCCGGCGAGTTTTCGGCGTCGAGCGCGAGCGCGATGACGCCGTGATTCGTGTGCAATACGACGCCGGTCATGATCGAATCCTCTTCTCCGTCGCGTTGAAGCCTATTTCGCGGGCTCGATCACTTTCGCGACCGAGATAAACACCGGCTCGGTGGTGAGCGAGCGCGGATCGACCGGCGGAGCGCCGGGCGGGAGCTTGCGTCCTCCCTTCGGCATCTTCGCGATCTTGTTCACGACGTCCATGCCTGAGATCACCTTGCCGAACACCGTGTAGCCGATGCCCGCCGGATCGGGCGAGCGGAAATCGAGCGGCTTGTTGACGGCGACGTTGATGAAGAACTGGTCCATCGCCGAATCGGGATTGGACGTGCGCGCCATCGCGATCGTGCCCGGCACGTTGTGCAGCCCGGCTTTCGCGCTCATTTCCGCTTCGTTGACGATCGGCGGCCGCGTCGGCCTCGGGCTGAAATCGGCCGTGTATGCGCCGCCCTGGATCATGAAGCCGTCGATGACGCGGTGGAATTGCGTGCCGTTGTAGTGACCGTCGCGCACGTAGCGCAGAAAGTTCGCGACGGTCTTCGGCGCCGCATCGGGATAGAGCTCCAGCGTGATCGCGCCCGCGGTCGTGTCGAGTTCGACTTCCGGATTCGCGGCGAGTGAAGCGGTCGCGTGCAGCGCGAAGGCGAGCGCGGGAATCAAGGTCAGGCGACGCAACATCTCGATCATGCTCCTTCTCACTTGGAAGCCGCCGACGTTTCGCGAATCAGCTTGAGCTTCGCCGCGGCCGTATGGTTGCGCTTGTCGAGTGCCACCGTCTTCTCGTATTCGACCTCGGCGAGGCGCGCGTAGACGTCGCCCAGGTTCTCGTGCGCGACGGCGTAGTCGGGCGCGGCCTGCACCGCGCGTTCCAGCTCGTCGCGGGCCTGAGCGTATTCGCCCTTCTTCGCATAGAGCACCGCGAGGTTGTTGCGCGGCTCCGGCAATTCGGGAAAATCGGCGAGCAGCGCGAGAAAGACGTCGATCGCCTGATTGGTCTTGCCTTCGTCGGTCAAGGCGAGGCCCTTGACGAAGCGCGCCTTCGGCTCACGCGGGTGCTCGGCGATGATCGTGTCGAGCTTCGCGATCGCGTCCGCGTATTGCTTCTTGTCGAGAAGCGTCTGCGCGTCGTGCAGTGTCTTCTCGTAGATCTTGCGCTCGGCGTCGGCCATCTGCCGCGGGTCCTGCACGGGCGCCGGCGCTTGCGCGAGCGACGGCATCGCGATCATCGCGAACAGGAAGAGCACAACAAGACGGCGCAACATCGGAAGGGACACGTCGGTCAGGGAGCGTTGCCTGATGGATTCTAGCGCAGGGCACTCGCCGGCAACGCTTCGCGCAGCCGCGCCGCGGTCGTGTCGATCAGATGACGCGCGATCGACATCGGGCTCGGCAGGTCCGGCAGAGCATCGACGTCGAACCAGCGCACGTCGGCAATCTCGGAGGCGTCCGGCGTGAGGTCGCCGCCGGCGTATTGCGCGGTGAACGCGATCATCAGCGAGTGGGGAAACGACCACGACTGGCTCGCGAAGTAGCGAAGATCGCGAACCGCCACGCCGACTTCCTCGCGCACCTCGCGATGGATGCAGTCCTCGATCGACTCGCCCGCCTCGACGAAGCCGGCGAGCGCGCTGTACACCGCACCGGCAAAGCGGTGGGATCGCGCGAGGAGGAGCTCGTGTCCGCGGGTCACTAGCACCATCATCGCCGGCGACACGCGCGGATATGCGACGTAGCCGCACACCGGACATTGCTTCGCGCGCTCGTCGTCACGATCGCGCGTCGGCGAACCGCAGCGGCCGCAATAGCGATGGGTGCGCTCCCACTCGACGACCTGGAAGGCGCGCGCGGCGACGGCGAGCAGCGGCTCCGGGAGACGCGGGAACAGCGAGCGAAGGCCCGCGAACGCATACTGCATGGGCGCGGCGGCGTCGTCGGGCAGGAGGATCGCAATGCAGTCGGCGCCATCGAGCCGCCCGATGTAGTGACGAATGCCGTCGATTTCCGCGCGTGAGAGCTCGCCGGCGGTCGGCACGGCGGGCGCATGCTCGTCACCGCGAACGAGCAGCTTCGTGCCGGAGAACGCGAACGCGAGCGACGTGTCGGTGACGATTCCCGACGCCAGGGGCGAAGGCGCGAAGCCTTCGGGCGTTCGCATCATCGCCGTCAGGCCGACAGCGTGAGCGGCAGCACGCGAAGGCGTTTGCCCGTCGCGGCGGCGATCGCATTCGCGACGGCCGGTGCGATCGGTGGCACGCCCGGCTCGCCGACGCCGGTCGGCTTGTCGGTCGACGGGACGATATGCACCTCGACCGGCGGCATCTCGTTGATGCGCAGCACGCGATAGTCGTGGAAGTTCGATTGCACGACACCGCCGTCCTTGATCGTGATCGCGCCGAACAGCGCGGCCGACAATCCGTAGCCGATGCCGCCTTCCATCTGCGCGCGCACGTTGTCGGGATTGACGGCGAGCCCGCAGTTGACCGCACACACGACGCGATCGACGTGAAATGTATTGTCCTCGCGCACGGTAACTTCGGCGACCTGTGCCACAGCGGTGTTGAACGATTCGTGCACCGCGATGCCGCGTGCCCGCTTTTCTCCCGTCTTTCCAGGCGCAAGCGGCGTTCTCCAGCCAGCCTTCTCTGCGACAAGGGCGAGCACCGACAAATGCTTTGGCTTTTGTGCGAGAAGCGCCTTGCGAAACACCACCGGATCCCTGCTCGCCGCGACGGCAAGCTCGTCGATGAACGTCTCGACCGAATACGCGGTGTGCGTCGAGCCGACCGAGCGCCACCATTGCACCGGAACGCCGATCAGCGCCGAATGCAGGTCGACCTGAAGATCGGCGATCGCGTACGGAATCGTCGTCGCGCCCTCGACGGACGTCGGATCGACGCCGTTCTTCACCATCGCTTCGAACGGCGATCCATCCAGAATCGACTGGCCGATGAGCCGATGCTGCCACCCGGTGACATTGCCTTGCGCGTCGAGGCCGGCGCGCAACACGTGCTGATACGCCGGACGGAAATAGCCGGCGCGCATGTCGTCCTCGCGCGTCCAGACGAGCTTCACCGGAGTGCCGGGCTTGCCGATGGCCTTCGCGATCGACGCGGCCTCGACGAGATAGTCGGACTGCGGATTGGCGCGTCGGCCGAAACTCCCGCCGGCGAACAGTTGGTGAATCTCGACCTGCTCGGGCGCAAGGCCGACGAGCTTCGCGATCGCTTGCTGGTCCGCGGTCTGAAACTGCTCGCCGTTCCAGACTTCGCAACGATTCGCGTCGAGGCGCACGACGCAGTTCATCGGTTCCATCGCCGCGTGCGCGAGGTAGGGGAATTCGTAGGTCGCTTCGAACGTTCGCGCGGCCTTTGCAATCGCCGCTGCCGCATCCCCATCGTTTCGCGCGATCGTCCCCGGCGTACCGGCGAGGCGCTTGAATTCCGCCGCGATATCGGCCGACGAGTGTTTGAAGCCGCTGTCGGCGTCCCATTCGACCTTCAACGCATCCCGGCCTTTTTTCGCGGTCCAGAAATTGGTGGCGACGACCGCGACGCCGGTCGGAATCTCGACGACATAGCGCACGCCGGCGATATGCGAAACGCTCGCGGAATCGACGTGCGCGACCTTCGCACCGAAGCGCGGCGCGCGCGCGACGACGGCAGTCAGCATGTCGGGAAGCTTCACATCCTGCGTGTAGATCGCTGTGCCGGTTGACTTCGCTTTCGAGTCGGTACGCGGCGCGCCCTTGCCGATGTAGACGAAGTCCTTCGCCTCCTTGAGCGATAGCGACGCCGGAATCGGCTGCTTCGCCGCGCTCGCCGCCAGCTCGCCGAAGGTCGCTTTCTTCGCGCCTGCGGACACGACGCCGTTTCGCACGCTGATCACTTCGGGCTTCACGTCGAAGCGCTGCGCGGCGGCGGTGACGAGCATCGCGCGCGCGGCGGCGCCTGCCTGTCGATATTGCTCGAACGAATTCGCGAGCGCCGTCGAACCGCCCGTGCCCTGCATGCTTCCCCAGAACAGGTTGTTGTAGCGCCTGGCGTCCGCCGGTGCGCCTTCGACGCGCACCTGCGACCACGCGGCATCCAGCTCTTCGGCGACGAGCATCGGCAGCCCCGTGTACGTGCCTTGGCCGAGCTCGACGTGCTTGACGATCACCGTGACCGTATTGTCGGGTGCGATGCGCAGGAAAGCGTTCGGCTCGAATGCAGTCGCGGCGCTCGCCGATTTGCGCGCCTGCGCCATGGCGTCGACATCGAAGATCGCGAGCGTGAGGCCGGCGCCGAGCGCGGCGGTCGTCTTCAGGAATGCACGCCGGCTGATCGTCGAAGCCGGTGTCTCCTGCATGCGCAACGGATTCATCACGGCTCTCCTTTACGCGGCAAGCTTCGTCGCAGCCTGCTTGATCGCGGCGCGGATGCGCACGTAGGTGGCGCACCGGCAGATGTTGCCGGCCATCGCTTCGTCGATATCGGCGTCGCTCGGATGCCGCTTTTTCGCGAGCAGCGCAGCCGCCGACATGATCTGTCCCGACTGGCAATAGCCGCATTGCGGCACGTCGAGCGCCTGCCACGCGGCTTGCAGCGCCTTGCCTTCCTTGCTCGTGAGCCCCTCGATCGTCGTGACGTCGGCGCCTTGTCGAATCGACGACAGTGGCGTCTGGCACGAGCGCGTCGGCTGTCCCTCGATGTGCACGGTGCATGCGCCGCAAAGCGCCATTCCGCACCCGTACTTCGTTCCGGTGAGGTTGAGCGAATCGCGCAGGATCCATAGAAGCGGCGTGTCGCCGGGCACGCTCGACGCGACATCGACGCGCTGCTTGTTGACGTAGAACACAGGCATGGTGGCCCCTGACGAAGATCGAAATCAGCAATGTTAGTGCGAAGGGCCGCCCCGAGCTACTGACTGCAACACTTGGCCGCTTATAATAAGTGCTCAAATCGAGTGATCACGAGCGACAGTCATGGAACCCGAACAGATCAATGCCATCAGCAACGCCCTCGCAGACCTGCGGGAGCGTACCGCGAAGCTTCGGAGGTATCTTTGACTTCGACGTCAAGGCGGCGCGGCTCGCAAGCGTAGACCGCGAGCTCGAAGACCCGAAGATCTGGGACGACCCGGCGCGCGCGCAGGCGCTCGGCAAGGAGAAAAAGACCCTCGACGGCGTCGTGCATGCGCTCACCCATCTTTCGCGTGCCATCGACGACAGCAGCGATCTCTACGCCCTCGCGCGCGAGGAAGCCGACGACGCGACGCTCCTCGCGATCGAGGGCGACGTCGACAAGCTCGAGCGGCGCGTCGCCGACCTCGAATTCCGGCGCATGTTTCACGATCCGCTCGACCCCGGCAATGCATTCCTCGACATCCAGGCCGGCAGCGGTGGCACGGAAGCGCAGGACTGGGCGGCAATGCTGTTGCGGATGTACCTACGCTATTGCGAGCGCAAGGGCTACCGCGTCGAAATACTCGAGGAGTCGCCGGGCGAAGTCGCGGGCATCAAGAGCGCGTCGATCAAGGTCGACGGCGACTACGCGTACGGGTACCTCCGCACCGAAAGCGGCGTGCACCGGCTCGTGCGCAAGAGCCCGTTCGACGCGAACGCGCGGCGCCACACGTCGTTCGCGAGCGTGTTCGTGTACCCGGAAGTCGACGAATCGATCGAGGTCGAGATCAATCCGGCCGATTTGCGCATCGACACCTATCGCTCGTCCGGCGCGGGCGGCCAGCACGTCAACAAGACCGACTCGGCCGTGCGCATTACGCATCTGCCGACGAACATCGTCGTGCAATGCCAGACCGATCGCTCGCAGCATCGCAACCGAGCGGAGGCGTTCGCGATGCTCAAATCGAAACTCTACGAGCTCGAGGTTCGCAAGCGGCAGGAGGAGCAGGCGAAGCTCGAGGATTCGAAGACCGACATCGGCTGGGGCCACCAGATCCGCTCGTACGTGCTCGATCAATCGCGGATCAAGGACCTGCGCACGAACCACGAGGTCGGCAACACGCAGGCGGTGCTCGACGGCGATCTCGACGACTTCATCGAGGCGAGCCTGAAGCAAGGCGTGTAACGCGCCGTAGCGGCCGGTTGCGTGTATCGCCTCATACACCTTACAATACACATTAGGAGGTGTATATGCGCACGAATATAGTTTTGGACGACAAGCTGGTCAAGGAAGCGTTTCGCGTGTCCGACGCGAAGACGAAGCGCGAGCTCGTCGACCTCGCGCTACGCGAGTTCGTCGCAACGCGCAAGCGCCGCGACCTGCGCGATCTCTATGGGCGCGGGGGCTTGCGGGACGACTATGACTACAAGGCGTTGCGCGAAGGGAAGTGACTGTGATCCTGGTCGATACGTCGGTCTGGATCGACTTCATTCGCCCTCGCTCGACCAATGCTGTCGATCGCCTGCGCGCGGCGCTCGACCATGGCATCGAGGCTGCCGTCACGCCGCTGATCTATCAGGAAGTCCTGCAGGGCGCCCGAGACGAGCAGGCGTTCCGCGACTACCGCACGTTTCTGTCGACGCAGCCCTTTCTGCACTCCACCGACGCCGTGGCAACGCACGAAGGTGCCGCTCGCCTGTACTTCGAGTGTCGGCGCATCGGGCTGACGATTCGATCCAGCGTCGATTGCCTGATCGCGCAAACCGCCGTCGAGCACGGCGTTCCTCTGCTTCACGACAATCGTGACTTCGAGCGTATCGCAACCGTTGCACCCAAGCTCGAGTTCGCCTGAATGAACAAGCCTGCCGACCCGCCTGTTCAAGGCGACGAGAACCAGATCATCGGCGAGCGCCGAGCGAAGCTCGCCGCCCTGCGCGCCGCGGGTAGCGCGTATCCGAACGACTTCCGGCGCACCGCGCTCGCCGCCGATCTCCACGCCGCGCACGACACGTCAGACAACGCGGCGCTGGAGGCGCAGCGCATCGAAGTGGCGGTCGCGGGCCGCATGATTTTGAAGCGCGTCATGGGCAAGGCATGTTTCGCGACGCTGCAGGACATGTCCGGTCGCATCCAGCTCTACGTCACGCTCGACGGCGTCGGCGAAGCGACGCTCGACGCATTCAAACACTGGGATTTGGGCGACATCGTCGGCGCGGGCGGAACGCTCTTCAGGACGAAAACCGGCGAGCTGTCGGTGAGATGCGTTCGTGTGCGCCTGTTGACGAAGGCGCTTCGTCCGCTGCCCGAGAAGTTTCACGGGATGACGGACCAGGAGCAGCGTTACCGGCAGCGCCACGTCGATCTCATCACCAATCCGCATGCACGCGATGTGTTCGTCAAGCGCTCGCGCATCGTGCAGGCGATCCGCGAGTTCTTCGTCGCGCGGGGCTTCCTAGAGGTCGAGACGCCGATGATGCATCCGATCCCCGGCGGCGCCGCGGCGCGGCCGTTCGCGACGCACCACAACGCCCTCGACATGCCGCTTTACCTTCGCATCGCGCCGGAGCTCTACCTGAAGCGGCTCGTGATCGGCGGCTTGGAGCGCGTGTTCGAGATCAATCGCAGCTTTCGCAACGAGGGGATCTCGACCCGGCACAACCCCGAGTTCACGATGCTCGAGTTCTACGAGGCGTACGCGGATTATCGCGACCTGATGAACCTGACCGAGGTGCTGCTGCGCGAGGTCGCGCAACGCGTCGTCGGCACGACGACGATCGTCTACCAGGGGGAGACGATCGATTTGTCGCCGCCGTTTCCGCGGTTGACGATGGCCGAAGCGATCCGCCGTTACAACGCCGAGTACGAAATCATCGACCTCGCCGACCCCGCAGCGCTTCGGCGCGCGCTCGCGCCGTTCGAGGTCGACATGTTCGACAGCGACGGCGTTGGCCTGCTCCAGCTCAAGCTCTTCGAGGCGACGACCGAGGAGAAGCTCGTGCAGCCGACGTTCATCGTCGCGCATCCGACCGACGTGTCGCCGCTCGCGCGCGCGAACGACGCCAATCCCGCGATCACCGATCGCTTCGAGCTCTTCATCGCACGCCGCGAGATCGCCAACGGATTTTCCGAGCTCAACGATCCCGAGGACCAAGCGGCGCGCTTCATGGCGCAGGCGAACGCGCGCCAGGCCGGCGACGAGGAGGCGATGTACTACGACGCCGACTATGTTCGAGCGCTCGAATACGGGCTGCCGCCAACGGCCGGCGAAGGAATCGGCATCGACCGGGTCGTGATGCTGCTCACCGATACTTCATCGATCCGCGACGTGATCCTGTTTCCGCAGCTCAAGGCGGAGGCTTAGGTACGCCGCGGATTGGCCCTCTGCCTGTCACGTCGCGGAGTCAGGCTGTCGGTTTCTCGGGGTCGGCAATTTTGCGTACGCAGCCCGGCCCTCGAAAGGGGCCGGCACGGCCGCTATTCGGGCGCTGCATCGATCAAAAGGATGATACCGATGAGCGGCGGTGCTCGTTAGCATTTTCGCTAACGTTGCCTTTTTGCTCCATGTCACGCGCCCCCGGCTCTGCCCGAGTTCTCGCGACCAATGTCGTGCGCCTCGGCCATAGCATGGATCGGAAGCGTCGCCCGCGTCCTTGTGAAGCCAAACCACTTTGTAGGCGCTGGTGCGCGATCTCGTTGCCGCACGAACCGCCGCTGGATTGAGCCAGGCCGACGTCGCCGCGGATGTCGACCACGAAGAGCGCCGTGTCCCGACTTGAAAGCGGCCTGAGCACGTATCCAACATTGCGGACCATCGAAAGATATGCACTCGCCGTGAGCGCGGTCGTCGAGATCCGCTTGCGTGCCAGGCGATAGGCGACGCTCAGGCAAGTAAATCGTCCGGCTGAAGATACCCCATACAGGTATATCATCCCACTGGATGGACACCGCTTTCGCGATCCCGCCGGCACGCGGTGGGAAAGCTGAGATCGACCTCGCGCTCGAAGGCATGACTTGCGCGGCCTGCGCGGCGCGCATCGAAAAAACGCTGAACCGGGTTCCGGGCGTCGAGGCACATGTCAATTTCGCGACCGAATCGGCGCGCGTGCGCTACGCGCCTTCGCAGGCCAACGCCGATGCGCTCGTTGCAGCGGTCAAGCGCGCCGGCTATGCCGCGCGCGTCAGGCGCGACGAGGACGAGGAGCGCGCACGCGAATCGGTCCGTCGCGATGCTTCGCATCGGGCGCTTCGCCGCGACCTGCTGCTTGCCGTCGCACTGACCGTCCCGCTCATCGCACAAATGATCGCGATGCTGATATCCGGCAGCGCCACCGACGAGTTCCTGCCCCGCTGGCTGCAACTCGCGCTCGCCACACCGGTGCAATTCGTCGCGGGCCGACGCTTCTATGTCGGCGCCTGGCGTGCGCTTCGCGGCGGCGGTGCCAACATGGACGTGCTGATCGCGCTCGGCACGTCGATCGCATGGGTTTCGAGCGCCGTCGTCACGCTCGCGGGGCTCCACGGCCATGTGTATTTCGAGGCGTCCGCGACAATCGTCACGCTCGTCCTGCTCGGCAAGCTGCTCGAATCGCGCGCACGGGCGGGGACTTCAGCCGCCATCCAGAGTCTGCTGCGCTTGGCGCCCGCGATCGCGCACGTCGAGCGTGACGGCAGCGAGATCGACGTGCCGCTCGCGAGCGTCGTGGTCGGCGACCACTTTCGCGTCCGCGCAGGCGAAGCGATACCCGTCGACGGTATCGTCGTCGAGGGCCGCGCGTCGGCCAACGAAAGCATGCTGACCGGCGAGAGCCGGCCGATCACGAAAGCGACCGGCGATCGCGTCTACGCGGGCGCCCTCGACCTCGACGGACTTCTGCGCTGCGAAGCCACCTGCGTCGGCGAGGCGACGCTGCTCGCGGGTATCGTGCGACGCGTGCGCGAAGCGCAGGGATCGAAGGCGCCGATCCAGCGAGTCGCCGATCGCGTCGCTGGAATCTTCGTGCCGATCGTCGTCGCCATCGCGGCCGTCACGTTTGTCGCGACGTGGTGGCTTGCCGCCGATCCCGCGAGCGGGCTCGTCAACGCGGTCGCCGTGCTCGTGATCGCATGTCCCTGCGCGCTGGGCCTCGCGACACCGACAGCCATCATCGTCGGTACGGGTCGGGCGGCGCAGTTCGGCGCGCTCATCCGCAATGCCGTTGCGCTCGAGCACGCGGGGCAGCTGACGACGCTCGTCGTCGACAAGACCGGCACGGTGACCGAGGGCGCGCCGGCGGTTACGCGCATCGATGCGTCGAGCAATGCCTCAGCGAACCACGTGCTTGCGTGCGCCGCCGCCCTCGAGCAAGGCGCGCTGCACCCGCTCGCACGCGCGATCGTCGACGCCGCGCGACAACGCCAACTCGTGTTGCCGAACGTGACCGATCTCGTCGTGCTGCCCGGCGAAGGTGCGGAAGGGACGATCGGTGGCGCGCTACCGCACCGCGCGCTCGTCGGCTCACCGGCCTTCCTGTCGCGTCGCCGCGTGCAGATCACGCGGGAAGCGCTGACAGCGGCACAGGCATCTGGCGAAAGCATCGTCGGCGTCGCAGTGGATGGGACGCTTGCCGGCATCGTGATGCTCGCCGACCGTGTGCGGCGGACGTCGAAGGCGGCGCTCGCTCGTGCGACGCGCGAAGGCATCGACGTCGTGCTGCTCTCCGGCGATACCGAAGCGACCGTCGCCAGCGTATCGCGGGAAGCGGGCATCGTGGCCTTCCGTGCCGGCGTGACACCCGCCGGCAAGGCCGACGAGATTCGACGTTTGCAGGCAGCCGGCAACATCGTCGGCATGGTCGGCGACGGCATCAACGACGCGCCTGCGCTCGCCACGGCCGACGTGAGCTTCGCGATTGGCGCGGGGTCGGCGGTCGCTATCGAAGCGGCAGACGTCACCGTCGTTCGCGACGACCTCGGTGCAGTCGTCGACGCGATCCTGCTCTCTCGCGCAACGCGAAGAACGATCCGTCAGAACCTGTTCTTCGCATTCGTCTACAACGTGCTCGGCATCCCGCTTGCGGCGCTCGGATTTCTGAGCCCGGTGATCGCCGCCGCGGCCATGGCGGCGAGCTCCGTCTCGGTCGTCGGCAACGCGCTTCGCTTACGCCGCTTTCGCGCGACGGCATGAACCTGAGGAGTGTTTTATGCAATCGGCACGAATCGACATTCGGGGCATGACGTGCGAGGGCTGCGTCGCCAGCGTGACGCGCGTCCTATCGGCGCTGCCCGGCGTTCGCGACGTGAAGGTCGCACTCGATCCAGGCTCCGCGATGGTGAGCTTCGATCCGTCGCGAACCGGCGTCGAAGCGATGAAGAAGGCGATCGAGGACGCGGGCTATGACGTCGTCAGCTAGGCCGGTGGCCGCCAAAGCGCCTGCGCGAAAGTCGACCCATCGCGCGCACCCCATCGTGCCGCGCGATCGGCACGAGGGCCTGGTGCTCGCGAAGCGCCTCAATCGCATCGAGGGACAGGTTCGCGGCATCGCGCGGATGATCGATGAGGATCGCTACTGCATCGACATCCTGACGCAGGTCGCCGCCGTGCAGTCGGCGCTCGACGGGCTCGCGCGAAAGGTGCTCGAGCATCATCTGCACGGTTGCGTCGCCCGCGCGATCAAGTCGGGTGACGGCGCGTCCGCGATCGACGAGGCGCTCGCGGTCATTCGCCGCTTCGGCCGCTGAGCCTGCTTGGCGCGTCAACGCGTCGCCGGCGCGGTGGCGTTGTGATCGATCCAGATGACGAAGGCGTCCATGAATTTCTTCATGAGCTCACGCGTCGAGTCCTTCGCGAAATTGCCCTGCGCGTCGAAAAGCTCCGCGGCGCCGCCGATGTAGGCCTCGGGCTGTTGCAGCGCCGGCATGTTGAGGAATACGAGCGATTGGCGAAGGGCGTGGTTCGCGCCAAAGCCGCCGATCGCGCCGGGCGACACGCTGACGATCGCGCACGGCTTCCCGTTCCAGGCGCTTTTGCCGTACGGGCGCGACGCGATGTCGATCGCATTTTTCAGAACACCCGGCACCGAACGGTTGTACTCGGGCGTGACGAACAGCACGGCCTGCACCTTCTCGATGCGTGCTTTGAATGCGACCGATGCGGCCGGCGGGTGCGCGTCGTCGTCCTGGTTGTAGAGCGGCAGGTCGCGGATCTCGACGATCTGGCAATGAAGCGATGGCGGCGCCATTCTGCAAAGCGCGTTCGCCATCTTGCGGTTGTACGAATCCTTGCGCAGGCTTCCGACCAGCACCGCGACGTTCCATTCCTGGCTCATGATCGCGCGCTCCTGTTGTGTTGGACAATGGCGAGCGAGGCGCCGGTCCCGCTTCGCATCGCGATACGAGGGATCGCGCACGTGGAAAGTTCCGGCGGAGATCGAGCGAGCCGATCAGCGTCGAGTGTCATAATTCAACCGTCGGGGTGTAGCGCAGCCCGGTAGCGCGCTTGCTTTGGGAGCAAGATGTCGGAGGTTCGAATCCTCTCACCCCGACCAAATCCAACGTGTACGCGCCGGAGAAATCGGAAACGATTTACACCGGATCCAGCGTAAACAGCTCCTGCGGTCGCGCAACGCCCTTCGTCGCGTAGCGGCCAAGGCTCACCAATCGCTCGCGTGCCTGCCCCGCCGCTTTCGCGAACGCGGACGACACGATCACCATCTGGTCGAGCGAACCGCATAGCGCCTCGATGCGCGCCGCTTCGTTGACCGCCGGGCCAAGCACGGTGAAATCGAGACGCCTTGTGCTCCCGACGTTGCCGTACAGCAACTCGCCGAGGTGCAGCGCGAGGTATGCGCCGGTCACGGGCTGCGAGGCGGCCGCGCGCCGGGGCGTTGAGCTTTGCGATGCGCCGCGTCTGCTCCGCCGCGGCATCGAGCGCACGCCCGCAGGCGCGCGTTCTGTCGTCATCGGGAAAGATCGCGAGGATGCCGTCACCGATGAACTTCAGCACGTGGCCGCCGTGCATTTCGATCGCCGCCACCTGCGCCTCGGCGTAACGTTGAGAAGCACGAGCAGCGCGTTTGGGATCGACGCTGTCGGCGATCCGCGTGAAGCCGATGAGGTCGCTATACCAGACGACCGCGACGATCGGCGTCGCACGCCCGCGGACGATGTTGCCTGCGAGCACGCGCACGGCCGCATCGCCGAGATAGGTCGTGATCGCGGTGCGCGCGGTGCGGTGCATCGTATGGAGCATGAAGACCAGCGCGAGCGTCGGCAGCAAGCGCGCGATCGAGCAGCGGAAATTCGCCGCGCTCGTAGCGTTCGTCGAGGCGCCTGTGCAGCCTTGACTGTCCTCCTTCGACCAACGCATAGAACGGGCTGCGAATCCACGACTCGTTGACGACCTGGTCCTCGGCGCGCGCGAACACTTCCTCGACGCCTCCCTCGCCGCGGTTCCAGCGCACGCCGCGTGCGTCGTACGTGGGATCGAGCAGGTCGAACGCGATGGATGCCCGCACCAGCGACAATGCCTGCGCGTCGAGCCGCCCGCAAAGGCCGGTCAGGATCTCGATCTCGCTTTCGCCGGCGAGTGCGTGCGCGACGATCCAATCGCGAATGTCCATGCTCATCCGCGCGCCCGAGCGTCGCCTCGGCGGGCGGATCGGTCGCGGCGACGCTCACCCGGATGTCCGCGAATGCGGTGCCGTATGCGTAAAGCAGCACGAACGACAACACGGCTGCAGCCATGCGTTTCATCGACGATCACCACTAGAGCGCTCGCTCGCGATGTTACTGCAACCGTCGCCTGCGCTACGATACGACGATGGACGCGAAGGATCGAATCGATCTCGACCGCTATCTCGCCCGCATCGGGTGGAATGGCGCGGCGCCGGCAACGCTTTCGACATTGAGCGGGCTCCTGCGTGCGCACATGCGCAGCATCCCGTTCGAGAACATCGACGTGCTGCTCGACCGCGAGGTGCGGCTCGACATCGAGGGCCTGCAGCGCAAGCTCGTCGATGCGCGCCGTGGCGGCTATTGCTTCGAGCACGCGACACTTTTCGCAGCAGCGCTCGAGGCGCTTGGATTTGCGCCGTCGCGCCATGCGGCGCGCGTCGTGCTGATTTCGCCGCGCACCGAGATGCCGCGCACGCACATGTTCCTCACCGTTCCGCTTGCCGAAGGGACGTTCGTCGTCGATCCTGGCTTCGGCAGTCTCGCGCCGGAGAAGCCGCTGCCGTTGCATGAAGAGGCGCCGGCCGCGAACGCCTCGCACTGGATGGCGCGCGATGGCGCGTGGTGGGTGCTCCGCGCGCGTAACGACGGCAAGATCGTCGACTGCTGGGTATCGACGCTCGAAGTGGAGAACGCGATCGATTTCGTCGTCGCCAATCACTACACGGCGACCCATCCGGCGTCGTCGTTTCGACAGCGGCTGATGCTGCGCGCGCTGACCGACGGCGGACGGGTCAGCGTGATGAATCGTGACGTGACGTTTCGCACCGACGACACGGTTCGTTCGGCCACGCTCGCGGACCGCGCCGCGCTGCGATTGCTCCTCGCCGAGCACTTCGGCTGCGATTTGCCTGAGGTCTTGTCGCTGCGCGTGTCTTCGATCGAGGGTTGGCAATGAATGCGATGTCATGCGCCGACATTCTCGCGGGCCGAGCGCCGGCGGATGCGCCGGTCACGCTTCGCGGCTGGGTACGCACGCGCCGCGACTCGAAGGCCGGCATCTCGTTCGTGCATGTGTCGGATGGCTCCTGCTTCCATCCGGTGCAGGCGGTCGTCCCGAGCTCGCTTCCCAACTACGAGAGCGAGGTGTTGCACCTGACGGCCGGATGCGCGATCGAAGTGACGGGCACCATCGTGCCTTCGCCGGCGAAGGGACAACCGTACGAGATGCAGGCGAATGTGTTGAAGGTCATCGGCTGGGTCGAGGATCCCGACACGTACCCGATCCAACCGAAGCCGCACACGCTCGAATTCCTGCGCGACGTCGCGCATCTTCGTCCACGAACGAACGTGATCGGCGCGGCGAGCCGCGTTCGCGACACGATCGCGTTCGCGATCCATCGCTTTTTCCACGAACACGGCTTCTTCTGGATCAACACGCCGATCATCACGTCGTCGGACGCCGAAGGCGCGGGCGAGCTTTTTCGCGTGTCGACGCTCGACCTCGCGAACCTGCCGCGCACGCCGCAAGGCGGTGTGGATTACGCGCAGGATTTCTTCGGACGCGAGACGTTCCTGACCGTGTCGGGACAGCTCAACGTCGAGAGCTATTGCCTCGCGCTCTCCAAGGTGTATACGTTCGGGCCGACGTTTCGCGCCGAGAACTCGAACACGAGCCGGCACCTCGCCGAATTCTGGATGATCGAGCCCGAGATCGCGTTCGCCGATCTCGGGGACGATGCGACACTCGCGGAGTCGCTGCTCAAGCGCATCTTCCGCACCGTGCTCGACGAGCGTGCCGACGACATGGCGTTCTTCGAGCAGCGGATCGAGAAGGGCGTGATCGCCAAGCTATCCGGCATCGTCGAATCCGAGTTCGTGCGCATGGATTACGCGGAAGCGATTCGCGTGCTTTCGCAGGCGAAGCAGGAGTGGGAATTTCCGGTCGCGTTCGGGATGGATCTGCAATCCGAGCACGAGCGGTATCTCTCGGAAACATACGCGAAGAAGCCGGTGATCGTGATGAACTATCCGAAGGCGATCAAGGCGTTCTATATGCGGGTCAACGACGACGGCCTCACGGTTGCGGCGATGGACGTGCTTGCGCCGGGCATCGGTGAAATCATCGGCGGCAGCCAGCGCGAGGAGCGCCTCGACGTACTCGATGCCCGCATCGGCGAGGCCGGCCTCGACAAGGAACATTACGGCTGGTATCGCGACCTGCGCCGCTACGGCACGGTGCCGCACGCGGGTTTCGGGTTGGGCTTCGAGCGGACGATTGCTTACGCGACCGGACTTGCCAACGTGCGCGACGTCATTCCGTTTCCGCGAACGCCGGGGAACGCGAGGTATTGAGAGAACCCCACGGCACGTAGCCGAACCGGTCGTGCCCGAGCCACGTGTAGTAGAGACCGATCGTGCCGCGCGTCTGGGAACTGTCGCCGGCGTCGGGATAGAACGCATCGCGGCGGTTCAGCAGATAGCGCAGGGAAATGCCGTGGCGACCCGCGATTCGCACGGTGAACGAGGCATCAAGCCGCAGGATGTTGTCGTGGCCGCCGCGCGCGGCGGCGCCAATGTTGCTCACGAAATACTCGCGCGCGGTCAGGTCGAGCGCCGCGCGAGTCCCCGCGATCAGGCGCAATGCGACGAGGCCCTGCGGCGACATGCCGTAGTGGTAGTCGCGATCCGACGTGCTTCGCGTGGTGCCGACGGCCGTATAACCGACGCCGCCGAGCACGGTCCCCTGAAGCGCGAGCGCATTGGAAATCTTCCATTGCGCCGTCGTTCCGATGCCGGCCGCGGTGCTTGACACGCGGAAGGTTTGCGGCGCGATGTAGTCGTAGATGCCGTACAGCCCGAAGACGCCGCGATAGTCGGCGTCTGCTTCGTACGTTTTTCCAAGCAGCAGGCCGCGCGTCAGAAGACTCTCGGCGCCATTCGCGGTCGATGCGCTGGCCTCGAGACTGAAGTAATCGAATGGACGCGAATACGTGTACCCGGGACGCCCCGGCAATCCGTAGTCGATCGCGTAGTCGACGAGCGCCTCGTTCGGCTTGTCCTCCGCCGCCGACAATCCGGCGCTGTTCTGAATGCGGCGGCTGTATCCGATTTCGAGCCGGCTGAAATAAATCGGATCGTGACTGGGGAAGATCGTCCTGAAGCGATCGCCGAACGCGAGACGATTGAAGCCGACCGGCGGCGAGATCAGCGCGGCGGCCGTCTCGCGCCAGACGGGCGGAACGTTCTCGTGCTCGAGCGTGAGATTCGCGAGGCGGAACAGGATTTCGCCGAGGAAGCTGCCGCCGATGCCCGTGTTGATCTGGTCGTTGCGCGACGGCAGGCTGCGTTCGCCCCCGATCTCCCACAACGCGCTGCCCGCGAACGTATAGCCGAGCGATTCCCAATAGTTGAGTCCGCTCGCGCGCGCGAAGCCCTGGTACATGGACCCTGCGTATGGATGGCCGAGCTGGTTGATCTGAAACGGATCGCGGTCGACGACCCAACTGCTGCGCAGATTGCGCCTGATCGTCGAGATGTTGCTCGCGAAATCCGTGCCGAGCACATGTCGATCGAACTGGTTCAGCAGGAACTCGAAGCCGAAGATCTCCGCGGCCGGGATCAGATAGCTCTTGCGTGCGTCGATGCGCACCTCGGTGGCGCGATCCTCCGCAGGTGTCGCTGCCGGATCGCCGTCCGGCATCTCACGCACGATCGACGGGCTTACGTCGGCGCGCCCGTCTTCGACATCGGCCGCGATTCGCGACGCGCGAAGCTCCGCCCATTGCGTCGGAAGATCCGCCGCCGCGGCGCTCGAAAGCGCGGCGAGCGCGAGGACGCCAAGCGCCGCGCGCAGCGGCGCCGCCATGCTCATTTCGGACGGATCGTCGCCCGCTTGAACTCGTCGAACGAGAGCGTGCCGTCGTGGTTCGTATCGAGCTCGTCGAAGACCTTGCGCGCTTCCGCGTCAGTGGCTGTGTTCGTGTTGGCGCCGGCCGTCGAAGACGTCGGCGATGCGCCGTTGCTCGATGCGGCGGTCGACGACGGCGCCGCGCTAGTTGAAGGCGCGCCCGTTGTCGGGGGAGGTGTCGTGGTCGAATTGCCGTTCGATGCCTGCGCAAGCATCGAATCGGTCGCGGGCGTTGCGGCGCCCGCGGGGATGGCAGCGAGTGCCAAGCCGACGGAAGCGAGCGCCGATGCGAAATTCGCGCGGAAGTTCATGGCAACTCCTTGGTAAAAGGGGCGGGCGCCTGCGCGCCGCCGACACAACCGTCGATGCAAGGAACCTGCCCGGACGCGTCCGATGCGATTCGATGCGCGCGCACGGCCTCGTATGGACGGTCGGACCGGCGCAGCGTGTAGCGGCGGCGCGCGTGTAGGACGGACACCGTCAGCACGACGCGCGCCCCGCCTACAGGAGGCGCCTTGCGTCACGTATTGCTTCGACATTCCATTTCCGAGGCCGATGGTCGACAATGCGCTGCCATCGCCTCCCGGAGAAGAACAATGCAGAAGCCGCTTGCGTGCCTGCTCCTCTTGTCGACGCTGCTCGCCGGTTGCGCCGGGATGAATCCGCGGCCGCCAATCGAGAGCAGGATGCTTACGTGCGAAGGCGAGGGCGCGTGCGTCGTCACCGTCAAGGTCGCCTGCACGCACTTCCTCGGCTGCGACTTATCGGTTGACTACGACCTCGTGCTCGTGAAAGGGCGCGGCAGGCAGACGACCATCGCCTGGCGCCTGGGAGGCGACGCTTCCGCGCAATTCGCGGTGAACGGCATCGCGATCAACGATCCCGAGATTCAGTGTGTCGCGAAACCGGAAAGGCGCGAATTTCAGTGCACGGACAGGCACCACGACTTCGGCATCTTCAAGTACCGCGTCAATGTCACGGTGCCGCAGAGTGTCTTCGGGCCGCGCGGCGTTCCGTCGCTCGATCCGTGGATCGTCAACGACTGAAGAACCGAACGAACAGGGAGGTCACATGAACGCAAAGCCGATGCTGGTTGCCGCCGCTTCAGCGCTCGTCGTCGCCGGTTGCGCGACGGGGGGCTTTCATCCGACCGGGATGCATCAGATATGCAGGGGCCACGGACTTTGCGAGATCCCTGTGACCGTTAACGCCTGCGGCATCGCCGTTCCGGATACGATCGATCTCTACGATGGCGCCAAGGAGATTCACTGGGATATCCAAACGCCGGGTTACTCTTTCCCGGAGAATGGGATCGTGATCAAGGAAGATCCGGGCGGCAGCGTAAGCCAGCTTCAGCGTCTCAGCGCAACGAAATTCAAATTGCACGACGACAACGTGCCGCAGCCCAAACCGATCTCGTACGGCATCAACGTGCTGAACGGTAGCATGGCGTGTCCGCAACGCGATCCCTGGATCGTCAACCACGGTTGATCGCGGCCTTTTCGTCAAGGCTCGCGAGCCAGGCGCGCGCTTGCGCCTTCGCCTCTTCGTAGGCGAACGCGCGCCCGGCCGCTTCGCTCGACGCGAACGCTGCATCGCCGAGCGCCCGTCGGGCTTTGTCGATACGCGGGGCGAGAAACGCCTCGTCGGCCGGATCGCGATGAAGGCCGGTCGAGTGCGCATGCGCTTCGGTCGCGCCGAAGAGCGTGGCCGCGCGCTCCCATTCGCCGCGCGACGCGGCGAGTCCCGCGCAGACTTCGAGCATGCTTTGCGCCGCGGGTTTCGACCCGGTTTCGTCGACGATGTCGATCACTTCGAGCAGCATCGCTGGCACGCGCGCTTTCGCTTGGTCGACCGTCGACATCGCAAGGTTCAAGAGCCCGATCGCGATGCTTTCGCGATCGTCGATCCGTCGCGCCAGCGCGAGCACGCTCTCGTAGAGCGGCACGGCGGCGGCGACGTCGTTTTGCGTTCGGTGGAACTGCGCCATCGCGTTCAGCGCCGCGACGAGATCATGCTGGTCGCCCTGCTCACGTGCGAGCGCGACCGCTTCCCCGAGATGGCCGCGCGCGGTTGCCGCGTCGCCAAGTCCGAGACACGCCATGCCGAGCGGCTGCAGCGCCGCGGCGATGCGCCGCTTGTCGCCACGGGCGCGCGCAATCGCGAGGCTCTCGTCCAGGTATCGGCGCGCCTCGTCGTAGCGGCCGAGCCAGCACGCGATCTGGCCCGTGTCGAATAGCGCGCGGCAGCGCGCAAGCGATGGATCATCGGCGCGCGTTCGGGCGAGCGCTTCGGTCGCGAGGCGAAGCCCGAGACCGAGCAGGCCGCGGGTGATCCAATAGGGCTTGGCGGCATGTACCAGGCGCAGGCCCAGCTCGACGCCTCCGTCGGCGCTATTGCACCACGCATGCGCGGCGAGCAGGTTCTCGCGCTCGAGATCGAGGCGCGCGAGCCACGCGCCCTGCTCGGGTCCGATGAGCTCCGGCCGGGCGGCTTCTGTCAGCGCGACGAAATGCGCAAGATGGCGATCACGAAACTTGCCGGCCTCGTCGGACATCTCGAGACGCTCGGCCGCGTATTCGCGAACGGTTTCGAGCATTCGATAGCGCGTATCGTCGGCATCCAGCACGGCAAGCGATTTCTCGATCAGATGCGCAAGCACGTCGAGCACGTCGTCCCGTCCGAGCGTCTCGTCGGCGGCGATCGCTTCGGCGTCTTCCAGCGTGAAACCTCCCGCAAACACCGACAACCTGCGAAAGAGCGTTCTCTCCGCCGGTGTAAGCAGCTCGTGGCTCCAGTCGATCAGCGCGCGCAGCGTCTGCTGGCGCGGCAACGCCGCACGATCGCCGGTGGTGAGCAGACGAAAACGGTCGGTCAGGCGTGCGGCGATCGTTTGCACCGGCAATGCGCGGGCCCGCGCAGCCGCGAGCTCGATCGCCAGCGGAATGCCGTCGAGCCGCTGGCAGATTTCCGCGATGTCCGCCGCGTTCTGCTCGCTCACGACGAACGACGGCTGCGCGGCCGCGATGCGGTCGAGCAGCAGGCGCACCGCATCCGATTGCACGAGCGACGACAGCGACGCGGTGCGCGACGGATCGGGAACGACGAGCGGCGAAAGTGGATACGTCGCCTCACCGCGGATGTTCAGACGCTCGCGGCTCGTCGCGAGAAGCTTCACGTTCTTCACGGCCTGCAGGAGCTCGGCGGCGAGGTTCGCGCACGCATCGATCAGATGCTCGCAGTTGTCGAGGATCAGGAGCATCGTGCGCGTGGCGCAATGGCGGATCAGCGCCTGCGTTGGCGATGCGCCATCGTCGCGAATCCCCAGCACCGAAACGACCGCCTGGGGAACGAGTCGCGGATCGGCGAGCGACGCGAGCTCGACGAGCCATACGCCGTCCGGGAAATCGTCGAGCAGGTCGGCGGCAGCCTGCAGCGACAGTCGCGTCTTGCCGAGGCCGCCCGTTCCGACGACGGTGACGAGGCGCGACTGCAACACGAGCTTTCGCATCTCGGTGAGCTCGCGCTCGCGTCCGATGAATGACGTGACCTGCTGCGGAAGATTGTTCGGAATGCCCTCGAGCGATCGCAGCGCGGGAAAGATCGAAGGAAGCCGAGGATGCGCGAGCTGGAAGATTCGTTCCGGTTGCGCCAGATCGCGCAGCCGCACGAGGCCGAGGTCCCGCAACCCGACGTCGGCCGGCAATCGCCCGGCGACGAGATCGGCAACGGATTGCGATAAGAGCATCTGCCCGCCGTGCGCGGCGCTCATGATCCGCGCCGCGCGATTGACGGCGCTGCCGAAGAAGTCGTTGTCGCGGCGCTCGACGACGCCGGCGTGCATGCCGCAGCGAACGCGCAGCGACACGTCGTCTTCGCGACGCTCGCCCAGCGATTGCTGGATCGCGACGGCGGCGAGCACGGCATCGAGCGGGTCCGCGAACACCGCATGAACTCCGTCACCGGTCATCTTGACGACGCTGCCGTGCCGTGCCTCGATCGCGCTTCTGACGAGCGCGTCGTGACGCGCGAGCGCGCGCTCCATGCGCGCCGGCTGCTCATCCCAGAGGCGCGTGCTCCCCTCGATGTCGGTGAACAGGAACGTCGTGACGGCGGACGGCTCTTGCACGATTCGCTTTCGGCGGAAACGTCCGCCACTACTGTACGGCATTCGTCGCATGGCGGGCGCGGTATGATCGACTGCGTTCGCGCCCGTAGCTCAATCGGATAGAGCACCGGCCTTCTAAGCCGGCGGTTACAGGTTCGAGTCCTGTCGGGCGTGCCTCCCGTTCGCGCGTCCAGCGCACACAAAAAGCTCCCGCCACGTCGAGGTTCCACGGTCATTGACTTGGCCGCTGAAATGGCGTTGCATACACGGCCCGCAGCCGGCCAATCCGCATCGACCGCCGGGACGCCTTGCAATGAATCGAGGTGCAGGAGGAGAAGCCGAAAGGCGAAAACGACAACGGCAAAAAAGCGCGCGCCGGCGACCCCAAGCCGGCGTGTTTATTTCACGCAGGACCGGCGCAGCGAATGCTTTCATTGCCATGCAGGACTCGCCGGCTTTATGGAGGAAGAAAAGATGTCTGCAATGACCGATCGTCCGTGCCCGCCACGACAGGCCGTACCGAGTCGCCACGGACGCAAACTGATTTATGCGGCGGTCGCGGCGGCGCTCGCCGGCGGCATCGCGTCGCTGCCCGCGCAGGCGCGCACGACGCAGATCCACATCCAAACCCGCACGTCGCGTTCGGCGGCTTTTCATTCCCGGGCGTCGGCCAGTACGAAGTCATCACCGGCTATGCGCAAGGCGAGATCGATCCGAACGATCCGAAGAATGCCGTCATCACGGACATCAGGCTCGCGCCGACGAACGCGAACGGCGACGTCGAGTACACGCACAATTTCTACATCCTGAAGCCGCTCGATCTGTCCAAGGGCGCGCACAGGGTGATGTACGAGCCGCCGAACCGCGGCGGCAAGACGTTCCAGACGCTCAATCGGAGTCCCGGCGGCAACGACCCGGGCAACACGATCACCGATCCCGTGGCGCTCGCGAATTCGTTCCTGTGGCCGCGCGGCTACACGATGGTGTTCAGCGGTTGGGAAAACGATCTCGCCGATCCGACGAATGCGAAGAATTTCGTCGCAAGCGCGCATT
>Ga0070731_10000841_pt1 | contig 36299 bp, 33 predicted proteins | sample Coa_R1_2_FD_66448 | JGI IMG/M metagenome (GOLD analysis project Ga0070731, IMG submission 66448) | Surface soil microbial communities from Centralia Pennsylvania, which are recovering from an underground coalmine fire - Coalmine... | ecosystem: Environmental > Terrestrial > Soil > Unclassified ... | reverse complement strand
GGGCGCCACGGTCCCGAACGGGCTGGCGGGTAACGCGAACAACCTGGCCGGTGACGGGGGGACGACCAACCCGGCGTACACGCTGCGGGGGACGTTCAACGAGCCGGACGCGAACATCAACACCGGCGTCGACTACTGGCTCGCGGGCGGGCTGTCCACGAACCCGTCGTACGGGCACGTGGTGTGCGCGTACGCGTTTAGCGAGGGGTCGGACCCGTGGGCCGGCAGCCAGACTGTGACCGAAGCCGGCGGCACCGCCGGGGCGACGTTGAACCACGCGCGCGGCGCGAGCGCCTCGCCGTAAGGGAAACTCAGTGGTGCGCCGGGGCCCGGCCGAACGGCCGGGCCCCGGCGTGTGCCACTCGTTCGCCTAGGCGTTTGACAGTCACATTTCCGGGCTCTTCTGGGCACCTTAAAGGGCGACGGAGAGGGCAACAGAACCTGATCTCGACTGCGCCCGGGGGTGTAAAAGACGTGTTCAGGCGTAACGGTGCCAAGCGCTTCAATGACGAGCGGGGCTTTACGCTCATCGAGTTGATGATCGTCATCCTGGTGATCCTCGTCCTCGCCGCCATTCTGATGCCGCAATTCGGGCTGGCGCGCGAGCGGGCCCGAAAGGCCACGTGCGTCAGCAACCAGCGCAACCTCGAGACCGCCGTGGCCCTGTGGGAAACGGACAATCCGGGACCGACGCTCGGGCAGGGTGAAATGAGCGCGACGTCGGTGCCGACCGCGGCCACGCTCTCGACCACCCCGGTGTATACGCCGGTGAGCTCGTACAAGGAGCCGGATGACACGGGCGTCACGCAGACGAACGGCGCCGACTACTTCCTCTCGGCCGGCGGGACCACGCCGAACAGCATGGCGCCGTCGTACGGGCACGTGATCTGCATCTTCGCCTTCGCTCCCGGCACCAACCCCGATCCGTGGGGCGGCGTCGGCCCGGCGGCCGAGCAGGGTACCGCCGGAGCGGGCCTCAACCACGCGCGTGGGGCGTCCGCGTCGCCGTAGGGACTCCCACGGGTGAGCGGCATCCGGGTTGAGACCGGCGCGCTTCCGGCGATGCTCGCGGTGGGCACGGCCGCCGTGGTGCTGCCGTTCCTCGTTGTGCCCGCTTGGTACGACGCCTACTACTGGCCGAAGGTCTGCCTGCTCTATGCCGCCGTCGCGGCCGGCGCGCTGTCGTTGCTGCGGACGAACGGCGGAGCGTGGCTGCGCGATCTCGGCGCGCCGATCGGCGCCGCGCTTGGGGCGTGGCTCGGCGCGCTGACTCTGGCCACGGCACTGTCGGTCAACCCGCTGCTCAGCTTCGTCGGCGACGATTACCGGTACGAGGGGCTGCTCACGTGGCTCGCGTACGGCGCGCTCGCCGCGGTCTCGGCCAGCACACTGCGGAACCCGCGCCGCCTCCGCGCGATCCTTGGACTGATCCTCGCCGCCGCCGGTGTCATGAGCGCGATCGCCCTCCTCCAGCACGTGGGCATCTCGCCGGTGCCGGCGGACCTGATGCGGCGCGCCTGGATTCGCGCCTCGGGGACGACCGGGAGCCCCCTCGCGCTCGGAGCGTACGCGGTGCTGCTGCTCCCGTTGATCGTCGGCGTGTACGCGGAGAGCCGCCGGGGCCGGCAGGTGGCCTACGGCGCGCTCGCCGCCGCGCTGTACGCGGCGCTTATCGCGACCGAAGCCCGCGCCGGCTGGGGCGCGCTGGCGGTCGGGCTCGCCGTCTGGGGGGTCACCTCGGGGAAGGCCGCGGTCCGCGCCGCCGCGCGGCCGCTGGTGGTGCTCGCCGTCGTGTGCGCCGCCGTGACACCCGCCGTGCTGCTGACCGGATCCCACGCCGCGCTCGGCCACGTGTCCGACGCGGGCAGCGCCGCATCGCGCGTGTTTATCTGGAGGACCGCCGCGCCGCTGGTTGCGGCGCGTCCGGTGTTTGGGTGGGGTCCCGACACTCTCTCGCAGATCTACCCCGCCTACGGCACGCCCGCATTTGTGCGCGTGTTCCCGGAGGCCGCGATGCAGCACATCGTGGTGGACCGGCCCCACAACGATGTGCTCCAGCAGGCGATCTCGGCCGGCCTGGTGGGTCTGGCGGCATATCTGTGGTTCTGGTACATGCTGTTCTACACGGCGTGGAAGACGGCGCGGGCGCGCGCGCACGGCGACCATGGACTCCGGCGCGGAGACGACCGGCGATCGCCTCTGGTCGATCCCGCTGTGATCGGACCGGGACTCGCCGGCGGTTTCGCCGCGTACTTTGCCCAGCTGCAGCTGTCCTTCAGCTACGTGAGCGTCGCGCCCCTGTTTTGGGTGCTCGTCGGCGCGATCGCGGCGCTCCGCCCGCGCGTCGTCTGGGGCGGACGGCTCCGGAGCGGCCCGACCGGCGTCTAAAACGCGCCGCCGCACGGCATAACCCTCACTGCGACCATGCGTACGCGTATGCGGTTTATGAGAGGTTTGTCCGCGATTCGTCCGATCCCGCGGGACGAGCGCGGCTTTACGCTGATCGAGGTCATGATCGCCATCGTCCTGATGATGGTCGGCCTGCTCGCCGCGGCCGACTCGTTTCCCCGCCTGATGGCGATGTCGCTCTACGGGAAAGACCAGACGCGCGGCGGGAATCTCGCGCAGCAGCAGATGGAGATCTACCGGAACATGACGGCGTCGGCCCTGTCGTCGCTCGCCGGCGACTACGGGACCCTGGCCAGCGGCTACTTCGACCAGAACGGGGCCGCGACGACCCAGGCCGCCGCGTATTTCACCCGGGACGTGCAGATCCAGTACTGGGCGTGGGTCCCCGCCAGCAGCGCCTTCGCCAAGCCGGCGAGCCCGTACGTGACCCCAACCGGCGCCTACGTGTACCATGTGTCCGTCGCGACGCACTGGCTCGTGCGCGGGCAGACGGCCTTCACCACGAGCGGATCCACGAAGGGGTGCGTGACCTCGGGGGTCTCCTCGGCGGTGGGACTCGGCTGCGTCACCCTCAGCAGCTTCGTGACGCCGTGAACCGCATGGGGACGAACCGTCGCATCCCGCGCATGAGGCCGTCCGGCGACGGCGGCATGACGCTGATCGAGCTGATGGTCGTGGTTGCCATCGTGTCGGTGACCTCGAGCGCCATGTTCTCGCTGCTGTTCGCGGGGCTCAAGACCTACTGGAAGGGCGACGCCGCCTCGCAGGTGCAGCAGGGCGCCCGCATCTCGGTCGACCGCCTGACGCGGGACCTGCGGCAGGCGCGGCGGCTCATCACCGGGGTGACGGAGACGGTGGGCGCGACGTCCGTCACGTTCAGCACCGGCTGCACCACCCCGCAGATCAGCATGGCCCTGCCGCACCTGGCGTCGGTCTCGCTGGCCGACGGCTCGACGATCTTTGCGCCGGATGCCAACGCCTCGGGCGTCCTTCCGTACGACGGCTGGTACGTCTCCTATTATCTCGCGGCCTCGGCCGATGGGGCGACGCCCGACACCGCCGGTCCGTACCTCATCCGCGCCTCGTACGACATCAAAAACAATACCCTGGCGCTCGCGAACGTGGCAGGCAACGTCACGGCACTCGCCTTCAACCCCGGCGGCGCCTGTCCCACCACGTCGACCCGCGAGTTCACGGTGCAGGTAACGGCGTCGCAGACCCAGACCGGCCAGAACGTGTCGTCGCAGACCATCGTGACCGACGACGTGACGCTGCGGAATCAGTGATGCACACGGCGCGGCGGGGGATCGTGGCGGCACCGCGGCCGGCAGCGGGCGAGCGGGGCACGGCGCTCGTGACCGCCCTCATCATGCTGACCATTATGGGGTTCTTCCTCTTCGGTTTTCAGATGATCAACCGGAACGAGCTTGGCTTCGCGGCGTACAGCCGCAACAGCGCGCTCTCGCTCGGCGTCGCGGAGGCCGGCGTCCAGGAGGCCATCAAGCGGCTGAACATGTTCGGGGCGGCGCCGGGGAGCACGTGCTTCGTCAACAGCCTCACGTCGGGCGCCGCGTGTTCGGGCAGCACCTCGACGCCCAACGCGAACACGGTCGCGTATCAGGCGCGGCTCTCCAGCGATGCCGCCATCTTTCCGATCCTCTCGCTCGCGTCCGTCAACGGCGCGCCGCGGGGGGTGCGCATCTACATGCAGGCGGTGTACAAGACAGGATTCGGCAACACGATCATCGGCCCGCAGGTGACGTTCCAGGGCGACGCCTCGCCCATCACCGGCGACACCTACGCCGATACCTCGACGGTGTTCGCCGACTACGGTTCCAAATCGCCGCAGCCGGGCGCGGGCGCCACCGCCACGAACCTCACCAGTCCGCAGGTGCTGTCCGGCACGACGATCGACGCGGGCAACGGCGCCAACGAGCACGGGCCCTTCACGTACGAATGCGCGAGCAACTCCGCGAGCGAGGTCGCGCCCACGCCGTGCCCGCGCAAGACAGACACGAACGGCAACGCCGTGCCCGTCAACTGGCACCCGATGACGCCGCTCGGGATGACCAGCGCCGATTTCACTGCGCTCATAAATCAGTGCCACACGGGCTGCGGCGCCCTCGGCGTGACGATCGTGCAGGCGACGCAGAGCAACATCGGCGTCACGTACACTCCGGTCTCCTACACACCGTCGTACTGGAGCTTCTCCGGCGCCAACAGCAGGGTGTTCCTCGCCGTGCTGTCGCAGCCGGTCTGTGTGACCGCCGGCGCGGTCGCCGTGCCGTCGGGCGGATCGTGCGGCCCCGGGGGCCACTATTACGGCCAGACGAGTTCGACGATGCGGTACCTGGATTGGGGGCTCGTGCAGGACGATCTGACGCGCGGCTCGGCGCAGACGTTCTTCCAGTCGCCCTCCTGCACGGCGCCGTGCGCGAACGCCGGCTATCAGAACGGCATCCGGTACGTCCCGCTGCTGCCGGCCGAAAACGTGCCGGGCCTCGCGTGCCAGCAGAACGTGAACCCGGGGACCAACGTCTTCGATCAAGTGAACACCGGCGACGGCATTTCCTGCTCGTCGCCGATCTCGACGATCGACCAGACGACCGTGACGTTCAGCGGGACCAAGAGCAGCCCCCAAAGCCTGGTGATCGACAACGCCGGGTCCGGGATCGTCCACATCAACGGCTCGCTCAACGGCAGCAGCACGCTCAACTGCTCCAACACGAACTTCAACAACTACAACTGGGGCGTCATCTTCGCGACCGGCGACATCGACATCGCCGCCAACACCGTGTTCACCGGGATCATCTACACGCCGGGGAACGTGTACACGCACGGCACCGTCCTGCTCCAGGGCGGCATTTTCTCGTCCAACGATCCCTCGACCGGCACGCAGGTGAACCAGGTCGACGATCTCGGCACCGTCAATTTTTGCGGCGGCTCGAGCTCGCAGATCGTGCTGAACCCGCAGTTCTTTACCTTTAACGTACTGACGTGGCAGGACCGGCCGCTCGGAGAGCCGTGATCTGCGACTCAAAGGGGACGTGATACAATGGCACGGCACAACGGGGCGGTTGGGGTCGACATCGGCAGCGCGGCGATCAAGGTCGTCGAGCTGTCGGGCGACGGGCGGGCCGACGGCGGCGGAACGGTGGTGCGGGCGGCGGCGTCCGCGCCCACGCCGCCCGGCGCGATCGAAGAGGGCCGGATCGCCGACGTCGCGGCGGTGGGCCGCGCGCTGCGCGATCTCGTCCAGGGCGCGGGGATCAAGACCCGCCGCGCGGTCGCCGCGGTGAACGGCCAGGTCGCCCTGATGCGCGAGGTCCGCATGCCGCAGGTGTCGCGGGACGAGATCCGCCAGGCCGCGCGCTTCGAGGTGGAGCGGTATCTACCGTATCCGATCGCCGAGGTGACCTTCGACACGGTCGTCGTGGGCGAAAACCGCGAGGGCGAGAGCGGCAAGGTGGACGTGCTCGTCGTGGCCGCACGTACGGACGTGCTGCGCCAGCACGCGGCGGCGCTCCAGGCCGCGGGGCTCGAGCCGGTCGTCCTCGAGGTCGAGCCGCTCGCGGTGGTCCGCGCGGTGTCACCCCGCGCGGCGTCCGAGCACGTGACCGCCTGCATCCATCTCGGCTCGAGCGTGACGATGATTCTCGTCGCGGAGGGGGAAGTACCGCGGGTCATCCGCACCGTGGCCTTCGGCACGGCGCAGCTGCTGGAGGCGGCCGCCTCCCGGCTCGGGGCGACCGGTGAGGCGCCGGAGGTGCTGCAGGCGCGTCTCGCCGCGGTGAGCGCGGGCGACGACGTGCCGGGCCTGCGGGAGGCGATCGACGACAGCCTCTCCTCGCTCGTGACCGAGATCCGCCGGTCGCTCGAGTACTACGGCGGACGCTACCGCGCGGCCGTGCCGGATCGTGTCGTGGTCACCGGCGGCGGGGCGGCGCTGCCCGGGATCACCGCGTCATTGACCTCGGCGCTGGACATGCCCGTCGAGCTCGGCGATCCGTTTCCGGCGCTCGGCGGGTTCCCGCAGACGGGGGCGGCCGACGCGGGCCCGGCGTACGCCGTGGCGGCCGGTCTCGCGCGGCGGGGGGTAGACGAGCCGTGATCCGGATCAACCTTCTTCCACAGCGCCGGCGGCGCCGGCTGATCCCGGAGTCGGGCGTTGTCATCGTGGCCATCCTCGTGATCGGCGCGCTCGCCGCGTCCTACGCGTGGGAAACCTGGCGGAACCGCCAGGTCGCGGCGGAGACCGCGGCGATCAACCAAAAGCTCGTGGTCGTCCGCCGCCAGGTGGCCGAGGTGCTGGCCCTGGAAGCCAAGATCGACGAGCTCAAAGCGCGGGAGAACCTCCTCCAATCGCTTGAAGCGCGGGAGGTCCCATGGTCGGAGATGCTGGTCGATCTCGCCGAGCGGACGCCGCGCGACGCCTGGCTGGGGAGCGCCGCCGTCGGCAATACGCCCGGCGGGCTGGCGTTGACCCTGTCGGGGTCGGCGATGTCGTACACGTCGGTGGCGCACTTCATGACGGCCCTCGGCGCATCGCCGTACTACAGCGACGTTGACCTTTCGGCGGCCCAGCGCTCCACTGTCGGCGCGAGCTCGGTGGTGCAGTTCGGCTTGTCCCTCGCCATGCGGCCGCTGCCGCTGCCGCTGCCTGCCGCGGCGCAGCCGGCGGGGGCGCCGCAGAAGCCGGCCGCCCCGGAGCCCTCCCGATGAATCGCCGCGAACGCCTTATGCTCATGGTCGCGATCGTCCTGCTCGGCGGGATCATTTTCAAGTTTTTCATCCACGACCCGGCGCAGGCCGAACACGACACGCTGGTCGCGGCGCGCGACAGCGCCGCCGCGGAACTCACCAAAGACCAGCAGATCGTCGCGCGCGCGGAACACGCGCGGCAGGAATACGAGCGGCTGCGTGCCTACATCGCGACGATGGAACAGAAGCTGCCGCCGCGCAAGGAGATTCCGGCGCTGCTGACGGCGATGGAACAGTTCACGAAACAGGTCGGCGTGACGCTGGCCAGCATCCATCCCGGCACGTTGACGGCCGTGAACGCCGCGCCCGCGGGGGCGCAGGGCCAGACGCCGGCCAGCCAGACGCCGGCCAGCCAGACGCCGGCCGGCCAGACGCCGGCCGCCGGATCGCGACAGAAGCCCGCGCGGACGCTGGCCTACTCGTCCATGCCGGTTGATCTGCTGCTGAGCGGCACGTTCGCACAGACCGTCGACTACCTGAAGCAGCTGCGGAACTTTCCGAGGCTCATCATCGTCGACTCGGTGTCGCTCTCGCCGCAGACGCTTCCGAAACTCAATGTGACGATTCGGGCGGAGATGTATACTCTTGGAACGCCGTCCACGCAGACGGGGGGAACGCACTAACGTGGCGCGCCTTCGGGAGTTCATCGGCAAACACCGGGCCGCGGCCGTGATCGTCGCGGTTGCCGCGGCCGCGTTGGCGGGCTGGCGGATCTACGCCATGCTGGGGGCAGGCGCCCCCGCGGCGCCGAGATCCGTGGTGCAGCCGGCAGCACCTCCCGCGCCCGCCGCGCACCTTTCCGGTGCGGCGGCGCCGGCCGCGCCGGGCGCACCGTCGTCAGGCGCGTCGACCGGTTCCCCGGCGGCAGGCTCGACGACCGCCGTCGCTCCGGGCGTCCGCGCGCCTGCCGCGCCGTCGACGGCACCGGTGGCATCGGGCGCGCCGCCGAGTACGGGCCGCGCCGACCCATTCGCGCCGCTGGCCACCCCAGGTGGCGGCAGCCCGGCGAGCATCAACCCGCCGCTGCCTCCGGTGCCGCCGCTCGCGCCGGGCTCGTTCGGGCCGTCCGCGTCCACCGGAGCGGGCTCGGCCCTGCCGGGCCTTCCCGGCACGCCGGGCACGCATGGGCAGTTTCAGCTTACCGGCATTGTGCTGGGTCCGTCCGCGGTCGCCATCCTCAACGACGGCGCGGGTTCGTATATTGTGGAACCGGGAGACACCGTGACACCGGGCGTCCGGGTGGTGGCGATCGACGCCCAGAATCAAACCGTCACGCTCACCTCGAAGGATCAATCGTGGCAGCTTCGGCTTGAGGGGGGGACGAGTCGATGAGTCAGGCACGCGGGGCCTTCGGATCGAGGCTGTTGCCTCGCGCCGTGGTGGGGGGAGTCGTTCTGGCGCTGATGTGCGCCGCCCTACCGGCCGGGGCGTTTGCTCAGGCCGCGGCGCCGGTCACCGTGCAGCGCGTGAATGTTGTGGAAGAAGCGGGCGCGGTGGAGATCGGGATCGAGGCGACGGGGCCGGTGGGCTACCGCACGATGGTGCTCGACGATCCCGTTCGGTATGTGATCGATCTGCCCGCGGCCAAGAACGGCAGCGGCCGGCCGACGCAGCGGGTCGGCGTGGGCGCGCTTCAAACCGTGCGGGTGGGACAGGTGACCGACACGCCGCCGGTCACCCGGGTCGTGCTCGACTTGTCGCAGGCGGTGCAGTGGTCGGTGCGCCACCCGTCGGCCGAGGTCGTCGTCGTACGTCTCGCCGTGCCCGAGGCCCACGGCCCGGCCGTGAGCCCCTGGAGCGGTGGTGCGGCGGCGTCCACCGGAACGCGGTCCGGGGCCACGACCGATGCCGGTTCCGCCGCGCCCGCGCCGGAACGGCCCTGGGGCGCCCGTGTTGACGCGGGTGTCTCCCCGGCGCCGGGAGCGCAGGCATCCGGAGGCGGCGGTCCGAGCGCCGACAGCGTGAGGGCTGGACCCCCCGCCGGCGTGCCGGGGATCGTCGTCGCGCAGCAGTCGAGCGGTACCGGCCGGCTCTTGACCCTGGACCTGCGCGACGCGCAGCTCGGTGATGTCCTCGACGCGCTCGCGCGGTTGTGCGGCCTCAACGTGGTCACGGACGCCTCGGTGAGCGGCGCCCGGGTGACCGTGCATCTCGTCGGCGTGACGTGTGAAGAGGCGCTGCGCTTCGTGCTCGACGCCAACGGCCTCGGGTACCGGCGGGTCGGGGAGACGTTGATCGTGCAGCCGATTGCGCGGCTCACGCCGCCTCCGCCCGGTCCCGTGATGCGCGTCTACCGCCTGCAGTATCTGCAGCCGCCGATCGACGCGCAGGAGGCGCTGGTGGGCGGGAACGGCGGCGGCGGCACGCTCACCGGCGGCGCCGGACCGGTCAAGAAGGACGTCGTCTCCTTGATCGCGCTGTTCGCCGGGACCGGCGCGCAGATCGTGTATGACGACCGGACGAATTCGCTCGTCGCGACCGGAACGCCGCCGCAGCAGGAGGCGGTCGTTGCGCTGCTGCGCCAGCTCGACGTGCCGATCCCGCAGGTCGTCGTACAGGCGCTGGTGGTCGATGTGACCGCCACCATGATCAAGAACCTGGGCATTACGTGGTCGATCTTCAACGGCTTCAACCTGACCGAAGCGGTGCCGGGCGCGGGTCAATTCGGGATCGGTCCGATTACACGGGACGCGCTCACCGCGAAGCTGCAGGCGGCGATTACGAACGGCAACGCGAAAGTGTTGAGCGACCCGCGCCTTTCGACGTACGACGGGCAGGAGGCTTTGATCTTCGCGGGCGATCAGATCCCGATCGTGAACACGACGACCTCGGGCAATCCGCCCGTGACCAGTCAAACGGTGACGTTTCAGCCGATCGGTGTGACGCTGAAGATCGTGCCGAAGATCAACTCCGACCGGACGATCAACGTGCTGGTGCACCCGCTCGTGACGACCGCGACGAGCTTTACGTCGGCGACGACGACCAACCCGAACGGCCTGCCGATCATCGCGGCCCGCGAAGCCGTGACCAGCCTGCGCGTCGGGGACGGGGATTCCGTCGTCCTCGGCGGCCTGATGCGGTACTCCGACGTCCGCAATCTACAGAAGATCCCGTTCCTCGGCGACCTGCCGTTTCTCGGGTCGCTGTTCCAGTTCGCGACGGTCAACCATTCAGAGTCGGAGGTCGTGATCGTCCTCACGCCGCGCATCGTGGCGACGGGGCAGCCGGTGCCGGTGCAGCAGCCGTAGCGGGCGGCAGGCACAGTCGGAGCAGGAGATGTTCCAGGGGAGACGCGTGGCGAGCAGCGTTGCCGGCGCGCTGCTGGCGGTCCTGATTGCCGCCGGCGCGCTGCCGGCGGCCGCCGCGGATCCGCACGGTCTGCTGACGGCCGGATGGCGCGCCTACCAGGCCGGGGACATGGCCGGCGCCGAGAGCGCCTTCACACGCGCCGCGGCCGTTTCGCCCGAGTCCGCGACCCCCGCCGTCTGGCTCGGCGCAGTGCTGGTGGTGCGCCGCGATCGCGCGGGCGCCCGGCGATGGTTTCAAACGGCGCTGCTGCGGCACCCGACCATGGCCGAGGCCGGTTACGCGGAGGCGTGGCTTTCGCGGCTGGGCATCGACACGGAACGGCCGCGCTGGCGCATCGGCACGCTCGAGGGGCTAGCGCAGTTCGTCCGCGCCTCGAACCCGCGGCTGTCCTGGGCACAGGCGCTATGGGTGGCGAACGCCATCCGGACCGCGGCGCGCGATGAGGGCGTTGACGAGCGGATCTTGGCGTCCGTGCTCTACATTGAGAGCCGGTTCGAGCACCAGTCGATCTCCCCGGCCGGGGCCGAGGGCCTCGGACAACTGATGCCGGAGACGGCGGCCGGCCTCGGGGTGGACCCGCGCGACCCCTGGCAGAACGTCCTGGGCGCCGCCCGGCTTCTGCGGGCCGACTACGGGGAACTCCGCAGCTGGCCGCTTACACTCGCGGCGTACAACGCCGGCAGCGGTGCGGTGCGGCGGTGGGGCGGCATTCCGCCGTACGCGGAAACCCAATGGTACGTGTGGGCGGTGCTGTGGGTCTACGATAGTCTCGGCGCATAAGCCCGGCGCAGCCGCGGAGCCGGCCCCCGCGGGGGGCCGGCTCCTTTTTCGAACTCTCGTCTTCGGGGCCCGGCGGCGGTCAGGCTACGGGGTTGCGGAACGGCTGGCCTGCCGCATCAACCGATCGGTGTCCTCGCTGGTGATCCACGTCTTCGACGTGTCGTGCACGAGGTAGCGGAGGTAGCCCGCGAGCGAGAGAAAGCGCGTCTCGGCCGAATACGCCTTCATACGGCTGACATCGGGAAGGCTGCCCGGATCAACGGCCGTCGCGTCCGCGACGACGGGCGACGCGGCGCCGCCCTGCGACGTGATCGGACCATCGGACGAGGTTGGAGACGCGGGTTGGAGGGGTGCGGCGCTCGCCGCCTTGAAGACCAGAATCGAGGCCACCGCGTCGTGATCGATGCCAAACGCAACGCCGGCACTGCCGTAGACGATGCCCGGGTACCCCTCGACGGTGCCGCGCGAGTAGACGTCGCCGAGGATGCGAACGACCTCGCTCAGCGGAGTACCGAGCGCGATCCCATCGACCCCGCCGAGCACGCTGTTGGTCGTAGCGACGGCCTGGACGATGTCGCCGTGCGCGTAGACCGTGATGCCGTAGCGATCGAACCCGTAGCCCAGCAGTCCGTTGCCGCCGGTCAGCCGTACGACGGACGGCGTGCCGAACCGGGTCAGTATCTCTCCAATCGGCGCGCCGAGCGAGATATCCGCGAGCGCCACGCCCGGGACCACCGATGCCGCCCCGACGGCCGGACGCCACGGATGGCCCGCCGCGAGCGGGATGATGGCCACGAGGACAACCAGAACGAGCAGAATCCGCTGTCGCATACGTCCAGTCCCCCCGATGACGCGATATTCGGCGTTCATGGCCCAACATGCCCCAGATCAGGGGGCGTTAGACTATGTCCGCGGGGGTCCGGGCTGCCGTCGGCCGGCGGCAGCCCGCGCGACAGGGGACGGCCGCCGGCGCGCGAATTAGCTACATCTATGGACACGGTTCCGCCCGCGGTTGAAACCACCGCCGCCTTCGTGTTCGGCTTGCTCTTCGGCAGCTTCGCCAACGTTCTGATCCACAGGCTTCCGCGCCGCGAGTCGATCGTCGCCCCGGGCTCCCGGTGCCCCGCCTGCGGCGTCCCGATCCGCCCGTGGGATAACATCCCGGTCGTCAGCTATCTGCTCCTCCGCGGCCGGTGCCGCGCCTGCGGCGCTCCGATCTCGCCGCGCTACGTCGTCGTGGAAGTCGTCACCGCGGGCCTGATCGCCGCGATCGTCTGGCGGTTCGGCCTTTCGTTCACCACGCTGCGATACGGCGTGTTCGGGTTTGCGCTGCTTGTCGTCTTCTTCACGGATCTCGAGCATCAGATCATTCCCAACGCCGTGACCTATCCGGGCATCGTAGCCGGCATCGCGCTCAGCGCGGTGGCCGGCCAACTGGCGGCGTCGGTGATCGCGGCGGCGGCCGCCGGGCTCGTGTTCCTCATCCTGGGCGTCGTCAGCCGCGGCGGGATGGGCGGGGGCGACATCAAGCTCGCGGCAATGATCGGCGCGTTCCTCGGCACGCCGGCGGTGATCGTCGCGTTGTTCCTCGCCGTCGCGCTGGGCGCGGCGGCGGGGCTGCTGCTGCTCGCGCTCCGTCTGCGAAGCCGCAAGGACATGATTCCGTTCGGGCCGGCGATGGCCGCCGGCGCGATGATCGCGGTCTTCGGGTCCAACGCGATCATCAGCTGGTACACCTCGAGGATGTTCTGATGGGCGCGATTCGGGATCTCATCCGGCGCTATCCGGTGGCGGCCATCGCGGTCGTCGTCGCGGCGGCGGGCTTGGGTGGATGGACGATCTATCAATCTCAGCAGGCGCAGCAGCCGGCGGCGCAGGCGCCGCCGATCGCGACGCTCCCGGCCAAACCTCCCGGAGCGAGCCCGGTCACACCGACCGGCCCCGCGGGACAGACCGGCTCGGCCGCGCCCGTCACGCCGACGTCGCCAAGCGGAGCGGCGGTGTCCGGGGGAACCACAACCGGCCGCACCGGATCGGGTCAGACCGCCGCGCCGCCCGAGGGGGCGGGAGAGGGGCGCGCCAACCCGTTTGCGCCGCTCGTTGCTCCGCAGGGATCGGGACCGTCGCCGGCCGGCGGCGGGCCGATGCCGCCGGTGCCGCCGCTTGCGCCGAACGGCCCCGCAGGCCCGGCGCAGGGGGCCGCGCCCGCTGCGCCACCGGTCCCCCCGTACCGCGTCGTCGGGTTTCTTTGGGGGGACACGGCGTTTGCCATTCTTGAGGACGGTCCGAACTCATACATCGTCGGGCCCGGCGACACGGTTACCCCGGGGACCAAGGTCGTCGCGATCGACGTGCAGCACGAGGTGGTTCGTCTTGATCGCGGCGGGACCGCGATCGATCTGGCACTGACATCGGGGCAGCGCTCCGCAACCCCTTAGGCCGACTAGGTCGTGGAGCGTCGTCCGGCGCCGGGGTCCCGGGCCGCCCGGCGCAGGCTCACCGCGATTCCGGCAACGACCCAGAATACATTTGTGTCGCCGATGTGGCTCCAGAGGAACTGGAGCCACACGAAGTATGCAGTGAGCCCCGCGAGGATCCCCACCGTCTCGAACCCAACCGGAAACGGGAAGCCACGGGCCGCGCCGTGGGCCGCCCGTACCGCGGTCAGCCAAATCCATAAGTACGCCGCCAGCCCGAGGAGGCCCATGTTGACGGCGACCTGCAGCAGATCGTTGTGCGCGACGTCGATGACCACGGGACTTTGTCCGAAGACTCGAACATAGTCCGGGGTGCCGATCCCCGGAAGGTGTCCCTCCACCGCGGAGAACCCCCAGCCCAACACCGGCCGTTCGCGGATCATGACGAGGCTGTGTTCCCAGATCCACAACTTCCCCTGCATCGAGCTGTCGTTGGGGTTGAACGCCGACGTCGCGCGGATGCCCAACGAAACCCGCGGCTGCGTGACCGCCATGACCGTCGTGACCGCGGCGAACACGAGACCCAGGAGCGCCAGGCGCCGGTACGCGGCCGCGGTCCGCGGCAGATGCCACAAGAGGACGACCGCCGCGACCGCCATCGCCGCCCATGCGGAGCGCGTCTGCGACGCGAGAAGAGCCGCGTAGAGCAGGGTGGAGGCCGATGCATAGCCCCACCACTGTCCGGGTTCCCGCGCCCCGGCGGCCATCGCGAGGCCGACCGGCAGCACCAGCGCCGCGTAGCCGCCCAGAAAGTCGGGATTCGACAGTGTGCTCCAGCTGTGGAGGCCGTAGTCGAACCCGCGGCTGCCGATCAACGGCGTCACGTCTACTCCGTAGTACTGCCCGACCCCGATCGCGCCGATGAGCGCGCCGGCGCCGAGCAGCGCCGACAGGATCTCCCGCGCCTCCGTGCGCGACAGCCGCGCCGCGGCGAGTGCCATGGGAAGGAAGACGACGTAATCAAGCAAGCCTTCGCCGCGCCCCGGGCTGGGGATGAGGCTGACCCGCGGATTCACGCCGAAGATCGTCGAGGCGATGGCGGCGCCGAAGAACGTGAGCACCGGCGCGTCGAGTACGGTCGACCGGAGTCTCTCCCCCCACCACAACGACGCGCAGACGCCAGCGAGCAGAACGAGTCCCGCGGCGAACGTGCCGTGGACTTTCATCTCGTTCATCGGCAGCAGCGGCACGAGTGCGGCGCACATCGCCACGGCGATGAGCACGATCCGCCGTCCGAACGCCCGCGCCGCGTCGCGGCCCTCTTCGGTAGAAAGGACGACCATCGCGAAGGCCATTCGACGCGCCGCGCGGCACCTCCGTCGGATGCGCACGCGTGCGCACACGCCCGCGCGCGTGTCGTAGATCAGTGATCCTGTCACCCTAATGGCTCCGTGAAAATGTCACTGGGCTGGTTCTTGAAGCGTTTTGTCCTGAAGCCGGTCACGCTGCGGTGCCAGGGATGATCAGGCGCCGGCGTATGGGTTTTGGACCGCGGCACGGGATCGGAGGAAGCAGGTACGGGTACCGAGGGGCGCGGCTGAAAATGCCAGACGCGTCCGTGCGCGCGCGGCAGGCGCGTGACGCGCAGTCGCTGGCCGCGGTAATAGACGGCCAGCGTGCCATCGAGGTGCGCGTAGACGTCGACCCGCGCGCCGGCATAGCTGCGGCCGCCGCGGCCGGGGTGGATCTGCAGGGCCCGGTCGCCGAGCTGAAGCGTATTATCGGGGGCGACGGTGCGGCGATGCTTGAAGCAGCAGATGCGCGCGAGGTTGGGCGGGGCGGGCCGCCACGCCGGCTCAGGGTGCGCCGGGGCGTGGGTGAAGTGAGCGTTGTAGCGCGGTCGGAAGCGCTCAAAGACGCGCTGAGCCTCGGCGAGGGTCGAGGCCTGGGCGAGCCGCAATTCGACGACGAGGCGATCTTGCAGCGTGCCAAAGAGCCGCTCCACGCGACCTTTGCCCTGGGGCGAGGAAGCCGGGATCCAGCGGATGCCGAGTTCCTGGAGGGCGCGGCCGATTTGCGTGGAGGCGATCTCGCCCTCGAGTTGCTCGGCCAAGCCTTGCCGGGCGCGAGGATCGCGATGAAAGATGCCGTGCCGATCGGTGTACGCGGCGGCTGGCAGGCCGTAGCGGCGGATGAGCTGGCGGAGTAGGAGGAAGTAGCCGTGGGCATCTTCTACGGGACGAAAGATCCCGGCGAGCAACTCGCCGGTGGCATCGTCGACCGCGGCGAGCAGAACGAGGCGCGGCCCGCGCTCCTCGAGCCAGGGATGGTGGCTGCCGTCCATTTGGACAAGCAGCCCGGCCTGCGGCATGCGTTCCCGGCGGCGTCGATGCCGCGGCGCCCGGCGGGTGCGCGGGCTGCCGATGCCGGCATTGCGGAGGAGACGTTGCACGGTGGGCCGCGACACGCGCAGGCCCTCGTGCTCGCGGAGCAAGTCGGTGAGGTGGTGGTCGTTGACGCCGGCGTAGCGCGAGCGGGCCAGCAGCAAGACCCGGCTGCGGACGGTGTCGGGCAATCGGCGAGGGGACGAGTGCCCGCGGTTGCCGTGGGCGAGCGCCGCGGGGCCGTCTCGTCGGACTCTTGCCACCAAGCGTTTGATGTGGCGGGGCGACAAGCCCAGCAGGCGTGCCGCCTCACTCACGATGACGCGGCCCTCGATGACCTGCACCAGGACACGTGCTCGTTGTTGCTCCCTCCGGCTCATTGTGACTCTCCCCTTGGTCATGGTGCCAGGGTGACAGAATCACTGAGCCATTAAGGGGTGACAGAATCATTGAGCTATTACAGGCGAAGCGACCCGTATTGACACCCGGAGCGTAATACGTGCTATGATAGGCGTTACCAAACCTGATGACCGGGGCGAGTAGGCCGGGTGATCCGCTCGGAGAGACCCGCGCAGCACGTGGTGAGAGCGCGGGACGGAGGCCCGGACCGAATGGACCCGTGAGGGGCGGCACGAAAAGCGGCGGAGCCCGCTGAGTAGTCGCCGCCGGTACCCTCCACCGTAATCCGGAGGCCGGGATAGAGCCGTGCCCGCACGCGGGCGGCTCCGTCCTGCCGAGAGCCCCGGCCTGAGCCGGGGAAGTGGGGTGGTACCGCGGGGGTTCCTTGAGCCTCCCGTCCCGAGGGACGGGAGGCTTGTGTATTTATCGGCAAGGAGGCGGGGCGCGATGATTGTGGTGATGCAGCCGGGGCATACTCGGGCCGAGCGCGACTCGGTGGCGCGGCACATCGAAGAGGCCGGCCTCCGGACGAACATCATGGAGGGGGTGGAGCGCACGGTCATCGGCGTGATCGGAGACAGCCACACGAAAGAGATCCTGCGCGAAAGCCTGGAGACGCTGCCGGGCGTCGAGAACGTCGTCCGGATCCTGCAGCCGTACAAGCTCGTCAACCGCGAGTTCCACGGCGGCAAAGACTCGATCGTCTGGGTCCGCGACGTGGCGATCGGCGGCAGCCGCGTCGTCGTGATGGCCGGGCCCTGCACGGTCGAGACGCGCGCGCAGACGATGCAGACGGCTCGCGCGGTCAAATCCGCCGGCGCGCAGATCCTGCGCGGCGGCGCGTTCAAGCCGCGCACGTCCCCGTATTCCTTCCAGGGCCTCGAAGAGGACGGCCTCAAGATCCTCGCCGAGGCGCGCGCGGAGACCGGCATGCCGCTCGTCACGGAGGCCATGGACAGCCATCAGCTCGAGCTCGTGCTCGAGTACGCCGATATGATCCAGATCGGCGCCCGCAACATGCAGAACTACCCGCTGCTCCGCGAGGCGGGCCGCTCCGGCCGCCCGGTGCTCCTCAAGCGGGGGCCGAGCGCGACGATCGAAGAGCTGCTGCTCGCGGCCGAGTACATCATGGCCGAGGACAATCCCAACGTCGTCCTGTGCGAGCGCGGGATCCGCACCTTCGAGAACTACACGCGCTACACGCTCGACATCACCGCCGTCCCGGTCCTGAAGAGCCTGAGTCACCTTCCGGTGATCGTCGATCCCTGCCACGGCCCGGGCAAGTCGCGGCTCGTCATTCCGATGGCCCGTGCGGGCGTGGCCGCCGGGGCCGACGGCCTGCTGGTGGAGGTGCACCCCGAGCCGGACCACGCACTCTGCGATGGGCCGCACCTGCTCACCCTGGACGCCTTCGCGACGCTGATGCAGGACCTCGACGGCATCGCGCTCGCGGTCGGGCGGCGGGTCTAGCGGCCGACGATGGCGTCGTTCGCCCGGGCGGCCATTATCGGCGTGGGCCTCATCGGAGGCTCCCTCGGGATGGCCATGCGCAAGCGGCGCCTCGCGCGTGAGGTGATCGGCGTCGCGCGCGTGCCGGAGACGATCGGCGCGGCCCGGGCGCGCGGCGCGATCGACCGCGGCACGACCGATCCCGTGGACGGCGTGGCCGGCGCCGACCTCGTGGTGCTGGCGACGCCGCCGGAGCTCGTCGTGCCGATGGCGCGGCAGGTGCTGCCGTACCTCGCCGCCGGCGCCATCGTCACAGACGTGGCGAGCGTCAAGGGCGGCATCGTGCGGGAGATCGAATCGGCGCTCGAGACCGGCCGGGGCGTCGCCTTCGTCGGCGGCCACCCGATGGCCGGCAACGAGGGGCGCGGCGTCGAGGCCGCGTCCGACGAGTTGTTCGAAGGCTCGGTGTATCTGATTACCCGGACGCCGCGCACCGATGGCGCGGCCGCGGAGCGCATCGCTGCGCTGGCGCGCTCGCTCGGCGCCCGGCCGATGATCGTGGATCCCGACGCCCACGATCGGGCCGTCGCCCGGGTCAGCCACCTGCCGTATCTGCTGGCCGCGGCGCTGATGGGCGCGGCCGGCTCGGAGACCGCCGCCGCGGGGCCGTCGTTCCTCGGCGCGACGCGCGTCGCGGGCAGCCCCGTGTCGATGTGGGCGCAGATCTGCCGGCTCAACCGGCGGGAGATCATCGACGCGCTGCGCGCCTTTCGGGGCCGGCTGGACCGGCTCGAGCGGGCGCTCGCGGACGGCGCCGATCTCGAAGCGCTGCTCGAGGAGGCCCGCGCGGCGCGGCTCAAACTGTCGCCGCAGAGCGAGCCCGGGTGCCCCGTGCCCCGCGCGGCCGGGTCGCGGAGCGACCGGCCGTGAGCGCCGTGACCCTCGCCCCGACCGTCACCGAGTTCGACCGCCGGGCCCGGGAAGGCAACCTCGTGCCCGTGTCGTGCGAGATCATGGCGGACCTCGACACGCCGATCTCTGCGTTCCTCCGGATCCGGCATCTGCCGTACCCGTTTCTGCTAGAAAGCGCGGAGGGCAGCGAGAAGATCGCCCGCTACTCGTTCCTCGGCGCCTCCCCGCGGCTCGTGCTGCGCGCGTTCCGGGATCGCGTGGAGATCCACGAGGGCGGCGGTGACGACATCGGTGCCGGCGACAGGTCCGCCGGCACCGTCCGGCGCGTCCAGCAGCATCCGCTTGAGGCGGCGCGCGACGTGCTGGCGCGATACCGTCCGGTCGCCGACCCCACGCTCCCGCGATTTTACGGGGGCCTGGTAGGGTATTTCGGATACGATCTCATCCGCACGATCGAACGCCTGCCGCACCAACCTCCCGACGATTACGGCCTGCCGATCATGCACCTCGCCCTCGCCGACACCGTCGTGGTCTTCGACCACGTCCGCCACCGCATCCGCATCGTGGCGAACGCCTGCGTCGACGGCGGCGCCGAGCGGGCCTACCATGAGGCGCAGCGGCGGATCGAGCAGTGGATCGAGTTGCTGCGCGCGCCGATGCCGGAGGTGCCGGCCGCCGGCCCCTATCCGCCGCTCCGTCTGCGCTCCAACATGACGCGCGAGCGCTACCTCGCCGGCGTCGAGCGGTGCCGGGAGTACGTCCACGCCGGGGACGCGTTCCAGATCGTGTTCTCGCAGCGGTTCGCGGCCGACGTGGGCGAACTCGACCCGTTCGCGGCGTACCGCGCCGTGCGCGCCATCAACCCGTCGCCCTTCATGTTCTATCTCGGCGGCGACGACGCCACGCTCGTCGGGGCGTCCCCGGAGCTGTTCGTGCGGCTCGAGGGCGATCGGATCCAGATGCGGCCGATCGCCGGCACCCGGCGCCGCGGCCTCGACGAGGCCGAGGACCGGCAGTTGGAGCAGGAGATGCTCGGCAGCGAGAAGGAGCGCGCCGAGCATGTGATGCTGGTCGACCTGACCCGCAACGACATCGGGCGTGTCGCCCGCTACGGCACGGTGCGGGTGCCGGAGCTCATGACGGTGGAACGCTACTCGCACGTCATGCACATCGTCAGCCTGGTCGAGGGCCGTCTCCGCGAGGGGCTCGACGCGTTCGACGTGCTGCGCGCGGTGTTTCCGCACGGCACCGTCAGCGGCGCCCCGAAGGTCCGCGCGATGGAGATCCTCGACGAACTGGAGCCGACGACGCGCGGGCCCTACGCCGGGGCGGTCGGGTACGCCGGGTTCGGCGGGGCGCTGGACACGTGCATCGCGATCCGCACGCTGGCGCTGCGCAACGGTGTGGCCTACGTCCAGGCCGGCGGCGGCATCGTCGCCGACTCGGAGCCGGCCGCGGAATACGACGAAACGGTGAACAAGGCCAAAGTGCTGATCCGCGCCATCGAGATGGCGCGGCGCGGGCTGTAGGGTGGCAGACGGGAGACGGCGATGATTCTGGTCATCGACAACTATGACTCGTTCACGTACAACCTCGTGCAGTACCTCGGGGAGCTCGGCGAGACGCTCGACGTCCGCCGCAACGACGCGGTGACAGTAGACGAGATCGCGGCCCTCGCCCCCGAGGCGATCGTGGTCTCGCCCGGGCCGTGCACCCCCGCGGAGGCCGGCGTGAGCGCGCCGCTGATCGCATCACTCGCCGGGCGGGTGCCGATCCTCGGCGTCTGCCTCGGACACCAGTGCATCGGGGCGGCCTGCGGCGGGGTCGTCGTGCGCGGCCGGGCGCCGGTGCACGGCAAGACGGCGCGCATCTACCACGACGGGCGCACGATCTTCACCGGCGTGCCGGCGCCGATCACCGGCACGCGGTACCATTCGCTCGTCATCGATCCCGAGCGGCTGCCCGATTCGCTCGAGGTCTCCGCGCGCACCGACGACGGCGTCATCATGGGCGTGCGGCACCGCACGGCGATCGTCGAAGGCGTGCAGTTCCACCCGGAGTCGGTGCTGACCGAGTACGGCCACGCGATTCTCCGCAACTTCCTGGCCATCGCCCGCGGCCAGACCCCGCCGGGGCTCGCGGGGACGCTGCCGCCGGCGCCCGCCGCGTCCGGCAGGGCGGCGCCCGCCGAAGCCGCCGTCGCCGGCCGGGGGTAGGTCCATGCCCCTGCGTCCCGCGATCGCGAAAGTCGCCGCCCGCGAATCGCTGACCGAGGCAGAAGCGCACGCCGCGATGGGCCTCATCATGGACGGCGAGGCCACCCCCGCCCAGATCGCCGCGTTTATCACCGGGCTCGCGATGCGCGGCGAGACGGTCGAAGAGATCACGGGGTTCGCCCGCGCGATCCGGGAACACGCCGTGACCATCGCGCCGCGGGCCGACCATCTGGTGGACATCGTCGGCACCGGCGGCGACCGCCTCAACACGTTCAACATCTCGACGACGTCCGCGTTCGTGATCGCCGGCGCCGGCGGCCACGTGGCCAAGCACGGCAACCGCGCCGCGAGCAGCAAGAGCGGCGCCGCCGACGTGCTCGAGGCGCTCGGGATCAACCTCGAAGCCCCGCCCGAGGTCGTGCAGGCCTGCGTCGAGGAGGTCGGGTTCGGCTTCCTGTTTGCGCCGCGGTTTCACCCCGCGTTCAAGCACGCCATGCCGCCGCGCCGCGAGATCGGCATCCGCACCGTCTTCAACATCCTCGGCCCGTTGACCAACCCCGCGGGCGCCCGGCGCTATCTGCAGGGCGTGCCGAGCCCGGCGCACACCGAGTTGATGGGCCGGGTGCTCGCCCAACTGGGCGCCGACCGCGCGTTCGTCGTGCACGGTCTCGACGGCATGGACGAGATCTCGCTGTGCGCGCCGACCCAGATGACCGAGGTCGAGGGCGGGACGGTGCGGACCTCCACGATCACGCCCGAACAGTTCGGGCTCAAGCGCGCCGCGCTCGAGGACCTGCGCGGCGGCTCCCCCCAAGAAAACGCGGCGATCGCGCTCGCGATTTTGAACGGTGACGAGCGCGGGCCGCGGCGCGACATCGTGATCCTCAACGCCGGCGTCGCGCTGGTCGCGGCCGGCGTCGCGGAGGACATCGCGGACGGCATGGCGCGCGCTTCCCAGAGCATCGACTCGGGGCAGGCCTACGAGCGGCTCGAGGCGCTGCGCCTCAGGACGAAGTTCGGGTAGGCGGATGGGCGTGCTCGATCGAATCGTCGCGCACAAGCGCGAGGAACTGGCCGGCCGCACGCGGCAGACGCCGCTCGCGGAGATGCGCAGGCGGGCCGCCGACGCCCCGCCTGCGCGGCCGTTCCATCAGGTTTTGATTTCATCGTGGCCGGCGAGTCCGCCGTTAGGCGGTCCGCCGGCGCTCCGCGGGCCGGACGGAGGGGCCGCGGGGGTCCGGCTGATCGCGGAGGTCAAAGGATCGTCGCCGTCCGCCGGCACGATCCGCGCCGAGTTCGATCCCGTCGCGATCGCCCGGACGTACGCGGCGGCGGGGGCTGCGGCGGTCTCCGTGCTGACCGACGCGCGGTTCTTTGCGGGCGCCGACGACCACCTGACCCGCGTGCGGGCGGCGGTCGACGTGCCGGTCTTACGGAAGGACTTCACGGTCGATCCCTATCAGGTCTACGAGGCGCGCGCGATCGGCGCCGACGCCGTACTGTTGATCGTCGCGGTGCTGGACCGCGGTGTGCTGGCCGACCTCGCATCGCTCGCCGCGGACCTCGGCATGGCGGCGCTCATCGAGGCGCACACCGAGGCGGAGGTGGCCGCGGCGCTCGCGGTCCGCGCCGCGCTCCTCGGCCTCAACAACCGCAATCTGGACACGCTCGAGACCTCGCTTGAGGTCACCCGGCGCCTGCGGCCCCTCGTGCCGGCCGGCGTGACCGTCGTGGCCGAGAGCGGCATCGAGGAACGGCAGGACGTCGAGGAGATGGACAGGCTCGGCGTCCACGCGGTGCTGGTGGGCACGGCGCTGATGCGGTCCCCCGACCCCGGCGCGCGCGTTCGTGAGTTGTTGGGAGTTCCCGCGCACCCGGCACGGAGCGAACGGCGCGGAGCGTAGCGAGGAGGCGCCATGGCAGAGACGCAGAGGGCACAGACATTCGTCCGGCGACGCATCCTCACGGGCGACCGGCCGACCGGCCGGATGCATCTCGGCCACTACGTCGGCTCGCTCGAGAACCGGCTGCGGCTCCAGGACGAATACGAGTGCTTTTTCATCGTCGCCGACTACCACGTGCTGACGACCGGCGCAGAGCGGGCCCGGGAGATCGGCGGGCACATTCAGGACCTCCTGCTCGACTATCTCAGCATCGGGATCGACCCGGAGCGGAGTACGATCTACGTGCAGTCGTTCGTGCCGGAGGTCGCGGTGCTGCATCTCATTTTCTCGATGCTGACGACGGTCCCGCGCCTCCAGCGCGTGCCGACGCTGAAGGAGGTCATGCGCGACCAGCAGATCGAGACGGCGACCGCCGGCCTGCTGACGTATCCGGTGCTGCAGGCCGCGGACATCCTGATGGTCCGCGCCGACGCGGTGCCGGTCGGCAAGGATCAGTCGAGCCACCTCGAGGTCACGCGTGAGATCGCGCGGCGATTCAACGAGCTGTACGGTCCGGTCTTTCCGGAGCCGGAGACGATCATCGGACGGGTCGGGACGCTGGTCGGCACGGACGGGCAGGCCAAGATGAGCAAGTCGATCGGCAACACGATCGATCTGGCGGACGACGCCGAGACGGTGCGGCGCAAGGTCATGAGCATGTACACGGACCCCACCCGCATCCATCCGACCGACCCGGGGCACGTCGAGGGCAACCCCGTGTTCATCTACCACGACGCGTTCAACAAGGACAAGGCCGAGGTCGAGGAGCTCAAGGAGCGCTACCGCAAGGGCACCGTGGGCGACGTCGAGGTCAAGAAGCGTCTCGTCCGCGCGATCAACGAGTTCCTCGAGCCGATCCGGGAGCGCCGGGCGAAGTGGGCGGCGCAGCCGGATCGCGTGCGCGAGATCGCCATCGAGGGCAGCCGCGTGGCGCGCCGCGAGGCGCAGGCGACGCTCACGCTCGCGCTCGAGCGGATGGGGATGGACTACTTCCGCGAGGCGCGCGACGGCGCGGGCGCGGCGGCTCCGAGTGGTGCGGCGGCCTCTCGCGCCGGCGACGCCCGTGCAGCCCGCGGGCCGACACGCGGCCCGCAACCATGTAATTCAAGCGGGCTAGCCCCCGACGGGGGAACGGGCGAGGATGAGTGAGGTGGTCCGCGTCAAGATCTGCGGTATCCGCCGTCTTCCCGACGCGCTCGCCGCGGCGGAGGCCGGCGCGGACGCGATCGGCCTGAACTTCTGGCGGCCGGGCCGGAGGTACGTGGCGCCCGAGGTGGCGCGCCAGATCGCGCGGGCCCTGCCTCCGTTCGTCTGCAAGGTCGGCGTGTTCGTCGACGAGGATCCGGACAGGGTCCGCGAGATCGCCGATCGGGTTGGCCTCGACGCGCTGCAGCTGCACGGCGTAGAGGCGCCCGAGATGTGCGCCGGCTTCGACCTGCCGGTGATCAAGGGCATCCGGGTTCGCGGCCCAGAGAGCCTCGCCGGACTGGCGCGCTACCGCGTCGCGGGGTTTCTGCTCGACGCGCACGTGCCCGGTGCCACGGCGCCCGGCGGCACGGGACGGACCTTCGATTGGAGCCTCGCCGAGCGCGCCCGCGACGCGGGGCCGATCATCCTCTCGGGCGGCCTGACCCCGGACAACGTCGAGGACGCGATTCGTCGGGCGCGGCCCTACGCGGTCGACGTCGCGTCCGGCGTCGAGACGGACGGCGAGAAGGATCCGGCCAAGATCCGCGCGTTCATCGCGCGCGTGCAGGCCTGGAACTCCGAGCACGAGATGGGGGAGGTACGGCGATGACGGCACCGGCGCAGGCAGAAGCGCGAACCGCCACGGGCTGGTTCGGCGACTACGGCGGCCGGTTCGTGCCGGAGACGCTCGTGCCGGCGCTTGAGGAGCTGGAGGCCGCCTACGCGGCGGCGCAGCGCGATCCCGCCTACGCCGCGGAGATGGACCGGCTGCTGCCGACCTTCTGCGGCCGTCCGACGCCGCTGTACTTCGCCCGGCGGCTGACCGAGACGATGGGCGGCGCGCGGATCTACCTCAAGCGCGAAGACCTCCTGCATACCGGCGCGCACAAGATCAACAACGCGATCGGGCAGGTGCTGCTGGCGCACCGCATGGGCAAGCGGCGCATCATCGCCGAGACGGGGGCGGGCCAGCACGGCGTGGCGACGGCCACCGCGGCCGCGTCGTTCGGGCTGCCGTGCGAGGTCTACATGGGTACCGAAGACATGGAGCGCCAGGCCCTCAACGTCTTCCGCATGCGCCTCCTCGGCACGCGGGTCATCCCGGTCGACAACGGCAGCCGCACCCTGAAAGACGCGATCAACGAGGCGCTCCGCGACTGGGTGACCAACGTTGCGACCACGCACTACGTCATCGGTTCGGTCGTCGGCCCGCATCCGTATCCGATGCTGGTGCGCGATCTGCAGTCGGTGATCGGCCGCGAGGCCCGGCTGCAGATGATGTCGGTCGAGGGGCGGCTGCCCGACGCGGTCGTCGCCTGCGTCGGGGGCGGCAGCAATTCCATGGGCACGTTTCATCCATTCAAAGACGATGCCGGCGTGGCGCTCATCGGCGTCGAGGCGGCCGGGGAGGGCGTTGCCTCGGGCCGGCACGCCGCCACCCTTGTCGCCGGTGCCCCCGGCGTGCTGCACGGGGCGATGAGCTATGTGATCCAGGACGCGCAGGGCCAGGTGCTGCCGACCCACTCGATCTCCGCCGGGCTCGACTATCCCGGCGTCGGTCCGGAGCACTCGTACTTCAAGGACACCGGGCGCGCGCGGTACGTCGCGGTCACGGACAAGGAGGCGCTCGAGGGCTTCCATATGCTGTGCCGCATGGAGGGGATCATTCCGGCGCTCGAGTCGTCCCACGCGATCGCGTACCTCAAGACGCTGGCGCCGCAGCTGGGCCGCGATAAGACCATTCTCGTGTGCCTGAGCGGGCGCGGGGACAAGGACGTCGATACGGTCGCGAAGGCGATGGGCGAGGAACTCCGCGGGTGACCGCCGCCCGCGGTGACGCTGCCGCCGGTCTCACCGGAGGCGCGGTCGCACCCGACCCGGCGGCCGCCGGGCCGCTCGGGGCCAACCGTCTCGTCCGCGCCTTCGCCGCGCTGCGTGCCGAACGTCGCTGCGCCTTGATCCCCTATATCATGGCCGGCGATCCCGATGTTTCGACGACAGAGCGGCTGGTCGAAACACTCGTGGACTCGGGGGCAAGCGCGGTCGAACTGGGCGTGCCGTTCAGCGACCCGATCGCGGACGGCCCGATCAACCAGCGCGCCGGACTCCGCGCGATGGCGCAGGGGATGGGGATCCGGGCGGCGCTCGACCTTGTGGCCAGGCTGCGGACGCGCACGCAGGTGCCGCTGCTTGTCATGACCTACTACAATCTCATCCTCCGGTACGGGCCCGGCAAGTTTGCGCGGGATGCGGCCTCCGCGGGCCTCGACGGACTCATCGCCGCGGACCTCCCGCCGGACGCGGCCGGGGATCTCACCGGCGAGGCGCGGCGGAGCGGACTGGCGACGGTGTTCATGGCGGCGCCGACGAGCACGCCGGAACGGATCCGCGCCGTGGCGGCGTCCTCGACCGGGTTCGTCTACTGTGTCTCGCGGACCGGCGTCACCGGCGTGCAGGACGCGCTGCCCGAAGGTCTTCCCGAACTGGTCCGCCGCATCCGCGCCGAGACCCCCTCACCGATCTGCGTCGGCTTCGGCATCAGCCGTCCGGCGCAGGCCCGCGAGGTTGCGAAGGTCGCCGACGGGGTGATTGTCGGCAGCGCGCTGGTGCAGATGATCGAAGACACGCCCCGCGACGTCGCCCGGGCTGGGGCGTTCGTCCGCGACCTGGCCGCGGCCATCGCGGACGCCTGACCTATCTCCGTCACGTGGCCGTCCGAAGTTTTCCAGCATACAGCAGGAGGACGTCGCACGGTGCGTGGTCTACGACGAACCGCACCGTCGGGCTAAGGTGCCGGCGCGGAAACCTGGGCGGCCCCTCATGGTGCGGCGGCTCGGGACGTCCGTGCCGATCCGGGGGCGGCGGTCCCGCCGGGTCCTCCGCGGCCCCGAGGACGATCACGGCGAGAAACACCGCGAGGCCGACGACCGCGCCGACGCCGGGGACCAAGAGCATCAGGCGCCGAGCGGCCCGACAGTCGGAGCTGAGACCGTTCGAGCTCTCCGCGGGGCCCTACTTCTGAATGTACGTGTCGCTCAACGCCGGATAGCTCGAGTAGTTGTACTTGACGTTCTTCACGTTGTCGCGGATCGCCCATACCGAGAGCTTGTCCATCATCGGAATCGCCACGGCCTGGTCGAGCAGCATGTGCTGGATCTTGAGGTAGATCGCCCGACGCTTCGCCGGATCGAGCGCCGCCCGGCCCTGCTCGAGGAGCGCGTCCACCTCGCGGTTCGAATAGCACGACCAGTTGAAGTTGCTGCCGATGGTGGCCGAGTCGAAGAGGGCGTAGAGGGCGTCGGGCTCGTTCGTGCGGAGAAAGATCGAGCCCATGTTGGTCGCGCAGCGGAAGTTGTCCTCGATCCAGGCCGGCCCGGCCGAGCTCTTGATCCGCGCGTCGATGCCCAAATCCAAGAATTGTCCCTGGACGAGCTCGACCTCGGGGAAGTTGCCGCCGCCGTAATTGAGCGAATTGATGACCAGGCTCAGCGGCCGGCCGTCCTTCACGCGGGTGTTGTTGGGCCCCATCTTCCAGCCGGCCTCGTCCAGCAGCTGCGCCGCCTTGACGGGATTGTGCGGATAGTACGAGCAGGCGTCGGGATCGTTAAGCATCGACCGGCTGAGCAGCCCGCAGCCCACTTCGTCGAGCCCCTTGTAGACCGACCCCACGATGGCCGCGCGGTTGACCGCGTAACTGAGCGCCCGGCGGACCTGCACGTTGTCGGTGGGCGGGAGCTTGACGTTCACCCACCAGAAGTACGAGGATCCCGGAAACGGCCGCGTCTCGATGCGCAGCGCCTTGTTCCGCTGCAGCTGCGCGAGCGCCGATCCGGGCGAGGAGTACAGGTAGATCATCTGCGTCTCGCCGGTCTCGACGGTGACGTTGCGGCTGTTGCTCTCAGGGATGTTCCGCCAGACGATCCGGTCCAGGTACGGCGGTCCCTGGTGGTCGCTCCACGGCTCGCGGCGGTTAAATGCCGCGTTGCGCACGAGTGTGATGTGATCCTGCGCGACGTATTCGGAGACCGTGAACGGGCCGGTCCCCACCGGGCGCTTGGCCACGTCCGCGCCCTGTCCCGGCGTCGTCTTGGGCGAGAGCATCGCCAGCACGCCGACGGCCGCGTATGCCAGAAACGGCGCGTACGGTTCCTTGAACGTGACTCGCGCCGTCCGGTCGTTCACGACCGTGGTCCCGGTGTAGCCGACCAGCGCGTTCAGCGCGCCGCCGGCTTTGAACGCCGGGTTGACGATGCGGTCGAGATTCCACTTCACGGCCTCCGCGTTCAGCGGCGCGCCGTCGGTGAACGTGACGTCGTTGCGCAGCACGAACGTGAACGTCTTGCCGTCCGGCGAGACGGTGTAGCTCTCCGCGAGCCACGGGACGAGCCGTCCGTCGGGCTGCTGATAGACGAGGCTCTCCGTCGTCTGGAGGCCGGCGATGAGGTAGCTGATCGCGGCGCCCGACGCGTGCGGGTCGAGGGTCACCGGCTGGGAGTCGAGGCCCACGACGAGCGTCCCCCCGCGCACCGGCGCGGCGCTGGCGGACCAGCCGGCGGATCTGAGGCCGTCCGGCCCCACATTCACGCCGGCCCCGGCCGCCGCAAGGGCAAGCAGCGCCGCGAGTACGGCCGCGCGCCGTCGGGTGCGCCGGTCCTGCTGACTGTGCCACCGCATCCGCATCCTCATCCTCCTCGGGATTGATCATGAGGCCGCAGTCATGCACGTTCGGGTCGTCGGCGCTGGCTTCTTTTGCAGAGCTCCGCTGAGTCCTTCCGGAAGCGCCGTCCGGCCGCGCCGATTGACAGCTTCTGCCCCCGCCCATTACGGTGATGGCATGCAATCCTCACCCGGCACCCCTGCACAGGTCGCTGAAGGGCTCGAAGGGATCGTCGCCGCGGAAAGCCGCATCTGCTTCGTCGATGGCGTCGAAGGCCGGCTGATCTACCAGGGCTACGATATCCACGACCTGGTCGCGCACGCCGCCTTCGAAGAGGTCGCGTACCTCCTGTGGCACGGCGACCTCCCCACGCGCGCGCAGCTCGACGCCCTGAACAAGGACCTCGTCGCGGCGCGGACGCTGCCGGCGCCGGTGTTGAACGTCCTGCGGGGGTTTCCGCGCGACGTGCTGCCGATGGATGCACTGCGGACGGCGACGTCCGCCCTCGGCATCTACGACCCGGAGTCCCGCGACAACGGGCAGGCGGCGAACCTCCGCAAGTCGGTGCGCCTCACCGCGCAGACCGCGACGATCGTGGCGGCGATCGGTCGGCTCCGCGAGGGCAAGGATCCGGTGGCGCCCGATCCGTCGCTGAGCCACGCCGCGAACTTCCTGTACATGCTGTGGGGCCGCACCCCCGACGCGACCGCGGTCAAGACCGTCGACACCGCCCTGATCCTCCACGCCGACCACGAGCTCAACGCCAGCACGTTCGCCGCGCGCGTCACCGCGGCGACGCTCGCGGACATGCACTCCGCGATCACGTCCGCGATCGGGACGCTCAAGGGTCCGCTGCACGGCGGCGCCAACGAGGCGGTGATGCGCCTGCTGCTCAGCATCGGCGATCCCGCCAAGGTGATTCCGACGGCGCGGGAGATGATCGTGGCGAAGCGCAAAATCCCGGGCTTCGGCCACCGCGTCTACAAGACCGAAGATCCGCGGGCAACCCATCTCCGGAAGATGTCCGAAGAGCTGGGCCGGCAGAAGGGCGAGCTGAAGTGGTTCGAGATGTCGCGGGCGCTCGAGCAGTTCATGCTGTCGGAGAAGAAGATCTACGCCAACGTCGATTTCTACTCGGCCACGTGCTACTATTACCTCGGATTTCCGCTCGAGCTGTTCACGCCGGTCTTCGCCGTGAGCCGCATCAGCGGCTGGACCGCGCACGTCCTCGAGCAGCTCGCCGACAATCGCATCATCCGGCCGCGCGCGGAGTACGTCGGGCCGCGCAACCGGACCTACGTGCCGATCGACAAACGGTAGCAAGGTCCGCGCCGGACTGTGCCCGGCGCTACCCCACCACCTCTTCGCCGCCGTCCACGCCGATCACGTTGCCGGTGATCCACTCGGTGCCCGGCCGGCACAGCACCGCGATCGCCCGCGCGACGTCCTGCGTCGTGGTGAGCCGCCCGGACGGGTTGCGCCGCAGCGCGGTGTCCACGATGGCCTGGTTCCCCGGAATCTTCCGCAGCGCCGGCGTGTCGGTGACGCCGGCCCGGATGCCGTTGATCGCGATGCCGCGCGGGGCAAGTTCCATGGCCAGCTGCCGGATGTGCGACTCGAGCGCCGCCTTCGCCGCGGAGACGGCGCCGTAGTTCGGCAGGACGCGCATCGCCCCGGCGCTCGTCATCGCGAAGATCTTCCCGCCCCGCCGCATCAGGCCCGAGTAGACGAGGTCCTGCGTCCAGTACACGAGGCTGTGCGCCATCACGGAGAGCGTCATGTCCATCTGCGCCGGGGTGATGGCCTCCTCGGCCGACCCAGCGACGTAGGGGCGGAGGTTCCCGAACGCGAGCGAGTGCAGGAGCACGCCGACCGTGCCGTCCTTGCCGGCTTCCTCCCGCGCGCGCGCCAGCACCTCGACGCGCCGCTCGGGGTCCGCGGCGTTGACGTTGAAGAAGACGGCCGTGCGTCCGGCGGCGCGGATGCCGCCGATCACGTCCTCGACGTGCGGCATGGTCGTCTTGCGGTCGAGATGGACGCCGATGATGTCGTAGCCGGCGCGGGCCAGCTCGAGTCCGGTCGCCTCGCCGAACCCGCTACTCGCGCCGAGAATCAACGCCCAATGACGCGGTTCCGCCATGGCGTCGCTATTTCGGTCCGTGCCGCGTCAGCCCTTCACCGCCCCGGTCGTGAGGCCCGACACGTAGTGCTCGACGAAGAACGTGTAGATGACGGCGATCGGCACCGACCCGAGGACGGCCGCCGCCATGAGCGGCCCCCAAAACAGGACGTCCGCGCGGATCAGGTCGCTCACGGTCCCGACGGGGATCGTCTTCAGCGGGCCCGACGACATGAAGATGAGGGCGTAGAGAAACTCGTTCCAGGAGAGCGTGAACGAGAAGATCGCCGCGGAAAGCACGCCCGGCAGCGACAGCGGGAGCACGATCCGGATCAGCGTGCCGAGCCGGCTGCTGCCGTCGATCTGCGCGCATTCCTCGATCTCGCGCGGGATCGTGCGGAAGTAGCCCATCAACAGCCAGGAGCCGAACGGAATGAGAAACGTCGGATAGGTGAGGATCAGCGCCCAATACGTGTTGTACAGGTGCAGCCAACCCACCACCTGGGCGAGGGGCAGGAACAGCAGCGTCGGCGGCACGAGATAGGCGAGGAAGATCGACATCCCCATCACGCCGCTGCCCGGGAACCTGAGGCGTGCCAGCGCGTAGCCGATCAGGACGCTGCACACGAGCGACAGCACGGTCGCCGCGGTCGAGATCACGAGCGTGTTCTTCGTCCACGTCCCGAACGCGGTGTCCCGGAGGAGGTACGTGTAGTTGGCGAACGTAAAGTGGCGCGCCCACAACGGATTGAACTTCAAATTGAAGAGATCGGTCGGCGGCTTGAGCGAGACGATCGCCATCCAGTAGAACGGCGCCAGCAGGAAGACCAGAAACGCCGCCAGCGGCAGGTACACGGTGAAGATCTGGCGCCCCAGCGTCCGGCTGCCGACCATTAGACCACGTCCCGGCGCAGGTACCGCAGCAGCAGCACCGCGAGGACCGCGAGAATCGGGAACATGTAAAGCGCGATCGCGGCGCCCTGCCCGATCTCGGTCGCGCTCAGGCCGATCTGGTAGGCGTACGTGCCGAAGATGTGGGTCTCGTTCGCGGGGCCGCCCTTCGTCAGGATGTAGATGAGCTGGAAGTCCGCGAACGTCATGATGATCGAGAAGAGCGTGCTGATCAGCATCACGCCCGTGATGATCGGCAGCGTCACGTGGACGAACCGGTGCCAGGCGCCGGCCCCGTCGATCGCGGCCGCGTCATGCAGCTCCGCCGGCACGGCCTGCAGCCCGGCGAGGATCGTCACCCCGAAGAACGGCGTGCCGCGCCAGATGTTCGCGATCATCACGGAGACGATCGCCAGCACCGGGCTGCCGAGGAAGTTGATGTTGCGGGCGATGAGGCCCCAGTGCCGCAGCAGCCAGGAGACGGGGCTGAAAATCGGATCGAAGATCATGAGCCATCCGAGACTGCTCAGCGCCGTCGGCACGATGAACGGCATGAGGACGGCGGCCCGCACCGCGTTGCGAAACGGGATCGCGGCGTTCAGCACCAGCGCGAGGCCGAGACCGAGTGCGAGTTTGAACGGGACCGTGACCATGGCATAGATGAACGTGTTTCGCGCCGTCTGCCGGAAGATGCTGTCGCCGAGCAGGTCGGTAAAGTTGCGGAACGCGATGAACCGCCCGGCATGCCCGATCGTGCTGTCGGTGACCGACAGCCACAAGCCGAGGAAGAACGGGTAGGCCATGAAGACGGTGAGCAGCAGCATGCCCGGCAGCATGAGCAGGAGGCCGAGGGTGCGCTCATTTTCCAGGAGCGCACGCGTGCCGGCCGCGCGGCGAGGCGCGGCCGGCAAGTGCGGTTGAACGGCCGTTGTGTTCAGGTCCGGCACCTATTTGCTGTAGATCGCCTCCAGCTGGTCCGCGCCCCACTTGATCGCGCCGGCGGCGTCGTTCGACTGGATCGCCTTGGCGTACGTGTCGATGACGATGTACTTCGAAAACGCTAGGCCCGACTTCGAGTTCGGCGGGCCCGCCCATCCTTGGTCCCTGCCGATGCTGGGCTCCTTGCTGAACGCGTACATGATCGGGTCCTTGCCCCACATCGGGTCCTTCGCCCATTTCTTCACCGCGGGCAGATTATAGCCGGCCTGGATATGCAGCCAGTCACCGTACTGCTTGTCCTGGAACCACCACGCGAGAAACTCTTTCGCGCCGGCGATATTCTTCGAGTTCTTGAGAATGGCAAGCGTCCGCGTTCCAAGGAACGCGAACCGGCCGGTCGGCCCCCGTGGGTTCAGCGTGTGGTTCATGTCCTTGGCGATGTCTGGGTAATCCTTGAGCGCCGCGGCGTAGATGCTCGAGCCGTTGAGGGTCGCCCCGATCTGCCCGGCGAGAAACGCCTTGTTGTTGCTCGAGTCGTCCCAGGACAGTCCCGTCTCGTCGAACGACTCTTTCCACGCCGAGACGAGCTTTTTCATCGCATCCACGAACATTGGCTTGTTGAAAGCAACCGTCTTGCCGTCCCGCTCGACCTCCATCGCCCCGTGGCTCCACATGTACGGGTACGCCCAGCTCGGCGGATCGCCCTGGCTGTGGCCGAACGCCTGTCCGATCGGGTGGCCCGCCGCTTTGAGCTTCTTGCCGAGGGCGAAGAACTGATCCCACGTCAGGTCGAGGATTTTCCCGGTTCGGGCCTGCTCCGCGGGGTCCGGCACGTTCGCTCCGGCTTCCCTCAGCCAGCTGACGCGGTAGTTGAGCGCGCTGTTCGATGCCCCGTGAGGGATGCCGAGATACCGCGGGCCGACCTTCGCATCGGTAGCCGCGAACGCCTCGAGGCCGCCGTCCCGCCGTGCGTACGCGTCCGCCATCTCTGTGACGTCGACGAGGCTGTCCGCGTAGAGGTAGTTCCAGCCCGGCCACAACTCGACGATGTCGTACCCGCCGGCCTGGATCGCGGCGGAGATTTTCGGCTGCAAATCGGGCCAGTTGAGGAAGTCCGCGTTGGCGTTGACGCCGTTGGCCTGGCCCCATTCCTGCACCTGCTTCTTGAACAGATCTTGGGCGGCCGGGATGAAGTACGTCGCCTGCAGGGTCGTGAGCGAGGTGCCCTTGAGTACCGTGGGCGCGGCGCCAGCCCAGCGCAGCAGGCCCGGAGCCGTGCCGAGCGCGCCGACTCCCAGCGCGGCGGCGCCGGTCTTCAACAATGTCCGCCGGGACAGACGCGAAGCGCCGGCGGCGGCCTTCAACGGTCGATCGCCCTTTCGCCGTGCCGTACGCGTGCCGGTCATTGACCATCCCTCCCTGGGATCATCCGTGCTGGCAGAGCCCTGCTCCCCAGGGGTTCTGGCGCGGTCGCGCCGCCACCTTTGCAGGAGTCGTCTGGACCCGGCTGAACCACGCTCTACTATGCCGCCGAACGTGGATGTCGTCGTTGTTGGTGGGGGAGTTGTCGGCACGAGCGTCGCGTTCCACCTCGCCCAGCGCCGCGCCGGCCGCATCGTGCTGTGCGAGCGGCGGTTTCTCGCCGCGGGCGCGACCGGCAAGTCCGGCGCGCTCGTGCGCATGCACTACGCGAACGAGCCCGAGGCCCGCCTCGCCGTGGCGAGCCTTCCGTACTTCCAGCACTGGAGCGACATCGTTGGCGCCGGGAAGTCGGGCTTCGTCAACACCGGCATGCTGCGGTTTGTCGCTCCGGCCAGCGAGGCCAAGCTCCGGGCCAACGTCGCGATGCTCCGCCGGCTCGGCGTCAACACGGCCGTGATCGGGCCGGACGACGTTCGTGCGATCGTGCCGTCGTGGCGCACCGACGACATCGCCGCCGCGGCCTATGAGCCCGATTCGGGCATGGCCGATCCCATCGCGACGACGCACGGCTTCGCCGCCCGGGCCGCCGACCTCGGCGTGGAGGTGCGGCTCGGCGCGCAGGTGCACGCGCTGCGCGTCGCCAAGGGTCGCGTCGAAGGCGTCGAGACGTCGGGCGGCGTTGTCGCGGCGCCGGCGGTGGTCGTGGCCGGCGGCGCGTGGGCGCTGCCACTTCTACGAAAGGTCGGCGCGGCCGACGTGCTGACCGCGGTGCGCACGCAGGTCACGCTCTTTCGCCGGCCCCCGGAGCACGCGGCGGTCCACCCCATCTGCATCGACGGGGCGAACGATCTGTGGCTGCGTCCGGAGGGGGCCGGGTTTCTCAGCACGCTCGTCGGGATCTCCACCCGTCAGGATCTGCCGGATCCCGATACGCTCGACGAGGGCGTGGACGGCGACTACGTCGTGCGGGCCAAGGAGCGCCTCATGAAGCGGATGCCCGCGATCGCGGGCGCGCCGATGCGCGGCGGGTGGGCCGGGGCGATCACGATCACGCCGGACGGCAAGCAGATCATCGACCGCCATCCGGAGATCGAGGGGCTTTGGATCTGCACCGGGGACAACGGGTCCGGCTTCAAGACCGCGCCGGCGCTCGGCGCCGCGCTCTCGGAGTGGATGACCGACGGCGCTCCGCGGACTGTGCCGCTGCGGCCGTTCCGCGCCACGCGCTTCAAAGAAGGCGACCTGCTGATCGGCGAAAACGAATACGGCGACCGTCCGAACGAGCCCGGCCGGGGGATCATGCTCGGCTAACGATGACGTCCGGGACGCGAATGACCGGCAAGGTCGCAGTCGTCACCGGCGCGGCGCGCGGCATCGGGCGGGCGATCGCGGCGCGCTTCGGCGCGGAGGGGGCGCACGTTGTCGTCAACGACGTCAGCGCCGCCGGCGCCGATGAGGTTGCGCGAGACTTGGCGGCCCGCGGCGGCTCGGCCGTGGCGGTCGCGGCCGACGTCTCCGTGCCCGCGCAGGTCGACCGCTTGATGGAGACGGTCCTCGGGCGCTTCGGCGCCCTCGACGTGCTCGTCAACAACGCGAGCCTGACGGACACGATGCGTCACTTCCTGGACGCGGACGACGCATGGTGGGAGCGGGTCATCGCCGTCAATCTGACGGGCGCGTTTCTCTGCGGCTCCCGCGCCGCGAAGATCATGGCGCGCCGCCGTTCGGGCGTGATCATCAACATGTCGAGCGGCGGGGCCTCCAGGGCCCACCGCGGCAACGCCGCGTACGATGCGGCGAAGGGCGGCATCGAAGCGCTGACGCGCGCGATGGCGCTCGATCTCGCCCCCTACGGCGTGCGGGTCAACGCGCTCGTCCCGGGATCGATCGACAGTTCGAACATGAGCGAAGACATCAAGCGTGCGCGGGGCGAGAACATTCCGATGGGCCGCGTGGGCGAGGTGGACGAGCTCGCCGGTCCCGCGGTCTTTCTGGCGTCCGACGACGCGCGCTACATTACCGGCCACCTGCTGGTCGTCGACGGGGGATTATTGATCCAGCAGCGATCGGCGACGGTGGATATCTTCCCGCTCAGCCGGTTCCC
>Ga0070731_10000840_pt1 | contig 36302 bp, 26 predicted proteins | sample Coa_R1_2_FD_66448 | JGI IMG/M metagenome (GOLD analysis project Ga0070731, IMG submission 66448) | Surface soil microbial communities from Centralia Pennsylvania, which are recovering from an underground coalmine fire - Coalmine... | ecosystem: Environmental > Terrestrial > Soil > Unclassified ... | reverse complement strand
ACCGCATTCATCGGCGTGCGGATCTCATGGCTCATCGTCGCGAGGAACGAGCTCTTCGCCTCGTTCGCGGCTTCGGCGAGTGCCCGTGCTTCCTGCGACTGGCGGAAGAGCCGCGCGTTCTGGATCGCGATGACGGCCTGGTCGGCGAACGTGCCGAGCAGCGCGGCTTCCTTGTCGCTGAACGGACGCGGCGGCTGGCGGAACACGCAGATCGCGCCGATTCCGCGACCTTCCCACAACATCGGACTGTAGACCGCGGAATAGTTGCCGAGCGCTTCAACGGCGCGGCGTGCGCTTTCGTGAGAGTTCGCGATCGATGCCGCGTCCGGGACGTGCAGCGTGCGCCGTTCGCGGATCGCCTGGCCCGTGAACGTCTCCTCCAACGGCATGTGGTCGACGCCGCGCACTGCGTCGAACGCCGATCCGCGCCATTCGGCGACGCGCACCTCGCCATCGTCGCCGACGACGAAGATGCCGAGTTGCTCGCTGTCGAAGAGACGCTCGCAACTGTTCAGGATCTTGTCGAAGACCGGCGCAGCGTTCGCCACCGAGCTGCTGATCACCTGCAGTACCTCCGCGGTCGCCGTCTGCTGCTCGAGCGCCTGCCGCGTTTCGTCGAAGAGGCGCGCGTTCTCGATCGCAACCGCCGCCTGCTGTGACAAGCCGACGAGGAACTCGAGCTCGGTCTGGTCGAAGACGCGGCCGCCGGTGCGCCATACGGCCATCGCGCCCCTCACCGTGTTGCCCGCCGTCAACGGCGCCACCATCAGCCGCTCGTTCTCCTCGCGGTTGGTCCCGGCGATCTGGATGCCGCGAGAATCGGAACCGGTGTCGTTGACGAACTCCGGACGCCCGGCCGCGACAATGGCGCCAATAATTCCCGCGCCCGGCTTGATCTCGGTCGCGCGGATCTGCTCGGCGACCCGGCCGATCGCGACGATCGCGCGATATGTGCCGTCGGGCGTCGGCAGGAAGATCGCGCTGTTGTCGCAATGGAGCAGTTCCTTGGCGTGATGCGCGATCCGTTCCATCACTCGCGCGAGATCGAGCGTCGACGAGATGTCGCGTCCCACTTCGGCGAGGGCCGCCGTTTCGCGCGTGCGGCGCTGCGTCTCGTCGAAAAGCCGTGCATTTTCGAGCGCGACGCTCATCGTGTTCGCGAGCGTCATCAGCAGGCGCAAGTCGGCGTCGGTGAACGCATTCTCCTGATCGGCATAAAGCGCGATGACGCCGGTCGCCGCACCGCCCTTCATCACCGGGACGCCGAGATAACTCCCGTCGATCGTCGGCCTCGACGGATCACCGATCATTCGGGCGCCGAGCTCGTCCGCGCGTCGCACGAGCTCCCGATTGACCATCAACGCCTTCCCGCTGCGGATCACCTCGCCGGTGAATCCGCCGCCAAGCGGCGAAGGCTCGACGGGGAACCGCCTGCCGTCCTCGAGGTAGTACGGGAAGGTCAACACGTCGCCGCGCCTCTCGTAGAGCGCAATGGACATGCTCGACGTGTGGAGTACTTCGGCGATCTTGTCGCCGACGAGATCGATGATCGCTTGGAAGTCGAGCTCGGCCGCGAGTCCCTGCTGGACGCTGTTGATGACGGCGAGCTCGGCCGCGCGCTGCTCGGTTTCCTTGAGCAAGCGCTGCGTCTCGTCGAAAAGTCGTGCATTTTCGAGCGCGACGCTCATCGTGTTCGCGAGCGTCGTGAGCAGGTGCACGGCGCCGTCATCGAACGCGTCTTCCTTTTCGGAGTAGAGCGTCACGACGCCGAGTACCTCGTCGCTTTTGAGGATCGGCACGCCGGCATAGCTCTGCTCCGGCGTCGCCGTCGCGTTCGGATCGCCGATCAGCTTCGAGCCGAGGTCCACCTTCCAGCGCTCGATGTCGCGGTTGATGACAAGAGGTTTGCGGGTACGGATGACCTGCGCGGCGAATCCCTTCGACACCGGCATCGGCTCGATCGCGAAGCGCTGGCCGTGTTCCAGGTAGTAGGGGATCGACAAAGTATTGGCCGCCGCATCGTAGAGTCCGATCGACATGTCGCGCGTGCCGAAGATCTCCGCGATCTTGTCGCCGACCAGGTCGATGATCGCCTGGAAATCGAGCTCGGCCGCGAGTCCCTGCTGCACGCTGTTGACGACCGAAAGCTCCGCGGCGCGCTGCTCGGTTTCCTTGAGCAGGCGCTGCGTTTCGCCGAACAGGCGCGCGTTTTCCAACGCGTTGCCGAGCGACGCCGCGATCGTCGTCAATAGGCGCGTATCCGCCTCGCCGAACGCGTTCTCCCGCTCGTAGTTCTCGATGGTGATGTTGCCAAGGATGCGGTCGCCGCTGATGATCGGAACGCCAATCAGCGATTTGCTGCTGTCCGTGCCCGGGACGGTGCCGCCCGGCATTTGCGCATATTCGGTGACGGTATTGAGGACGACCGGCCCTCGCGTGCGCTGCATCGTCTCGAACAGGCCGCCTGGCACCGGTGCCGTCGGCGGGATCGTCAATCGCTTGCCGTGCTCGTACGAATAGAGGTAGTGGCTGAGGTTCGTCTTTTCGTCGTACCAGCGGATCCCCATGTCGCCGGTCCCGAACACTTCGCGCAGCTTGTCGCCGACGAGGTCGACGATGCTCTGGAACTCGAGCTTCGCGGCCATCCCCTGCTGGACGCTGTTGATGACCGAAAGCTCGGCCGCGCGCTGCTCGGTTTCCTTGAGCAGCCGCTGCGTTTCGTCGAACAGGCGCGCGTTCTCGAGCGCGTTGCCTAGCGAGCCGGCGATCGTCGTCAGCAACCGGAGATCGGCCTCGCCGAACGCGTTCTCGCGCTCGTAATTCTCGATCATGATGTTGCCGAGGACGCGGTCACTGCTCACGATCGGCACGGCGATCATCGATTTGCTGGTGTCGGTTCCCGGGACCGTGCCGCCGGGCAGCTTCGCGTAGTCGGCCGCGGTGTTCAGGACGACCGGCTGCCGCGTCCGCCTCATGGTTTCGAACAGGCCGCCGGGGGTCGGTGTCGTCGGCGGAATCGTCAGCCGCTTGCCGTGCTCGTACGAATAGAGGTAATGGCTGAGATTCGTCTTTTCGTCGTGCCAGCGAATGCTCATGTCGCCGGTCGCGAATACATCGCGCAGCTTGTCGCCGACCAGATCGACGATGCTCTGGAACTCGAGCTTCGCCGCCATTCCCTGCTGTACGCTGTTGATGACCGCAAGCTCGGCGGCGCGCTGCTCGCTTTCCTTGTAGAGGCGCTGGGTTTCGTCGAAGAGCCGCGCGTTCTCGAGCGCGGTACCGAGGGACGCGGCAATCGTCGTCAAAAGGCGCGTATCCGCCTCGCCGAACGCGTTCTCGCGCTCGTAGTTCTCGATGGTGATGTTGCCAAGGATGCGATCGCCGCTGATCACGGGCACGCTGATCATCGAGCGCGACGGGTCAGTGCCCGGCACCGGCGAAACGTTGTTCGCGCGCATCTCCTCGGGCGTGTTGTAGACGATCGGCTGGCGAGTGCGTCGCATCGTTTCGAACGTTCCGCCGGACGTCGGCGGTTGCGGACGAACGCTGATGCGGGCGCCGTGCTCGTACGTGTACATGTAACGGATGAGCCCGGCGTCCTCGTCGTACCAGAGGATCCCGAGGTTGGGTGTCGCGAAGACTTCGCGCAGCTTGTCGCCGACGAGATCGATGATCGCCTGAAAGTCGAGCTCGGCGGCGAGGCCGCGCTGCACGCCGTTGATGACCGAAAGCTCGGCCGCACGCTGCTCGGTTTCCTTCAATAACCGCTGCGTCTCCGAAAAGAGCCGCGCGTTCTCGAGCGCGACGCCCATGCTCGAGGCTACCGTCATCAGCAGGCGCACGTCCGAATCGGTGAACGCGTACTCGCGCCTGAAGCTTTCGATCGTGATGCCGCCGATGACGCCCTCGCTGCCGATGATCGGGACCGATGCCACCGACAACGACGTATCGGTGCCGGGGACGACGCCGGCTTCGGCGACTTCAGCCTGGGTATTGCGCACGAGCGGCTCGCGACGCGATACGAGCGTTTCCCAGGGCGTTTTCGCAGGGGGCGCCGCCGGAATCGTCAGGCGAACGCCATGCTCGTAGTCGTAGAGATAATGGACGAGCCGGTTCGCATGGTCGAACCAGCGGATGCCGATGTCGTCGACGCGGAATACTTCGCGCAGCTTGTCGCCGACGAGGTCGACGATCGCCTGGAAGTCGAGCTTGGCAGCGACTCCCTGCTGGATGCTGTTGATCACGGCAAGCTCGGCGTTGCGCTGCTCGGTCTCCTTGAGCAGGCGCTGGGTCTCGTCGAAGAGGCGTGCATTCTCGAGCGCGACACCCATGCTCGAGGCAACGGTCATCAGCAGGCGGACATCCGACTCGCCGAATCCGTACTCGCGCTCGTAGTTCTCGATGGTGATCGATCCGAGCACCCGGTCGGCATTGATGATCGGCACGCGGACCAGCGATTTGCTCGTATCCGTTCCAGGGACGACGCTCGCGCCGCTCGCCGCCAGTTCGGCCGGCGTATCGAGCACGATCGGCTGCCGGGTCTTGCGCATCCTCTCCCAGGGACCGCCGGGTGTGGGGCGCACGGGAGGAACGTGCAGCCGCTTCCCGTGCTCGACGGTGTAGAGATGATGGTTGAGGCCGGTCTTCGCATCGTGCCAGCCGATGCTGAGCTCCTGCGTCGCGAAGACTTCGCGCAGCTTGTCGCCGACGACGTCGACGATCTTCTGGAAGTCGAGCTCCGCCGCCACGGCTTCCTGGATGCTGTTGATGACCGCGAGCTCGGCGTTGCGCTGCTCGGTTTCCTTGAGCAGCCGCTGCGTCTGGTCGAACAGCCGCGCGTTTTCGAGCGCGACGCCAAGCGATGCGGCGACGGAGCTCAGAACGCGCACGTCCTCCGGACCGAAGGCGTCCTCGCGCTCGTAGTTCTCGATGCTGATGTCGCCGAGCAGCCGGTCACCGACGAAGATCGGCACGGTGACCATCGACTTGCTCTGGTCGGTGCCCGGCGCGTGCGTCAGCAGTTTCCGGCGCATGTAATCCGCGACGTTGCCCACGACGACCGGCGCATGCGTCTTTCGCATGATTTCGTACATGCCACCGGGTTTGGGCGTCGTCGGCGCAACCGTGACGCGGCGTCCGTGCTCGTAGGCGTAAAGCATGTGCACGAGGTTCGCCTTCTCGTCGAACCAGCTGATCGAGAGCTCCCGTGTGTGGAGAAGCTCGCGCACCTTGTCGCCGACGACGTCGACGATTTCCTGGAAGCCGAGCTTGGCGGTGACACCGTGCTGCACGGCGTTGATCAGCGCGAGCTCCGCGTCGCGTAGCGCGAGCAGCTCGCGAGGCGATGCCGCCTTGATGGTCAGGCTCGACCCGCGCTTCGCCGGGGGCGACTTCGAGACGGGCGCGCGCTTTTTTGGCGCGGTCGCGCTCGGTCGCTTGTAGGGAACGACCTTGGGGACGCTCACCTTCTTGCCCGATTGCAGTCGCTTGGGCGTCGAAACCTTCTTCGCGGGCACGCGCTTGCGCACCGCGGATTTTTTCGGAAGGGTGGCCATGCGGACCTCGCGACCGTCGTCGAACCGGCCGCTAGTCTACAGGCCCGGACCGATCAAATCTCGAGCAAATCCCGGCCGAGGACGATGTTTCCTCCGAAATGCCGCGCCGCCGCGTCGCGCCACGTCTCGTCGGCGACGGAATCGGCCGGCACGAAGTGCGACAGGACGAGCGTTGCCACGCCGGCTTCGCGCGCAACGATCCCCACCTGGTCGTGCGTCGTATGGCTGTCGAGCAGATGCTGCCGCAACCGCGTCGCATTCGACAGGTTCGCGCAGATCGCATCGAGCGACGGCTCGTGCAGCACCTCGTGAACCAGAACATCGGCGCCGCGCGCAAGCTCGATCAGGCTGTTGCAGGGCGCGGTATCGCCGGAAAAGACGATCGAGCGATCATCGGTGTCGAAGCGAAATGCGAACGCCGGCGTCACCGGTGGATGGCGCACGAGCGCGCTCCGCACGCACACCCGCTCGTCGCGATAAATCTCGCCGGGCGCGTCGACGTCGTGCGGTCGAATCAGTGGCGCGAGCGGCGGTCGACCTTCGTCGACGATGCGTGTGCCGATATCGTAGGCGTTCAGCGCAAGGAACTGCTTCGTCATCGCGCAAAGCGGCGGTGGCCCGAACGCGTCGACCGGTTGATCGAGACCGCCGGCCCAAAGCAGCAGGAACAGGTTGCCGTAGTCGGCGTTGTGGTCGGAATGATGGTGCGTGACAAAGACTGCACGCAGGCTCCTGAACGGGAGACGCGCCTTCGCCATCTGGCGCGCGACGCCGTTGCCGCAGTCGACGACGTAGGTGACGCCGTCGACGACGACCGCGTAGGCAGGCGCCGAGCGAGTCAACTTGGGCATCGGACCTCCGCCGGTGCCGAGCAGCACGAGCCGTGTCCGGTTCATTGCGATTTCTCCGCGAGAAGGCGGGACAAGAACGCGCGCGTACGATCGTGCCGCGGATGGGCGAGGATTTCGCGCGGCGTTCCCGATTCGACGATGACGCCGTCGTCCATGAACGCGATCCCGTCGCCCGCGTCGCGCGCGAAGCTCATCTCGTGTGTGACGACGACCATCGTCATGCCGTCTTCCGCGAGGCCGCGCATGACGCCGAGCACCTCGCCAACGAGCTCCGGATCGAGCGCCGACGTCGGCTCGTCGAACAGCATCAGCTTGGGTCGCATCGCGAGTGCGCGCGCGATCGCGACGCGTTGTTGCTGCCCGCCGGATAGCTGGCTTGGATAGCTGTCGGCTTTCCCAAGCAATCCGACGCGGGCGAGCAGCGCCTGCGCGTGCTCGGTCGCTTCGCGCCGCGATTCGTTGCGCACGCGGATCGGCGCTTCGATGACGTTCTCGAGTGCGGTCATGTGCGGAAACAGGTTGAAGCGCTGGAACACCATGCCGATCTCCGCGCGCTGCCGGCATACGTCGCGCTCGTGCATCTCGTGCAACCGTTCGCCACGTTCGCGATAAGCGATGAGCTCGCCGTCGACATAGATGCGCCCGTCGTCGATCTGCTCGAGATGATTGATGCAGCGCAGGAAGGTGCTCTTGCCCGATCCCGACGGACCGATGAGGCACAGCACTTCGCCGGCCGCGACGTCGAGGTCGATGCCTTTCAGCACTTCGATTCGCCGATAGCGCTTGTGCACCGCTTGCGCGCGAAGCATCGGGCGCGACGCGCCCGATTCAGGCGGCGCCATGCAGACCGAGGCCGGCGCGCCCGAGCCGGCGCTCGGCGAAATACTGGCCGACGCTCGTGATGGTCGTCAGCACGAGGTACCAGAACGTGGCAACGAGCATGAGCTCGATCGTATGGAGGTTCGCGGACGAGATGTTTTCCGCAGCCGTGAGAAGGTCTCCGCCGGCGATCACCGACACGAGCGATGTTGCCTTCAGCAGCGAAATGAACTGGTTGCCGGCAGGCGGAATGATGACGCGAAGCGCTTGCGGCAGGATGATCCGGCGCATCGCGAGGGCGCGCGACATGCCGAGCGCGCGCGACGCGTCGAACTGGCCGCGATCGACGGCGAGAATGCCGGCCCGCACGATCTCGGCCATGTAGGCACCTTCGTTCAAGCCGAGCGCGACGACCGACGCGACGAATGGCGTCATCACGTCGTTGGTGCGAAAGGGACCCAGGTATTCGAACAGCAGCGCGAGATTGCCCCAGATCAGGATCTGCACGAGAAGCGGGGTACCGCGAACGAGCCAAGTGTAGAACGCGCTCGCCAAACGCAGTACGAGCGACGACGAAATGCGCATCAGCGCAAGGACCACGCCGAGCGCGACGCCGATCAGCGCGGCAAGCACCGCGAGAATGATCGTCATCCGCAGGCCGCGCAGGATCGCCGGCGCGAACTGGTATTGCGCGATGATGTCGTGATGGATATTGCGGTTCTCGAACACCGACACCGCGACGATCGCGGCCAGCACGACGACGGTGGCGCTGCCGAGCCACAGCCCGGGCCGCGGCAGCGGGACGACGCGCAGCGTGCGCGTAGCGCCAGCGGTGGTGCGAATCATCGCTCGAGGCGCGGCGTTTTCGCGACAGCCTTCACGCGGGTTTGCGAAAGAGCTCCGTCAGGCCGAAAGAGAAAGTCTTCGAGAGTCGGTCCAGCACCAGGGGTCCGCTGCCGTCGGTCAACTTCGACAGCAGTCTCAGCGTTTGCCAATACGTGCCGGGCTTGGTACGTAGACTCTCGGCGATTTCCTCGTCGCGACGCCGAACGAACCCCAGCTCCCTGCAGTCGCGCAGCACACGCGGATACGTCGTATACGTTACCGCCTGCTGCAGGAAGCAAGGGGATCGCCCGCGCATTCGCAGATAGACCGCTCCCAGCGTCTTGGGCAGGAGCGGGAACCACGCCACACCGTAGTGCGCTTCGCGGAATGCAAGGTAGTTTTCGCACGACAGGTAGAACTGGCCTCCGGGGCGCAGCACGCGCCAAACCTCGGCGAGCACTTGTCGTGGTTGGCGGACGTGCTCGAGAACCCGCCAGCTTACGACGAGATCGACGCTTTGATCCGGCATCGGAAGAGACTCGCCGAATGCCTGAATGACCCGGAACGAGCCATCGTGACGCTCGAGGCGGCGCTTCGCGATGTCCGCGAACGCGGCGCCAGGTTCCACGGCCAGCACGCTGGCGCCGCGCAACATCAACTCCTCGGACATGCCGCCGAGACCCGCGCCTAGATCGAGAACCGTCTTGCCTTCGATCGAGATTCCGCTGCGCGACAGCCACGCCAGCACCGCACGCGGTATCTCCCGCGAAATCTCGCTCCTGGCGCGATCGAAAGCTTCTTCGCTGCCGCGACCGAGATCCTCCACCAGGTAACGCCGCATCGCTTCGAAGATGTCGCGATCGACGCTGCCCGAAGCACCGAACTTGGCCGTATGATAGGCGGACTGCGCGTTTTCTTCGTAAGGCATCTCGCGCCTCCCTGACGCGCAGACGCAAGGTTCCAGCGGCGTGCTAGATTTTGAGATGCGCCCCGCCGTTGATCGTTGCCGCCGTGATCGCGCCGCTTTCGACGCCGTGCTTCTCGAGGATCTTCCGATAGGTGCCGTCGGCGATCAGCGCATCGAGCACGCGCTTAAGCTCGTCGCGCAGCGGCGTGTTCGATTTCGCGACGCCGATGCCGAGCGGCACCGGCTGGTATTCGTGGCCGCGCACGACGTCGAAGATCGTGCCGTCGCCGGCGGTCTTCGCGAGATAGACCATCACCGGCGTGTTGCCGAGGAATGCGGCGACATGACCCGTTTGCACCTGCAGCCGCGCGTCGGAAGGTTGCGAATATTGCAGATTCTCGATCGGCGGCTTGCCGGCCGCCTTGCACTTCGCGCTCGTTTCGTCGACGAGCGCGATCTGCGTCGATCCCTGGACAGTCGACACCGTCCTGCCGCACATCGTTTCGAGGCTCTCGACGTGGTCTGGATTGCCCTTTTTGATCAGCAGCATCGTGCCGAGATTGAAGAAGTCGACGAAATCGATGAGCTTCTCGCGCTCCGGCGTGTCGTTCATCAGCGTGAACGTGATATCGATTCGCTTGGCTTCCATGGCGGGCAGAAGGCCCGCGAAAGGAATCGACTCGAACACGATCCGGCGTCCCATCTTTTGGCTCATCGCCTCGGCGAGATCGACGATCGCGCCCTGCATCGTCGTGCCGTCGGATGCATAGGAAATCATCGGCGGGCTGTTCGTGATCGAGCCGGCCTTGATCGGCTCGGCGGCGAGGGTCGACGTCGCTACGAGCAGCGTTGCGAGCGCCGCAAGCGCTGCAAAAATGTGGTTCGAGTTCATGTCGGCTCCCTCGGTGGCGCGCGTAACGTTAACAGATGCGCGAGCGCGGCGGTAAGTCACGGCGGCGGATCAGCGCACCTCGCCACCTCGGCCGTTGGTGATCGCGGCGAGGATGCCCTGCAACATCAAGGTCGGCGACGGCGGGCATCCGGGGATGGCGACATCGATCGGCAGGACCTTCGACAACGCGCCGATCGTCGCGTAAGTCTCGCCGAAGATTCCGCCCGAGCACGCGCACTCGCCGACCGCGATGACGAGCTTCGGATCGGGCATCGCATCGTAGGTCCTGCGTAGCGCGATCGCCATGTGCTTCGTCACGGGTCCCGTCACCATCAACGCATCGGCATGCCGCGGGCTCGCGACGTGGCGGATGCCGAGTCCCTCGAGGTTGTAGTAGGGGTTCGACAGCGCATGCGCCTCGAGCTCGCATCCGTTGCACGAGCCCGCATCGACGTGACGGATCGCGAGCGCGCGCCCCAGCGTTCGCAGGATCTTTTCGTGCAGGCGAGCGACGACGACGTTGTCGTCGGCCGGCGCAGGAGGCGTCTCCGTCGCGATGCCGGTGCGCATGATCTTTCGCAGCGTTTGATACATGGCGATGACAGGCTTTTAGAGATCGTGGCCGCTATACGAGAGATTGAACGACTTGTTGATGAGCGGAAAATCGGGAACGATGTTGCCGATCACCGCGTGCTCGATCGCCGGCCAGTTGCTCCACGAGGGATCGTGCGCATGGCAGCGGCGAATCGTTCCGTTCGGGCCGCTTTCGAGCGCGATTAGTATGGGTCCGCGCCACCCCTCGACGTAACCGAGCGCCAGGCGATCGGCCGGCACGTCGTCGATGGAGGCGCCGATTTCCCCCGACGTGGCCCGATCGAGGAGCGCTGCCGTGATGGCGACGATGAGCCGCGTCGACTCGATCGCCTCGTCGAAGCGAACGGCCGCACGGGCCCACACGTCGCCGGCCGTCTGCGTGGCGATGCGCACGTCCAACACGTCGTACGGCGGGCTTCGGAAGTCGCAGCGCACGTCGCGTGGAAGGCCGCTCGCCCGCCCCGCGAGTCCCAGAAGGCCGAGCTTGGCAGCAAGCTCCGGCGACACCCGACCGCAGTTGCGAAAGCGGTCCTGCACGCCCGCGTGCTCGTCGTAGATCTCCCGCAGCTCGCGGATCTCGCGAGCGATGCGATCGGCTTCGTCGCGCATCCGGTGAACGTGCTCGAACGCGATATCGCGCATGGCGCCGCCCGGCACGATAACGTCCATCAAGAGTCGATGGCCGAACGCCGCGGCGTTCGTGCGCAGTACGTCTTCGCGCAATCGCGAGAACTGCGCGAGGCCGAAGGCGAATCCCGCGTCGTTGCCGAGCGCGCCGACGTCGCCAAGGTGATTGGCGAGACGCTCGCGCTCGAGGCACAGCGCGCGAAGCCACAACGCCCGCGGCGGAGGCACGACGCGTGCGATCGCTTCGACCGCCTGCGCGTACGCCCACGCGTAGGCGACGGTGCTGTCGCCGCTGACGCGTCCCGCGAGCCGGCCGCCGTCGACGATCGGGAACGCCTCGAAGCGCTTCTCGACGCCCTTGTGCGCGTATCCGAGGCGTTCCTCGAGGCGCAGCACCTTCTCGCCGACGATCTGAAAACGAAAATGACCGGGCTCGATGATGCCCGCGTGCACCGGGCCCACCGGGATCTCGTGAACGCCATCGCCTTCGACCTTCACGAACTCGTATTCCTCCTGCTGGGGCTCCCATGAAGACGACGCGGCGAAGTCGCGGCGCAATGGAAACTGGTCGACCGGCCAGCTCGCCATCCAGAGCCATGGCCGCTGATCGTCTGTTTCCGCTGCGATGCCGAAAAGATCATAAGTCGCCCGCTGCATTCGATTTGCCGACGCGAAGATCGGCGACAGATCGGGATACCGCGCGTCAGCGTCAGGCAGGGTGTGCTCCAGCACCGTGATGCCGTCCTGACTTTCGAGCGCGACGCGAAGCCGAAACCCGCGATGGCGATCCCGCTCGTCGCTGCCCCAGAGTGCGATCAGGCGTCCGCCGTTCTCCCATGCAAGGCGAGACGCAGTCAGCAACTGACCCGAGCTCACCGATGCGACCTGCGCGGGAACGGCGGCGGCGAGCGCGGCTGCGGCGAGGCCGAGCGGGGCGACGTTCATCCGATGAGTCGCGCCGCCGCGCGATACCAGTCGGCGAGAAACGGCGGAATCCACAGGCCGAGCATCAGCACCAGCGCGAGGTGGATGAAGACCGGCAGCATCGCGGGACGCGCGGGCAGCCGTGCGTCCGTCGTCTCGCCAAAGATCATCGGCTGCACCTTGGAGAAGATGGCGGCGAAGCCGACGCCGAGCGCGGCCAGCAAAAATGGCGTCGCCCAAGGCTGCTCGCGCATCGCGGTGGTGAGCACCAGGAACTCGCTTGCGAAGACGCCGAACGGCGGCATGCCGAGGATGGCCAGTGCACCGAGCGCCAAGCCCCAGCCGACAATCGGGCTGATCGTGATGAGGCCGCGGATGTCATCCATGATATGCGTGCCGGTCTTCTGCGCCGCATGCCCAGCCGTGAAGAAGATCGCCGACTTGGTGAGCGAATGCACGGTCATGTGCAAGAGACCCGCGAAATTCGCGATCGGTCCGCCGATCCCGAACGCGAACGTGACGATGCCCATGTGCTCGATCGACGAGTAGGCGAAGAGGCGCTTGATGTCCTTTTGCCTCAGCAGCAGAAATGCTGCAACGACGACCGACAGGAGGCCGAAGCCGATCAGCAGGTTTTGCGCGAACGCGCCGGGTAGCGCTCCGTCGACGAGAATCTTGCAGCGCACGACAGCGTAGAGCGCAACGTTCAGAAGCAGGCCCGAGAGCACGGCCGAAACCGGCGACGGGCCTTCGGCATGCGCATCGGGAAGCCAGTTGTGCAGGGGCACGAGGCCGACCTTGGTGCCGTAGCCGACGAGCAGGAACACGAACGCGAGCGAAAGGACGGTGGGTTCGAGACCGGCGCGCACCGACTGCAGCTTGGTCCACAGCAGCGCGCCGCCGCCGGCGCCGAGCACCTTCTCGGCGGCGAAGTAGAGCAGGATCGTTCCGAAGAGTGCCTGCGCAATGCCAACGCCGCAAAGGATGAAGTATTTCCACGCGGCTTCGAGGCTCGCCGGCGTGCGATAGAGCGAGACGAGGAGCACGGTCGTAAGCGTCGCCGCCTCCATCGCCACCCACAGGATGCCGACGTTGTTCGTGAGCAGCGCGAGCAGCATCGTGAACATGAAGAGCTGAAACATCGCGTGATAGAGCCGCAGCCGGCCTAGCGTGACGCGCCCGCGCTGCTCTTCGATCGTCATGTAGCCACGCGAGAAGACGGCCGTCGTGAAGCCGACGAGCGCGGTCAGCGCGACCAGGAAAACGTTGAAGGGATCGACGAGAAACTGATCGCCCAGCGCGAGCAGCGGTCCATGCGCGACGACGTGCGCCGTCAGCGCGATCGCGGCGAGCAGCGTGCAAAGGCCGGTCGCCGCGTTGATCGTCGCCGCATATGGGCGATCGCCGAGCGCGCCCAGGGTCGTAGCGCCGACGACCGGCACCGCAAGGACCAGGACGATCTCGATCATCGGGGCGGTTGGTCGCGGACGTTCTCGAAGTGCGCCAGATCGAGACTGTCGAACTGCTCGCGGATCTGGAAGAAGAACACGCCGAGGATCAGCATGCCGACCAGCACGTCGAGCGCGACGCCAAGCTCGACGACCATGGGCATGCCGTACGTCGCGCTCGTCGCGGCGAAGAACAGGCCGTTCTCCATCGACAGGAACCCGATCACCTGCGGGATCGCCTTGCGCCGCGTGATCATCATCAGGAACGACAGCATGATGCTGGCGAGCGCGATGCCGAGCGTCGAGCGCGTGACGGTGCTCGCGAGCTGCGAGATCGGCAACGCGAGATTGAACGAGAACACGACGAGCACGATGCCGATCAGCATCGTCGTCGGAATGTTGATGAGCCCCTCGAACTCCCATCGAACGTCGAGCTTGCGCACGAGCCGATGCAGGATCCACGGCAGCAGCGCCACCTTGAGCACCAGCGTCAGCGCGGTGGATTGGTAAAGGTGCGGCTGGTTCGTCGTGTACGCGACCACGGCCGTCGAGAGCGCGAGCACGAAGCCTTGTGCGACGAAAAGGTCGATCAGCGACACGACTCGCCGCTGCGCGAGCATGGCGAACGCGAGCAGGAGCAGGATCGCCGCGAACAGGTTGATGAGCTGGAAGCCCACGGGGGTGGTACTGATCACCTCAACTCCCGAGCAAAAGATTGACGAGCATGCCGAGCACGGCGAGCAGGAACGCCGCGCCGAGGAACTCCGGCGCACGAAACAGACGCAGCTTCGCGGACACCGTCTCGATCAGCGCAAGTGCCGCGCCGCCGACCGCGAGCTTCGCGATCAGCGCCGGCACCGCGGCGAGCATGCCCAGTCCCGACGCGCCCTCGGCGATGCCGAACGGAACGAACAGCGCGATGCCGATGCACGAGTAGTTGAAAAGCTTGAGCGCCGACGCCCATTCGAGCAGGGCGAGATGCCGCGCCGAGTATTCGAGGATCATCGCCTCGTGAATCATCGTGAGCTCGAGATGCGTCGCCGGGTTGTCGATCGGAATCCGTGCGTTCTCGGCGAGCGATATCATCGTGAACGCGACACCCGCGAAGGCGAGGCTCGGATAGATCGCGAGCTCGCGGTGCGCGAGCGTGTCGACGATCGTCGGCAGCGACGTCGAGCCCGAGATCAGCGACGCGGTGAAGAGCACCATCAGAAGCGCCGGCTCGGCGAGAAACCCGATGAACATCTCGCGGCGTGCGCCGAGCGAGCCAAACGACGTGCCGATGTCCATCGCCGCGAGCGCGATGAACACGCGCGCGAGCGCGAACAGGCCCACGAGCGCGATCGCGTCGGCGGCGCTTGCGAACGGCACGTCGGTCGCGAGCGAAGGCACGATCGCCGATGCGCAGCACATCGCGCCGAAAACGACATACGGCGCGAGGCGGAACATCGGCGAGGCGTTCTCGGCGACGACCGCGTCCTTGACGAAGAGCTTGTGGATCGTCCGGTATGGCAGGAGGATCGACGGCGGCCGCTTGTTCGCAAGCGAGGCGCGGCATTGGTTGACCCAGCCGACGAGCAGCGGCGCCAGCGCGAGCGCGATCGCGACCTGCAGGATCTGCAACAGCAGGCCGGTAAGGGTCACGGCGCCCTCGTGGTTGCGACGCTCATCTTCCGAAGAACAGCAACGCGATCAGCGTCAAGAAGCTCACGGTCAGGTAGACGCCGATCCGCCGATGCTGGATGAGTCCGGCGACGCTCGCGATGCGCTCGGCGCCGCGGGCGATCGGAACGTATATGCCTTCCCAGAAAGGGTCGCTCACGCGAACCTCGTAGCGCGGCCGCTCGTCGAACGGCGACGGCAAATGCCGCTGCATCCGGAAGAACGGCTCGAACACCTGGCGGATCGGCTGGCCGAAGCCTTCGGCAGTGTCCTGCATGCGCGCCGTTTGCAATGGATAGCCGCAGTCCCATGCGTTCGCGCGGCGCAGGCGACCGTGCCATACGCGGCGAATCGCGACGATCGTGATCAGCACGACCGCAATGATCACCGCGAAGACGATCAGTGGCATGTAGCTCGAGCGCCCGGTCGCGATCGGCGCGAGCAGCAGCCAATTCGAGTGGCCGGCGGGCAGCACGGTCGTCGCGATCAGGAGCGCGTTCACGCGATCGATGCCACCGATCACGTTCACCGGAAACAGCCCGAGGAACAGGCAACCGAGTGCGAGCACGACGAGCGCCGCGCGCTCGCGTCGCCCGGCATCGTGGGCGTTGGCGAGGCTCGACTCGCGCGGCCGGCCGAGGAAGATCACGCCGTAGAACTTGACCATCACGTACGCCGCGACGGCGACCGCGAGCACCAGCGCGGCCGCGGCGAGCGGCACGAGCATCGTGACGAACGATTGAGGCAGGCTCGGCGTGAACAGGAATGCCTGCAACAGAAGCCACTCGGAGACGAAGCCGTTGAGCGGCGGCAAGCCGGCGATCGCGAGCGTGCCGACCAGCGCGCAAGCGGCGACCCATGGCATCTTGTGGATGAGCCCGCCGAGCTTGCCGAGGCTGCGCTCGCGCGTGGCGTGCAGCACCGATCCGGTGGCGAGAAACAGCAGGCTCTTCATGAACGCATGATTCAGGGCATGGTAGAGCGCCGCGGTCAGCGCGATGCCGGCGAGGAGCGGCTTTGCGTTCGCCTGAAACAGGATCGCCAAGCCGATGGCCGCGACGATCACGCCGATGTTCTCGATCGACGAGTAGGCGAGCAGCCGCTTCATGTCGGTTTGCACGGCCGCGAACACGACGCCGAACAGCGCAGTCAGGAGGCCGAGGGTCAGCGCGATCACGCCCCACCACCACAGTTGCAGGTGCAGCAGGTCGAACGTGACGCGCAGAAGTCCGTAAATGGCGGTCTTCAGCATGACGCCGCTCATGAGCGCGGACACCGGCGACGGCGCGGCGGGATGCGCTTCGGGAAGCCAGACGTGCAACGGCAGCAGGCCCGCCTTCGCGCCGAATCCGAAGAGCGCGAGAAAGAACCCGGCGCTTGGCCACGCGCCCGCAAGCGCGACGCTGCGCATGCCGGAGAACGTATAGTCGCCGCGCCCTCCTTGCAGCACGCCGAAGCAGAGCAGGATCGCGGTCGCGCCGACGTGCGCGATCAGCAGGTAGAGGAAGCCGGCGCGACGGATCTCCGGAATCCGGTGGTCGGTGGTCACGAGAAAGAACGACGCGAGCGCCATCGATTCCCACGCGACCATGAAGAGGTAGGCATCGTCGGCGACGAGCACCATCGCCATCGCTGCGAGGAACGCGTGGTATTGGAAGCAGATGAGTCCCGGCGCCGTGCCTTCGCCGGCGCGGAAATAGCCTGACGAGTAGAGCGAAATCGGCGCGTTCGCGCAGCCCAGCATCGCGAGGAACAACGCGGAGAGCGCGTCGATGCGCAGGTGGAACGGCAGATCGGGCAAGCCGAGCGGGAGCGTCGTGGATTGCGCCGGCTGCCACAGCGCAACGAGTGCGATCGCGACGAGGGCCAAGGCGGTCGCTGCGCCGCCCACGAAGAGTGCGCGCACGAAACGCAAGTCGCGCGGACGCAGGAGGCCCAAGACCCCGATCGCCATCCATGTCGCGACGACGGCCGCGACGCCCTCGAGTGCCCCGAAGCCGTTTGGACCCATCACCTCGGCCCAGCCTTGTCGGGGACGTCGGCGCCGCGACCCTCGAGCAGCCAGGGAGGGAGCTTGCGGTCGCCGGCGTGCGCGATCACGTACTCGCGGATCAGCCGGCGCACGACCTGGGACGGCGTCAGGTCCTGCGCCGCGCAGATTTCCTCGAACAGCTTCTTCTTGCGCGGATCGATGAGCAGCGTGAGCCGCGCGGTCTTGTGCTCCATCACCTTACCATTGTATTCACATGATTCGCACATGTAAATCACATACGTCACGGCCGCGACGAGCGCGCGTGGCCCGCCATCGCCCGCAGACGATGGAAACCGTAGTACGTGGATCGCCCTGCTACTTGACGCGCATGCCCGGGGTTGCGCCGGAATCGGGCGCGAGCAGATAGACGCCCGGACCTTCGCCGGAGGCGGCGAGCACCATGCCCTCCGAGACGCCGAAGCGCATCTTGCGCGGCGCGAGATTCGCGACCATCGGCGTCAGCCGTCCCACGAGCGTGTCCGGCGCGTATGCCGATTTGATGCCGGCGAAGACGGTGCGCGGACGCGCTTCACCGATGTCGAGCGTCAGCTTGACGAGCTTGTCCGCGCCTTCGACCGCTTCGGCCGCGACGATGCGCGCGATGCGCAGATCGACCTTGCCGAAGTCGTCAACGGTGATTTGCGACGCGTGAGCGTCGCTCGCCTTTTCCCCTCGCCCGCCTCCGGGAGAGGGGGAAGGGGTGAGGGCGGCCGGTTCAACCCCCAGCAGCGCATCGATCTTCTTCGGATCGATCCGCGCCATCAGATGCTTGTACGGATTGACGCGTTGCGGTTCGCGCCACGCGTCCTCCCACGCGAAATCGCGATCGAGGCCGAACAACTCGCGCGCGACGCGCGACGCGACCCCGGGGAGGACCGGCGCGAGCATCACCGTCAGCGCCTGGAACCCCTGCAGCGCCTGCGAGCAGGCGGTTTGCAATTCGTCGCGCTTCGCTGCGTTCTTCGCAAGCAGCCAGGGTTGCGCGGCGTCGAACGCTTCATTCAGGCGATCCGCGTAGCGCATCGCGTCGCGCAGCACGCGGCCGAACTCGCGCGCGTCATAGTTTGCGCGAGCCGCTTCGGCCTCCATCTGCGCGGCTGTCAGCCTGTTCGCGCGATCGGTTGCCGATTCGGAGGGCGTCGCGAGCTTTCCATCGAAGTGACGCGCGACGAACGGCGCGGCGCGGCTCGCGATGTTCACGTACTTGCCGATCAGGTCGCTGTTCACGCGCGCGATGAAATCGTCCGGCGTAAAGTCCACGTCCTCGACTTTTGCGTTGAGCTTGGCCGCGATGTAATAGCGCAGCCATTCCGGATCGAGCGCGAGTTCGACGTAGCGCTGCGGCGAGATCCCCGTGCCGCGCGACTTCGACATCTTTCCGCCCTCGAAGGTGATGAAGCCGTGGACGAACACGTTCGTCGGTGTCTTGCGCCCGGCGAAGTGCAGCATCGCCGGCCAGAACAAGGTGTGGAAGTAGACGATGTCCTTGCCGATGAAATGATATTGCTCGACATTCGCATCCGACATGAATTCGTCGAAGCTGCGCGGCTCGCCGAGTTTTTTCGCCGCGCCCGAATCGAAATGCTTCTTGAGCGCGGCGAGGTAGCCGATCGGCGCATCGAGCCAGACGTAGAAGAACTTGCGCGACGCGCCTCGTGGCTGGTCGGGAATCTCGATCCCGAAATACGGCGGATCGCGCGAGATGTCCCAGTCGTCGAGGCGCTTGCCGTCGTCGCCGAGCCACTCCTGCACCTTGTTGAAGACTTCGGGCTGCAGCGACTGTCCGGGCGCCGGTTGCGCGGTCCACTTCTTCAGGAACTCGACAACCTCCGGCGCCGAAAGTCGAAAGAACAGGTGCTCCGATTGCCGCATCTCCGGCCGCGCGCCCGTCAGCGTCGAATACGGATCGATCAGGTCGGTAGGTGCGTACGTCGAGCCGCAGACTTCGCATGCGTCGCCGTATTGATCCTTAGCGCCGCACTTCGGACAGGTTCCCTTGATGTAGCGATCGGGCAGGAACATGCCCTTGATCGGATCGTAGAACTGCGAGATCGTGCGCGTGGCGATCAGGCCGCGGCTGGTGAGCGCACGGAAGATCGACTGCGCAAGCTCGACGTTTTCCGGCGAATGCGTCGAGTACGTCGTATCGAAGCTGATCCGGTAGCGCGCCCAGTCTTCGCGGTGCGATTCGCCCACGCGCGCGATCAGCGCCTCCGGCGTGATGCCCTCGCTTTCCGCCGCCAGCATGATCGGCGCGCCGTGCGTATCGTCGGCGCAGACGAAGTGGACATGATGGCCTTGCATCCGCTGGAATCGCACCCAGATATCCGCCTGGATGTATTCCATGATATGCCCGATGTGGAACGGGCCGTTCGCGTAAGGCAGCGCCGTCGTCACGAACAGCGTGCGGGACGGGGAGGCGGGCATCCGGTTTGTTCGATCGCTTGCGCGGCGCGGAGGACCGTCAAGTCTAGCAAACGCGTCGTTCGCGCTCAGGAGCGTCGGGCGCGGGCTAGAATGGGCGATAAACGGCGGCGGTTTCGCGCGGTCGCGCAACGCCAAATCAGAGGAATCCCATGCCAGTGACCGAGCAAGACGTGCAGCAGTGTCTGCGGCAGGTCGCCGATCCCAATCTCGAGCGCGATTTCGTGTCGGCGAAATCGGTGAAAAGCGTTCGCGTCGTCGACGGCAACGTCAGCGTTGACATCCAGCTCAGCTATCCGGGGCGAAGCCAGCACGAAATGATCAAGCGTCTCGTGCACGACGCGCTCGCGAAGCTGCCCGGCGTTTCGCGTGTCACCGTGAATGTTTCCCAGAAAACGACGTCGCACGCGGTGCAGCGCGGCGTGAAGCTCGTTCCCGGTGTAAGGAACATCGTCGCCGTGGCGAGCGGCAAGGGCGGCGTCGGCAAGTCGACGACGGCCGTCAATCTCGCGCTCGCACTCGCGGCCGAAGGCGCAAGTGTCGGCGTGCTCGATGCCGACATCTACGGGCCGTCGCAGCCGATGATGCTGGGTCTCGTCGGACGTCCTGAATCGAAGGACGGCAAGACGCTCGAGCCGATGGAGGCCTATGGCGTGCAGGCGATGTCGATCGGATTCCTGATCGACACCGATACGCCGATGGTCTGGCGCGGACCGATGGTCACGCAAGCGCTCGAGCAACTTTTGAAGGACACGAACTGGCGCGACCTCGACTTTTTGATTGTCGACATGCCACCCGGCACCGGGGATATCGCGCTGACGTTGTCGCAGAAGGTGCCGGTGACCGGCGCCGTCATCGTGACGACGCCGCAGGACATCGCGCTGATCGATGCGCGCAAGGGTCTCAGGATGTTCGAGAAGGTCAGCGTGCCGATCGTCGGCGTCGTCGAGAACATGTCCATTCATATCTGCAGCAATTGCGGCGCCGAGGAGCACATTTTCGGCGAGGGCGGCGCCGAGCGGATGTGCCGCGACTATGATGTTCCCTTCCTTGGGAGCCTGCCGCTCGACATCCGCATTCGCGAGCAGGCCGATTCCGGTCATCCGAGCGTCATTGCCGATCCCGACGGACCGATCGCGCAGTCGTACAAGGCGATCGCGCGCAAAGTCGCGATCGCGGTCGCGAAGAAGGCCGAGGACTTCTCGGCGAAGTTTCCGAACATCGTCGTGCAGAACACGTAATGTGTGTGAGGTCGCGGCGCGAGTGTCCGTGAGGATGAGCCTGACGTCGTGTTGACGATGCCTGTCAAGCCGATTGCGCGCCTCGTGCCGATCGAGCCGGCCAACGGTCGCAACGCCGAGGAGGCGCATCTTGCCGAGCTCGAACGCCTCGGGATCGTTCGCCGGCCGCGACGGAACGCCCGGCCAGGGTGGTACGCGCGCCTTCCCAAGGCCCCGGCGATCGCGAAAGATGTCGATGTCGTCTCGATTCTCATCGAGCAGCGCGGCGATCGTTGACACGCTTCTGGGACAGCTCGGGCATCGTCTCGCTGCTCGTTCGACAACGACGGACGGACGCGGCCGAGTCGCTTTTGAGCGACGATTCCCGCATCGCCGCATGGTGGGCTACGCCGGTCGAGTGTGGATCGGCGCTTGCAAGATTGCTCCGGGATAGGCACCTCGACGCCGAGCCGGTGCACGTGGCCTCGAGACGGTTGCACGAAATTTCCCGACAGTGGATCGAAATCGAGCCGACCGAATCGCTTCGCGATATCGCGCAAACGCTCGCGTTGAGACACTCCATTCGCGCCGCGGACGCACTTCAGCTCGCCGCCGCCATGACTTATTCCGAAGGACTCACAAGCGCGCCCGAATTCGTGACTTTCGACGCGCGGCTCGGCTCCGCCGCGCAACACGAGGGATTCAGAACGCGCGGCATCTGAAAGTTGCCAATGGCCATCAAGTCAGACCGCTGGATCCGCCGCATGGCGGCGACGCACCGGATGATCGAGCCGTTCGAGCCCTTACAGGTGCGCGAGGCGAACGGCCACCGGATCGTCTCGTACGGCACGTCGAGCTACGGCTATGACATCCGCTGCTCGAACGAATTCAAGATCTTCACGAACATCAACTCGACGATCGTCGATCCGAAGAAGTTCGACGAAGGGTCGTTCGTCGATTTTCGCGGCGAGGTTTGCATCATCCCGCCGAATTCGTTCGCGCTTGCGCGGACGATCGAGTACTTCCGCATTCCGCGCAACGTGCTGGTGTGCTGCCTGGGCAAGAGCACGTATGCAAGATGCTTTCGCGGCGATACGCGCGTGGCGTTGATCGACGGCACGTCGCCAACGCTGGAGGAGATGGCCAGGCGCGCGGGTTCCGGCGAACTCTTCCGGGGCTACAGCATCGGCGACAACGGCCGCGTCATCGTTTCGCTGCTCGATGCGCCCCGTTACATCGGCAGGGATGCGCTGCTCGAGGTCGGGCTCGATAGCGGCGAGTTGATTCACGCGACGCCCGATCATGACTTCATGCTGCGCGATGGACGGATGCTGGCTGCAGCCTCGCTTTGTCCGGGACATTCGCTCATGCCGCTGTACCGGAAGGTCGTTCGGGGCGGCGAATGGGTGTACCAGCCATCGAGCGAGCATTGGGAGTCGGTGCAGGCACTCGATCGGCGAAACGACGCATCGCTCGCATTCGAGCGGTTGCCGCGAAACGGCGATCGCGTTCGTCGATCGGCTGCCCATTCGCGCAATCACGCCATCGTCTCGATCCGTGACATGCCCGGTCATCACGATGTGTATTGCCTGACGGTACCAGAAGCCGGGAACTTCGCGCTCGAAGCGGGCGTTTTCGTCCGCAATTGCGGCATCATCGTGAACGTAACGCCCCTGGAGCCCGAGTGGGAGGGCCATGTCACGCTCGAATTCTCGAACACGACCCCCCTGCCGGCGAAGATCTACGCGAACGAGGGCGTTGCGCAGGTGATCTTCTTCGAATCCGACGAAGTCTGCGAGACGTCGTACAAGGACCGCGGCGGTAAGTACCAGGGGCAGAAGGGCGTAACGCTACCGAAGATGTAGCAGGCAATGCCAGTATGGGGTCAGACACGATGCTCGCGGTGCCGGCGGCCGCTATTGCACCGACCGTTCGCGAATATCGTGTCTGACCCCATACTGGCCAATCAAGCCAACCGGCTCGTCGCCAAATAGATCAACGCGCTCATCAGCGCCGCGGCCGGCAACGTAATCACCCACGCGACGACGATGCGCTGCGCGACATGCCAGCGCACCGCTGCCGTGCGTCGGGCGGCGCCGACGCCGATGATCGCGCCGGTGATCGTGTGTGTCGTCGACACCGGCACGCCGAAGGCGGTCGCGAGGTAGAGCGTGATCGCGCCGCCGGTCTCGGCGCAGAAGCCCTGGATCGGTTTCAAATGCGTGATCCGCGAACCCATCGTGTGCACGATCCGCCAGCCGCCGAACAGCGTGCCTAGCGCCATCGCGACCTGGCACGCGATCACCACCCAGAACGGAACGTGAAAGGCGCCGCCGAGCATGCCTTGGGAATAGAGCAGCACGGCGATGATGCCCATCGTCTTTTGCGCGTCGTTGCCGCCGTGACCGAGTGAATAGAGGCCGGCTGACACGAGTTGCAGCATGCGAAAGCGCCGGTCGACGGCAAACGGCAGCGATCGCACATTGGCCCATGCGACGACGAGCGCGATCAACTGAGCGAGCACGAACCCGAGAAGCGGCGAGAGCACGATGCCAAGCGCGGTCTTGCCCAGGCCCTCGAATACGATCGATCCGAAGCCGGCCTTCGCGACGCCGGCGCCGGTGAGTCCACCGATCAGCGCATGACTGCTCGACGATGGAAGGCCGAGCGCCCACGTGAATGCGTTCCACGCTATTGCGCCCGCGAGCGCACCGAAGATGACGTGCGCGTCGATGACGTTCGCCGCGACGATCCCCGTGCCCAGGGTGTTCGCGACGTGCAGCCCGAAGACCGCGAATGCGATGAAATTGAAGAACGCCGCCCATACGACGGCGATGCGCGGCGTCAGGACGCGCGTCGATACGACCGTCGCGATCGAGTTCGCCGCGTCGTGCAGGCCGTTCATGAAGTCGAACAGCAGCGCAACGGCAACGAGCCCGAACACGAACGCCGGCGCGATGGTCTGCATCGCAGGCGTCAGACGTGCTTCGCGGTGATGGTCTCGATCTGGTTCGCGACGTCGTCGCACTTGTCGACGACGCGCTCGATCCACTCGTAGAGCTCCTTCTGGTCGAGGTAGCCGATCGCGTCGAGGCGACCTTGGCGGAGGTCGTCCCGGATGTGCGACAGCGCGGCGTCGAACGTCTCGTCGGCCTTTTCCTCGACCTGGCCTATCCTTTGGCATACGGCATAGATTTCGCGGAAATCGCTCGAGATCGAATCGAGGAACGGTATCGCCTTCTTGAGCAGCTCGGCGCTTTCGACGATCGCGCCCACCATCGTCTGCATCTCCGCGGGAAACACCGACAGCTTGTAGCGCTGGATGCCCTTGGCGCTGTCCTCGATCAGGTCGACGACGTCGTCGAGCTCGTGCGCGAGCACAAGGATGTCTTCGCGATCGATCGGTGCGTTGAACGTGCGGTTGGCGGACACGAAGATCTGCCGCACGACGGCATCGGACTTCTGCTCGATCGCGCGGATCGACGCGACGCGCGCGTCGATCGCCGCTTCGCGCGTCCCCACGATATCGCGAAGCTCGACCGCCGCGTCCATGATGCATTCCGCCTGCTCGCAGAACAGGCCCGTGAAGCTTCGTTCCGGCGGCATCAGGCGGCTGAAGAAGTTGAGGGTCATGAACAATTCGCGGTCGAAGTGAATTGGCGCCTCGCAATGCCGGCGAGTCGGAAGCATGCGATGCCCGGCAGCGCGATGGTACCTGAGCGCGCGCAAATCGTTGCTTGCCATGCTCGCAACCGCATTTGGCACAATGGCATTGCGGCCGACATCATCATGCATTCCGAAGATATTTCCGATCCACGCACCACGGCGGCGCAGCCGCTGCCCGCGAAATGCGACATCGCGATCATCGGCGGTGCCGTCGTCGGCTCCTCGGTAGCGTACTTCGCCAAGCACATGGCGCCCGGGGCGAAGGTCGTCGTGATCGAGCCGGATCGCACCTACGAATTCGCGTCGACGCTTCGCGCATCGGGCGGTGCGCGACGCCAGTTCTCGTGCCCCGAGAACATCGAGATGTCGAACTTCAGCATTCCGTTCATCGTTCATGCGGACGACGAGCTTGCGATCGACGGCGAGAAGTCGCATGTCGACTGGCGCGAAGGCGGCTATCTCTTGATCGTCGGCGACGCCGATGCAGGCATGCTGCGCGCCAATTGGCAAGTGCAGCGGGATCACGGCGTGGATGCGCGATGGCTCGAACCCGAAGCGCTCCATGCACGCTTCCCGTCGATGAATCTCGATGGCATTGCGGCCGGCGTGCTGACGCCGCGGGACGGATGGTGCGATCCGAACGGCTTGCTGCAGGCATTGCGTCGCAAGGCGCGCTCGCTCGGCGCCTCGTACATCGACGATCGCGTCGTCGCGATCGATCACGGCGGGAGGCGCGTGCGCGGCGTACGTCTTGCGAGCGGAGCGGCGATCACCGCCGAGCACGTCGTGAACGCGGCTGGCGCATGGTCGCGGCAAATCGCAGCCTTGGTCGGGATGCCGCTGCCGATCGAGCCGCTGCGCCGCTTCGAGCATTACTTCGAAACGCCGAACGCGATCGAGCCGCTGCCGTACGTCAAGGACACGGCTCGGCTGGCATTTCGTCCCGAGGGCCGCGGCTATTCGGGCGGGCTCGTCGATTCCGGCGAGCCGCGGGCCTTCAACTTCGACGTCGACCACGATTACTTCGAGCGGGTCGTGTGGCCGGCGCTCGCCGATCGCTTTCCCGCGTTCGAAGCCTGCCGGTGCCGCCGCACGTGGTCGGGCCTCTACGAGCAGAACGAGCTCGATGGCAATCCGGTGATCGGCAACTGGACCGGCCGCATGGACAATTTTCACGTCGCCGCGGGCTTTTCCGGTCACGGAATGATGCACGCGCCCGCCGCCGGACGCGCGGTTGCGGAGTTGATCGTGCACGGCCGGTTCGAGTCGCTCGACCTGACGCGCCTCGGCTATCGGCGCATCGCCGACAACGCTCCCTATCCGGAACGCGGCATTCTTTGACGACGTGTCTTCATCCACGTTGCGCTACGATGTGCCACTTCGTTCATTGCAAATCGAAAGGACCGGCGTCGCATGCGCGTAGTGATCGTGGGTCTCGGAAAATCGGGAACGACCGCCCTCGTGTACGCGGTTCATGCGGCGATGCCTGCCGGCACGCGGATGCTGTTCGAGCCGCGCCGCTACATCGCGTTGCAGGCGAACGATGTCGTCGCGAAAGTGCTGCTCCATCCACGCTTTCCAATCGAGCACGGCTTCTATCGCCAGTTCGACAAGCGCGTGCTGCTCGTGCGCGATCCGCGCGACCTGCTGATCAGCAAGGCGCTGTACCGGATGTTCAACGCGAAGTCCGTTCTCGACGATCGAACGAAACTCGAGCGCTATCTCGGTTTGCTTCGCGCCAAGGAATCCAATCCGCGCTCCGTCTCGCTTTCCGAGATCAATCGCGCTTTCCAGGCGATGGTCGGGCCGACGTTGCACTCCGACGAAGGCGTTCAGCGCCTCCTGCGCGATTACGTTGCGTTTCACGAGGCGTTTCCCGATGCGTTCGTGTATCGCTACGAGGCCATGGTCGAAAGCGATTACGGCGCGCTCGCCGACTACCTGGATTTGCAGGCGGACGCGATGCGGCCGGTCATCCCGCCCGGCCTTAATCGCGTGGTCCGCACGCGGCGTGCCGGGAACTGGCGCCATTGGTTCTGTGACGAGGACGTCGGGCACTACCGGCCGCTTCTCGCCGACTACATGCAGCGCTACGGTTACGGCGACGACTGGACGCTTGCCGACCATCCGCACATCGAGCGCGACGAATGCAGCGGCTACGTCGAACGTCTCGTGCGCGAGCGACGTGGCGAGGCGGCGCCGCTTCCGGGCCGGCTGCAACTTCCCGCGAAGCGCGCGGGCGCCTCGCAGTAGCCGGTGTCTCTTGCAGCCGATTTGCTCCCGGGAGGCGCCGCGGCGGCTCGCGTGTATCTTTGCGCGCTGCCGGAACTTTACCGCTCCCCGGAGTCTATGACCCCATCATCGTCGTCAGGACGTTGACCTTGACCGTCCTCTAGTGGAGAACAGGATGAAATTTCGCTTCCCGGTGGTCATCATCGACGAGGACTACCGCTCGGAGAACGCGAGCGGGCTCGGCATTCGCGCGCTCGCCCGCGCGATCGAATCCGAGGGCATGGACGTCGTCGGCGTGACGAGCTACACCGACCTCGCGAGCTTCGCGCAGCAGCAGTCGCGCGCTTCGGCGTTCATCCTGTCGATCGACGACGAGGAGTTCGGCGGCGGCTCGCCCGAGGAGACCGCGGCGGCTCTCACGAAACTGCGCGCATTTGTCGAGGAGATCCGCTTCCGCAACTCCGAAATCCCGGTGTTCCTGCACGGTGAGACGCGCACGTCGCGCCACATCCCGAACGATATCCTGCGGCAGTTGAACGGCTTCATCCACATGAACGAGGACACGCCGGAGTTCGTCGCGCGCTACATCCTGCGCGAGGCGCGGACCTACCTCGACAGCCTTGCGCCGCCGTTCTTCCGCGCGCTCGTCCATTACGCGAACGATGGCTCGTATTCATGGCACTGTCCTGGCCATTCCGGCGGCGTCGCGTTTCTCAAGAGCCCTGTCGGCCAGATGTTCCACCAGTTCTTCGGCGAGAACCTGCTGCGCGCCGACGTCTGCAACTCCGTCGACGAGCTCGGGCAGCTTCTCGACCATTCGGGACCGGTAGCCGCTTCCGAGCGCAACGCCGCGCGGATCTTCAACACCGATGAGCTGTTCTTCGTCACCAACGGCACGTCGACGTCGAACAAGATCGTGTGGCATGCAACGGTCGCGCCCGGCGACATCGTCGTCGTCGACCGCAACTGTCACAAGTCGGTGCTGCACGCGATCACGATGACCGGCGCGATTCCGGTCTTTTTGACGCCGACGCGCAACAACATGGGCGTCATCGGTCCGATCCCGATGGAAGAATTTCGCTGGGAGAACATCGAGAAGAAGATCCGCGCGCATCCGTTCGCGCGCCACGTGAAGACGAAGCCTCGGATCCTGACGATCACGCAAAGCACCTACGACGGCGTGCTCTACAACGCCGACACGATCAAGGAGCTGCTGTCGACGAAGATCGACACGCTGCACTTCGACGAGGCGTGGCTCCCGCACGCGGCGTTCCACGACTTCTACCGCGGCATGCACGCGATCGGCAAGGACCGGCCGCGCTCCAAGGACGCATTGATCTTCTCCACGCAGTCGACGCACAAGCTGCTCGCGGCGCTGTCGCAGGCCTCGCAGATTCTCGTGCAGTACAGCGAGACGCGCCAGCTCGATCGCTATCGCTTCAACGAGGCTTACCTGATGCACTCGTCGACTTCGCCGCAGTACGCGATCATCGCGTCGTGCGACGTCGCCGCGGCGATGATGGAGCCGCCCGGCGGCACGGCGCTCGTCGAGGAATCGATCATGGAAGCGCTCGACTTCCGCCGTGCGATGCGCAAGGTCGACATCGAATACGGCGATTCCTGGTGGTTCCGCGTCTGGGGTCCCGACAACCTCGCCGAGGAGGGCATTGGCGATCGGGAGGACTGGATGATTCGTGCCGAGGACAAATGGCATGGCTTCGGCAATCTCGCGCCCGGCTTCAACATGCTCGACCCGATCAAGGCGACCGTGCTCACGCCAGGACTCGACGTCGCGGGCGACTTCGCCGAGCAGGGCATTCCCGCCGCGATCGTGACGAAGTATCTCGCCGAGCACGGCGTCATCGTCGAGAAGACCGGTCTCTACTCGTTCTTCATCATGTTCACGATCGGCATCACGAAGGGCCGATGGAACACGCTTCTGACCGCGCTCCAGCAGTTCAAATCCGACTACGATGCGAACCAGCCGCTCTGGCGCGTGCTGCCAGAGTTCGTCCAGGCGTATCCGCGCTACGAGAAGATCGGGCTGCGCGATCTTTGCGACAGCATCCACGGCATCTACCGCGCGAACGACATCGGACGATTGACGACGGAGATGTACCTCTCCAACCTGGAGCCCGCGATGAAGCCGGCCGACGCGTTCGCGCGGATGGCGCATCGCGAGATCGAGCGCGTCGAGATCGACGATCTCGAAGGCCGTGTCACGAGCGTGCTGCTCACCCCCTATCCGCCAGGTATTCCGCTGCTGATTCCCGGCGAGCGTTTCAACCGGCAAATCGTCAAGTATTTGCAGTTCGCGCGCGATTTCAACGAGCGCTTTCCCGGCTTCGACACCGACATCCACGGTCTCGTCGAGGAGGAGATCGCAGGGCGCAAGCGCTATTTCGTCGACTGCGTGGCCGGCGCCAAGGTGATCGCCGCGATGCCGACGCTACGCGTGCGGTCGGTGCGCAAGGGCGGATAGCGGCGCCAACAGGCCGCGCGCGTGTCTTCGCCTGGACGAAAGCGTAGCGTTGCTGCGCATGAACATCGGGCACGCGAGCGCACGGGTCGCGTTGGCGTTGCTGGTCGACAATTGCGGCAGGCAAGTGCAGGAGCCCGCGGCCGGTGCGTGAATTCGCCAATATAGGCGGGCTCGGCAAGCAGCGCCTCGAGGCGCTCGTCGACGGCATCTGCGCCGTCGCGATGACGCTGCTCGTCCTCGATCTCAAGTTGCCGGACGACATCGTGCTCGCAAGCGACCAGGCGCTGTGGGAACGCCTGGTCGGGCTCGAACGCCACTTCGTGATCTACGTGATCACGTTCTTCGTGACCGGTATGTATTGGTACGGACACCACCTGCAATTTCATTTCGTCCGTACGACCAACCGAGTTCTGATCTGGCTCAATCTGCTCTGGCTGCTGCTGGTGAGCTTCCTGCCGTTCGCGACCGATCTTGTCGGCGACCACAAGACGCTCGTGCTGCCATGCGAGATTTACGGCGCGACGCTCCTCGCGCTGAGCCTCGTGGCCTTCTCGCAAGCGCGCTACCTCGCGCGCCACCCGGCGCTCGCGACCGCGCATTTCACGCCCGACGTGATGAAGCTGTTCGAGATGCGTGCCGCGATCTTCGCGATCGTGCCGATCTTGTCGATGCTGGTGGCGTTCGAGAACAGGCGCCTCGCGCTCTACGTCTATCTGCTGCTCCTCTGCGTGCACCGGATCAATAGTCCGATCCACGAGCACATCGTGCACGCACGCAGCGACGACGAGGCGCGGCCGGAGGGCGTGGGCGGCGCGCCAAGGTAAGCGCTGGACAAGCCGCTACGCTCGCTATCGCAGCCTTGCGCGTTGGCGTGACAGGTTGTATGAGCGCAGCCGGGCCCCCCAAAGCGCGAATTCCGCCCCTGCGTGGGCCAGCGAAGCAGCGAAGCTCCGAGAGTGGGGAATCGTACAAGCGGTTGTTTGGTTCAGGCACTCGGGAGATTCTCGGTACTGTTCGCGTGACCTTGCGCGCCTCGCGCATTCGGGGCCGATCGGTCGGCGCAGTTCGTAGAATGGAAGTCATGGAGGCCGATGCGAGATCGATAGCGACGCCGAGCGCATCCCCGATGCGCGCCGACGCGGTTCGCCGGCCGCGGCTCGACGTTGGCCGCGTCGTGCTCATTGCGCTGGCCGCGTGGGCGATCGCCATGATCGCACCCGACCTGCACCGCGTCTTCAATTCGCTTGCCTCGTTCGGACTCGTCGTCGACAACGACGGGCGCGTTGTCGACGTTGCCGGACCCTTCGAGACCACGGCGAATTCGCCCGCCGCGCACGCCGGCATTGCCGTCGGGGATCGGCTGGACCTGCGCGCGATGCGCTGCTTGCCGGTCGATACCGTGGCGTGTCGCAGCCTGCTGTCGCTCATCGGTGGTTTGGGCGGCGCTCAGGTCGTGCTGCCCGGAAGCACGATCGATCTTGCGGTCATTCCGTCCGCGGGCGGTTCTGCACGCGCCGTGCATCTGGAAGCGCGGCCGGCACAACGGGGACTCCCGGAACGAGTCATGCTGCTCGCAGACACGATCGTCGGCATCATCGTGATACTCGCCGCAGCGCGACTCGTCTGGCTGCGCGAAAGCCGCATGACATGGGGGTTTTTCCTCTATGCGATGTGGTTCAATCCGGGCCAGACGTTCGCGTATTACGCGTTGCTGCAGCCGTGGCCCGCCGCGATTCTGACGCAGGAGGTCGCCGAGGCGCTCGCGCACGGCGCGGGCTATGCCGGATTGCTGGTGTTCGCGCTGCGCTTTCCCGGCGACGCTTCCGAGAGCGCGTTTCGTCGCTACGATCGCTTCGCATGGGTGCTGGCCGCAGCAATTGCGATCGTCTGGCTCGCGAGCTTCGCGAATGGCTTTGGCATGCCGACGGAGACGCTGACGCTCACGGCATTTCTGGTCGGGTACGCGGTCGATGTCGCCGTTCTGATCGTGCTCGTGAAACGACGCGCGCTTCTGCGCGCGCAGGAGCGGCAGCGAATGCTGTGGGTGATCTGCGGCTGCACGATCGGCCTGCCGGCATTTATCCTGGGCGAAGTCGCGCAGTCGACGTCCTTCTTCCCGCTTGTCCTCGGCTGGATGCCCTCGACGTTGCTGATCGAGTTCCTGTACCTGCTGAACGGCGTGCTGATCTACTTCGTGTCGATCGCGATCCTGCGCCGGCGCGTCGTGGACGTATCGATACCGCTTCGTCGCGGCACGATTCTGGGCTTGCTTTCGCTCACCGTCGGCATCCCGATCGTCAACGTGCACGAGCTGCTGTCGCATTACCAGGACACGTTCCGCGTTCCCGAATGGGTATGGCTGCTCGTGGTGGCACCGATCGCGCTGATCCTGCTGCAGCGGCTGCACGAGCTCGGCGTCGACCTCGTCGACCGCGTGCTGAACCGCCGCTTTCATGCCGCGCGCCGGCAACTCGACGCCGCCGCGGACGCGATGCTTCGCGCGGGAAGCGTCGAAGACATCGACCGTCTGCTGGTCACGCGTGCTGCGGCCGTACTGGGTCTCGCTTCGGCGGCGCTGTTCAGAATCGAGGATGGCGTCTTCCGGCGCGAGCGCGCCACCGGTTGGGACTCCTCGTCGCTGACAGTGTTGACGGACGACCACGATGCGCCGGTGCTTCGCTGCATCGAGACGTCGGTGCCGGTGCGTCTTTCGCCGAGCGCGTGGAACCGATCGGGCCTCGACGTTGATGTGCACGCGCCATGCCTCGCCGTGCCCGTCGAAGGCGGTGCGCTTGGTCCGATCGGCGTCGTGCTGTACGGGCCGCACGAAGACGGCAACGACATCGACCAGGACGAGGGCATGATGCTGCAAAGCCTCGCGAAGCGCGCCGCCAGCGGCTACGAGCGCGTCGCGTTCGTGCGCCTTGGCGAAGAGGTCGTCGCGCTCCGCGCGCGGCTTCGCGCGTCGCAGCCTGCGGCATCGTGACGCGCCGGGCACGGCCACACCTAAGCGGTGCGCACCGTAGCGGTTCGTGATCACCGTTTCAGCGGTCGCGGCGTTCGCGTGATGGCACCGGTTAAAATCCCCCGCTTTTGGGTCGGGCCTCGTCATCGATGACCGAGTCCACGCACGCCCCCACTGTCGCTTTGCCGCGCGACGCAGCCGGCCGTCTTGCCAACGGTCTGCCCAAAGCGCTTTCCGGCATTTCCGGCCTCGACGAGATCACGCTCGGCGGATTGCCGCGCGGACGCCCCACGCTTGTCTGCGGTGGCCCGGGGTGCGGAAAGACGCTGTTCGCGATGGAGTTCCTGGTTCGCGGCGCTGCGCAGTTCGACGAGCCGGGCGTTTACGTTACCTTCGAGGAGTCCGAGGAGGAACTCGCGGCCAACGTACGCTCGCTCGGCTTCGACGTCGAAGCGCTGGTTGCGCAAGGCAAGCTCGCGTTCGATTACGTCCATGTCGATCGCCATGAGATCGAGGAGACCGGCGATTACGATCTGGAGGCGCTCTTCCTGCGACTCGATGATGCGATTGCCTCCGTCGGTGCCCGGCGGGTCGTGCTCGACACGATCGAGTCGTTGTTCGCCGGCTTTTCCAACCTGGCGCTGCTGCGCTCCGAGCTTCGACGCCTGTTTCGCTGGCTCAAGGACCGGGATGTCACGGTCGTCATCACCGGCGAGCGCGGAGACGGCACGCTGACCCGTCAGGGTCTCGAGGAATACGTGTCCGATTGCGTGATCCTGCTCGATCACCGGATCGAGGAGCAGATCTCGACGAGAAGAATGCGTGTCGTCAAGTACCGCGGCACGAGCCACGGTACGAATGAATATCCGTTCCTGATCGACGAGCAGGGCATCTCGGTGCTCCCCATCACATCGGTCGGCCTCGAGCACCGGGTGACGGACGAGCGCGTCAGCACCGGGGTTGACGGACTCGATGCGATGCTCGGCGGTCGGGGCTTCTTCCGGGGCTCGTCGATCCTCGTCTCCGGCACGGCGGGTTCGGGGAAGTCGACACTGGCCGCGCATTTCGCGGACGCGACGTGTCGCCGCGGCGAGCGCTGCCTCTATCTCGCGTTCGAGGAATCGCGCGGGCAGATCGTGCGCAACATGCGTTCGGTCGGCATCGATTTCCGGGCGCGCCTCGAGGCGGGCAATCTCCGGATCGAGGCTTGTCGCCCGTCGCTCTACGGGCTCGAGACGCATCTCGCGCAGATTCATGCGCAGGTCGGCGAATTCGAGCCGCATGCCGTCGTGCTCGACCCGATGAGCAATCTCGCCAACTCCAACCATACGCTGGACGCCTCGGCGATGCTGCTTCGCTTGATCGATCATCTCAAGTCCAGATGCATCACCGCGATGTTCGTCAACCTGACCGGCGGCGGCCATACGCTCGAGGCGACCGACGTGGGCGTGTCCTCGCTGATCGACACGTGGCTGATGCTGCGCGACATCGAAGCGGGCGGCGAGCGCAACCGCGGCCTTTACGTCCTGAAGTCGCGGGGAATGAAGCATTCGAACCAGATTCGCGAATTCGTGATCACGTCGCACGGCATCGATTTGCTCGACGTCTATGCCGGCCCGGAGGGCGTCCTCACCGGATCGCTGCGCGCCTCGCAGGAGGCGCGCGAGAAAGCCGCTGCGATCGCGCGCGAGCAGGAGCAGCAGCAGCGGCAGCGAGAACTGGCGTTCCGCCGCGCTGCGCTCGACGCGCAGATCCGCGCGCTGCAGCAGGAAGCGAGCATGCTCGACGAGGAGATCGGCGCGCAGTCCGAGCAATACGTGCTGGCAACCGATACAATGGAGCAGCAGCGACAGGCAACGGTGCGCCGTCGCGGCGGCGAGGAAACGGCATGACCAGCAACGGCAGCTTCGCGGCAGGCAAGCGGCAATCCCCGAACCCCGAAGAGGACTCGCCGTCCGGTGCCGACACCGACGAACAATGGGAGCTGCGCCTCTACACGGCGGGCCAGACGCCGAAGTCGGTGCTCGCGTTCAACAACCTGAAGCGCATCTGCGAAGAGCACATGCCCGGCCGCTATCAGATCGAAGTCATCGATCTGATGCGCAATCCACGCCTTGCGAAGGAAGATCAGATCGTCGCGATCCCGACGCTCGTGCGGAAGCTGCCGCAGCCGCTGCGCAAGATCATCGGCGATCTTTCGGACACCGAGCGAACGCTCGTGGGACTGCAACTGCGCCCGCGCGGCAGGTAAGACAGCGGCTCGAATGATGGCGTCGGATTCGCAGGGAAGGCTCGACGAGGAGATCGCCCGGCTGCGAGAGCGCCTCGAAAGCGCCGAGGAGATGCGGCGCGCGATCGTCGCGGAGCAGGTCGACGCCTTCGTGGTGGGCGAGGATTACGGGCGAATCGTCCTGCTCGAAAAAGCGAGCGTCGCACCACATGCGCTGCTCGAGCATCTGCCGCACGGCGTCGTCACCGTCTCACGCGATGGCGCGATCCTCTACGCCAACCAGCGCTTCGGCGTGATCGTCGGCCATGCACTGGTTCACCTGTTCTCGACGTCGCTCTTCGACCTGGCCGCAAGCGGCGATCGCGCGGCTTTGCAGCGGTTCCTCGCTGCGGGCGAAACCGATTCGTCGCTTCATGTCTCGCTGCTGCGCGCCGACGCTGCGCCGGTCGCCGCGCGCGCGAGGTTGATGGCGAGCGGCAACGATTACACGTCGCTTCTGATCGTCGAGGAAAGCGCGAGCGATCGCAACGAGGACGCGGAGCACGCATTGCAGGCGATCGCTTCCGGCAACATCGACGGCGTCGTCGTCGGCGGCGAGCGCGTCATGCTTCTCGCCGAGGCGCAGCCACCTTATCGTGCGCTCGTCGATCGCATGCAGCAAGGCGCCGTGACCGTCTCGTCCGAGGGTGACGTGCTCTATGCGAACGATCGATTCGCGACGATGGTCGGACGGGCGCGGGAAACGCTGCTGGGCAAGCGGCTTCGCAACGTGGTCGGCACTTCGGCCGTCGACACCCTGCTGGCGAAAGGCGCGGTTTCGGAACAGATCGAGGTCACGCTGGTGCGCGGCGACGGCTCGCTGCTGCCCGTCGGCATCACCGCCGAGCGGGTCGACGCGATCGATGCGCTCACGCTCATCGTCGAGGACTTGAGCGAGCGCGAACGCCTGCGCGCCATGCAGGAGCGTGCACGGCGAAACGACCACTTCCTCGCGGTGCTTGCGCATGAGCTGCGAAATCCGCTTGGCGCGATCCGGAACGCCGCGGCCATCCTCGAACGGTCCAATCTCGGCGAGCGCGAGCGAAAAGCGCTCACTGTGATCGCGCGCCAGAGCGAGACCCTCGTGCGGCTCGTCGACGACCTCCTGGACGTGCATCGGTTGAACCAGGGGAAGATCGTCCTTCAGCGCAAACTTGTCGACGTGCGCGGAGCGATCGACGATGCAGTCGGCGCGGTCATCCAGAACCTTACGGCGAAAGGGCAAACAATCGCTGTGCAGGCGCCAGGCGAGACGCTTCATGTCGACGCCGATCCGGTGCGGATCGCGCAGGTGCTCGCGAACCTCCTGCTCAATGCGTCGAAATTCACGGCGCATGGCGGTCGCATTGACGTCGCCGCCAGCCGCGCCGACCTCGAAGGCGTGCCCGCCGTGCGCATCGCCGTGACGGACAATGGCATCGGCATCACGCCCGATCAGTTCGAGCACATCTTCGAGCCGTACGTGCAGGCATCCGCTGATGCGTCATCGTTTCCCGAGGGGCTCGGACTCGGGCTGTCTGTCGCAAAACGTCTCGTCGAGCTGCACGCCGGCGCCATTCGTGCGCATAGCGACGGGATCGGACACGGAAGCACGTTCACCGTCGAGCTGCCGCTGTGCAGCCCGCGCGCGGTTGTGGAGACGCCGGGCGTGGAGACCGAGCAGCGGCCCGGCCGAGCGCGAATCCTGATCGCAGACGACGACACAGATTCGGCGGCGACGCTGTCATCGCTTCTGCAGCTCATGGGGCACGAAACCCATCGCGCGCATGACGGTGGATCGGCGATCGCAATGGCCGACGAGATTCGCCCGGACCTCGTCATTCTCGACATCCGGATGCCGCAGATCGACGGTCACGCCGCAGCGCGCGCGTTGCGCGAGCGCTCATGGGGCCGCGATGTCCTGCTCTA
>Ga0070731_10000839_pt1 | contig 36323 bp, 36 predicted proteins | sample Coa_R1_2_FD_66448 | JGI IMG/M metagenome (GOLD analysis project Ga0070731, IMG submission 66448) | Surface soil microbial communities from Centralia Pennsylvania, which are recovering from an underground coalmine fire - Coalmine... | ecosystem: Environmental > Terrestrial > Soil > Unclassified ... | reverse complement strand
GATGCCCCAGGGTGCGGTCTGCTCGTCGATGATCCCCTGCAGGATCGCGTTGATCTTCTCGCGCTCGGAGAGCAGCTCGTCGAGCGAGTGCTGGCCGAGCACGGAGCGTAGCGTCGTCTGCGCGATCTGCGACGTCGCGACCAGGTAGTTCTCGACCTGGACGATCGCCGACTTCGGGTCGACGATCCGGAAGTACGCGACGGCATTCACGCGCACCGGCACGTTGTCCTTCGTGATCACCTCCTGCGGTGGAATCTGCAGCGTGATCGTGCGCAGGTCGACCTTCGTCAGCTGGTCGATGATCGGGATGCGGAAAAAGAGACCAGGCCCGCGCGGCTCGGGCTGGAGCCGACCGAGCCGGAAGACGATCATCCGCTCGTACTCGCGTGGGATCCTGATCGCCGCGATCGCGTAGAGCACGAGCAGGAAGAGGATGACGACGAGGACGACGAGGCCGATGGTCATTTGCGCCCGAGCCTACACCGGGTGCACGCGCAGCGTCAGCCCGTCGAGCGCATCGACGTGGACGCGCTGTCCCGGCCGGAGCGGCTCGGCCGAGCGGGCGCGCCAGAGCTCGCCGTGGACGAAGACCATGCCGTCGCCGCGGACGACGCCCTCGAGCCCGACCATCTCCTGCGGCCCGACTGTCACGGGCAGGCGCCTGGAGGCGACCGCTTTCCCGACCGCGAACGCCCAGAAGCCGCCGAGAACTACGGTGACGCTCACGATCAGCGGCGTCGAGACGTGGGCCGCCCCCGGGCCGCCGTTGAAGAGCGTGGCGAGGCCGATCGCGAGCGAGATCAGGCCGCCGACCGTCAGCACGCCGTGTGTCGTCACGTGGGCGTCGATCACGAGCAGTGCCACGCCGACCACGATCAGGAGCAGCCCGCTCCAGGAGACCGACAGCACGGAAAGGCCGAAGAGCGCGGCCACCATCGAGATCACCCCGACGGTGCCGGGGAGGATCACCCCGGGGTGGAAGATCTCGAAGCCGATCCCGACGATCCCTGCGAGGAAGAGCAGCGAGACGACGTTCGGGTTGATGAGGACGTCCAGGAACTTCGTCACGAAGCCGGGGCTCGTGTCGACGAGCTGCGCGCTCGCCGTGTGGAGCGTCAAGTGCCGCGGAACGGTGACGCGGCCGTCGATCGTCTTCAGCAGCGCCGGCAGCGAGGGAGAGATCAGGTCGATCACGTGCATGTGGAGCGCCTCCTGCGCCGAGAGGCTCGAGGCGACCCGGACCGCCTTCGCCGCCCAGGCGGCGTTGCGCTGGTGCGACTGCATCAGGCTCCGGAGCGACGCGACGGCGTCGTTGATCACCTTCCGGCGCAGGTCGCTGCCGCTGATGTTCTGACCGGTCGACTCGATCGGCGTCGACGCCCCGATGTTCGTCCCGTCCGGCGCCATCGCGAGCACGTCGCCGGCCTCGGCGACCCAGACGCCGGCCGACGCTGCGCGTGAGCCGGAGGGGACGTAGACGATCACCGGCACCTTCAGCGTCACCTCGGTCTGGACGATCGATCGCATCGACTCGAGGTCGCCTCCCGGCGTGTCGAGGTCGATCACGACCGCGGAGTAACCGCCGTGCTCGCCGCGGTGCAGCTGGCCGTCGATCCACCCCTTCGTCACCTGGTCGATCTCGAGGTCGGGGCTGAAGTGGATGACGAGGACCCGCGGCGAGGCGGCCCCGGGAGCGCTTGCGGCGGCGACCACGGCCGCCGCAGCGATCGCCGTGACCGAAAGGGCGGCCAGGAGCAGGCGTTTCATCGTCTCGGACGATTGTATGCCGGGGTGGGACTCTGCCCTCGGGCGCCGAGCGCCTTCGTCAGCCGCCCGCGAGCCACTCGTCGTAGCCGCGCTCGAGCTCGGCGAGGATCGAGACGAGGAGCTCGAGCCGGTCGGCGTCCACGAAGCCCGCGCCGGGCCACGGGACCGCGCCGACGTTGACGCCGATGCCGACCACGACGCGCTCCGAGGCCTCGGCGAGGATGCCGGCCGCCTTGCGGCCGTGCACGAGCACGTCGTTCGGCGGCTTGATCGTGGCGCCGTCGCCGATCGCCGCCGCCACTGCGCGGGCCGCGACGACCGTCAGTTCGGGCCAGCGTGCGACGGGCGGCGGCGGCTGCAGGGCGACCGAGAACGTGAGCCCGGCCTCCGGCTCGTCGACCCAGACCCGGCCGAGCCGGCCACGGCCGGCGGTCTGGTGCTCGGCGAGGGCAACCGCGCCGTGGCCCGCCGCCGCCGGGAGCAGATGCTGCGTCGAGGCGGTCTCGGCAGCGTAGTAGTACTCGCGGCCGAACGCGCCGCGGAGGCGCGGCAGCACGACGCCGGGGAGAAGTTCCACGCGCTCTAGACTAGGCGCAGCTTGCCGGCCCCCCAGCAACTGGATCGCGCGGCGATCGAGGAGATCCTGCCGCACCGGGATCCGTTCCTGCTCGTCGACGAAGTGCTCGAGCTCCTGCCGGGCGAGCGCGTCGTCGCGCGCAGGACGGTCACCGACGCCGACTGCGCCGGACACTTCCCCGGCAACCCGATCATGCCCGGTGTGAAGATGGTCGAGGCACTCGCGCAATGCGGCGCGGTCGCGGTGCTGTCGCAACCCGAGAACCGCGGCAAGCTCGCGCTCTTCGCCGGCATCGACGGCGTCCGCTTCAAGCGCATCGTGCGGCCGGGCGAGGTGCTCGACCTCTCGTGCGACGTCGAGAGGCTGCGCGGAGCCGTCGGGCGCGGCAAGGTGCGCGCGTCGGTCGACGGCGAGCTCGCGGTGCGCGGCACGCTCACCTTTGCGGTGGAGTCGTGATCGCACGCGCGAACGGCATGCACGTGTCGATCACGGGCCTCGGCTGCCACGTGCCCGAGCGCGTGCTCACGAACGACGAGCTCGCGCAGTTCGTCGACACCTCCGACGAGTGGATCCGAGACCGGACCGGCATTCGCGAGCGACGGGTCGCGGCGCCGGAGGAGGCGATGTCCGACCTGTCCCTGCCCGCCGCGCGGCGCGCGCTCGAGGCAGCCGGAGCCGCCGCCGGCGAGCTCGATCTGCTGATCGTCGCGACGGTGACGCCCGACATGGCCTTCCCGGCCACCGCGACGGTTCTCGCCGACGAGCTCGGAGCGACCGAGGCGGCGGCGTACGACCTCTCGGCCGGATGTACCGGTTTCATGTATGCGATCGCGCAGGCGTACGGGATGCTCGCCGGCGGGCTCGCCCAGCGGGCGCTCGTGGTCGGTGGCGACATCCTCACGCGCATCCTCGACTGGAGCGACCGGTCGACCATGGTGCTCTTCGGCGACGGGGTGGGCGCCGTCGTCATGGAGCGGGTCGACGAGGGCGGCTTTCTCGGCTTCGAGCTCGGCGCCGACGGCGCCGGCGGCCGGGAGCTCCTCCTGCCCCGGAGCGGTTCGCGCATCTTCGACGACGGCGTGCCGGCATTTCTGACGATGAACGGGCGCGAGGTGTTCAAGTTCGCGACTCGCGTGATGGTGAGCTCGGCGGAGGCCCTCCTGGAGGAGTGTGGCAAGTCGGTCGAGGAGGTCGACGTCTACGTACCCCACCAGGCGAACGTCCGGATCATCGACCACGCCGCAAGGAAGCTAGGCTTCCCGGAGGAAAAGGTCGTCGTGAACGTCGACCGCTACGGCAACACGTCATCGGGCTCGATCCCGCTGGCGCTCGCAGACGCGGCGGACGACGGCAGGCTCGGGCCGGGCAAGTTGGTGCTGATGACGGGCATGGGCGCAGGGCTGACGTGGGGTTCGGCGTTGATCGAGTGGACACACGACACGAACGGAGCGACGGTATGACTGGGAAGTTGGCCTTCATGTTCCCCGGACAGGGCTCGTTCGAGCTCGGGATGGGGCGCGATATCGCGGAGGCCGAGCCCGCCGCGCTGGCCGTTTACGACGAGGGAAGCGAGGCCGCCGGCCTCGATCTCCGCCGGCTCTGCTTCTCGGCCGACGCCGAAGAGCTGATGGCGACCGACGTTCAGCAGCCGGCCCTTGTCGCGACGAGCCTGGCGATCGACGCTGCGCTGCGCGCGCGCGGCATCAGCCCCGACTACGTCGTCGGCCACTCGGTCGGCGAGTTCGCGGCGCTCGGGTCGGCGAAGTCGTACGGGCTCACGGAGGCGATCCGGCTCGTCCGGGAGCGCGGCCTCGCGATGGCGGAGGCGGCGCGCGACCGGCCGGGGTCGATGGCGGCGATCCTCGGGCTCGCCGACGAGGTCGTCGAGGCGCTGTGCCGCAAGATCGCGAACGTCTGGCCCGCCAACTACAACTGCCCAGGCCAGCTCGTCGTCTCCGGCCAGACACCGGCCGTCGACGAGTGTTGCGTCGAGGCGGCGAACGAAGGTGCGCGCCGCGCCGTGCGGCTGCGCGTGTCCGGGGCGTTCCACTCTCCGCTCGTCGCGCATGCCGCGGAACGCCTGAAGCCGGCGATCGACCGGATCGAGTTCAAGGCGCCGACCGCGCAGTTCGTCTCGACGGTGACGGCGAAGATCGAAGACGTGCACCGCTACCGGGGCCTGCTCGTCGAGCAGCTGACGGCGCCGGTGAAGTTCGCACAATCGGCGCGCGAGCTGATCTCCTCGGGCGTGACGACGTTCGTCGAGGTCGGCCCGGGCAACGTCCTCAGCGGTTTAGTGAAGCGCATCGACAGCTCCGTGCGGGCGATCCCGGTCAACGACCTCAAGTCGCTCGCCGCCGCTGCCAAAGAGCTTGCCTGACGCGTTCTGCTCGCTCGAGGGCAAGCGGGCGCTCGTCACAGGCGGTTCGCGCGGCATCGGCGCGGCGATCGTCCGCGAGCTAGCGCGCGCCGGCGCCGACGTCGTGCTCGGCTACCGGACCGGCGCCGCCGAGGCGGAGGCGGTCGCCCACGAGACCGGCGCCCGCGCGGTGCAGGCGGACGTCTCATCGGCAGAGGAGGCGGCGCGGCTCGTCGAGGAGGCCGGTCGGCTCGACATCCTGGTCAACAACGCCGGCCACACCCGCGACGGCTTGCTCGCGCGGATGCCGGACGAGGACTGGCGCGACGTGATCGAGACGAACCTGAGCTCGGTCTTCTACACCTGTCGCGCCGTCACGCGACCGATGCTGAAGCAGCGCGGCGGCGCGATCGTCAACGTGAGCTCGATCGTCGGCGTCCGCGGCAACTGGGGGCAGACGAACTACGCGGCGTCGAAGGCCGGGATCATCGGCTTCACGAAGTCCCTGGCGCGGGAGCTCGGCCCCCGGGGCGTGCGGGCGAACGTCGTCGCGCCGGGCTACGTCGACACGCGGCTAACCGAGGCGCTGCCGGAGGAGGCGAAGCAGCAGATGCTGCGAGCGACTCCGCTCGGGCGCTTCGGCGAGCCCGCGGACGTCGCAGGAGCGGTACGGTTTCTCTGCTCCGGCGAGGCGGCCTTCATCACGGGAGAGGTCCTGCTCGTCGACGGCGGACTCGGAATGTGAGGAGCGAAGTGGACGGAAGCGAAAACGGGCGCAGACGAGTCGTCGTCACCGGCCTCGGAATCGTGAGCCCGCTCGGGAACGATCTCGAGTCGACCTGGCGCGCGCTCCTCGCGGGCGAATCCGGCGTCGCCGAGATCACGCTCTTCGACCACACCGACTACCCGGTGCATTTCGCCGGCGAGCTGAAGGACTTCGACCCGACCGTCTGGATGGACCGCAAGGCCGCGAGGCGGATGGACCGGTTCGCGCAGCTCGTCCTCGCGGCGGCGCGGCAGGCCGAGGCCGACTCGGGCATCGAGGTGGGATCGGAGCCCGAGCGGGTGGGCGCTTCGATCGCGACCGGCATCGGCGGCCTTCGCTCCTTCCAGGACTGCTACGACACGCTCAAGGAACGCGGGCCGGACCGCGTCAACCCGTTCTCGATCCCGTGCATCATCCCGAACATGGGCGCGGGCTGGGTCTCGATCGAGCTCGGCACCAAGGGCCCGTTGATGAGCGAGTGCACGGCTTGCGCGGCGTCGAACATGGCGATCGGCGACGCGCTCGACGAGATCCGGATCGGCCGGGCCGACGTCATGTTCGCGGGCGGCACGGAGGCGCCGATCACGAAGGTCGGCATCGCGGGCTTCGACGCCATGCGCGCGCTGTCCCGACGAAACGACGATCCGCCGCGAGCCTCGCGGCCGTTCGACCGCGAGCGCGACGGGCTCGTGATGGGCGAGGCCGGCGCGGTGCTCGTGCTCGAGGAGCTCGAGCATGCTCGGGCGCGAGGCGCGAAGGTCTATGCCGAGCTGCTCGGCTACGGGATGTCGGCCGACGCGGCGCACATGACGGAGCCCGATCCGACCGGACAAAGCCCGGCGCGGGCGATGACGGCCGCGCTCGCGGACGCTCGGGTCGACCCGACCGAGGTCGGGTACGTCAACGCGCACGCGACGTCGACGCCGCTCGGTGACGCGGCGGAGACGAAGGTGATCAAGGTCGCGCTCGGCGAGGAACACGCACGCCGGACCCCGATCTCCTCGACCAAGGGCGCCACCGGGCACACCTTCGGCGCGGCAGGGGCGATCGAGGCGGTATTCAGCGTGCTCGCGCTGCGCGACCGCACCGTCCCGCCGACGATCAACTACGAGGACCCGGACCCGGATTGCGATCTCGACTACGTGCCGAACGAGGCTCGCGAGGTGCCAGGGCTCGAGGTCGCGGTCTCGAACTCGTTCGGCTTCGGGGGCCACAACGCCACGATCGTCGTCCGCCGCTGGGACGACTAGGCCAACTCGGCCAGCTCGGCGTCGTCGAGCAGGTCGGCGTCGCGGGCGACGAGCGCCGCGTAGCGGCCGCCCTGGGCGACGAGCTCCTCGTGCGTCCCGAGCTCGACGACGCGGCCGTGGTCGAGGACGACGATCTGGTCGGCGTCGCGGACCGTCGAGAGCCGGTGCGCGATCGCGATCGTCGTGCGCCCTTCGACGAGCCGGTCGAGCGCCTCTTGCACCGCGCGCTCGGTTTGCGTGTCGAGCGACGAGGTCGCCTCGTCGAGGACGAGGATCGGCGGGTTGCGCAGGATCGCGCGCGCGATTGCGAGGCGCTGCTTCTCGCCGCCGGAGAACCGGTAGCCGCGCTCGCCGACGACGGTGTCGTAGCCCTCCGGGAGCGACGAGATCAATTCGTGGATCTGCGCCGCCTCGGCCGCCGCCTCGATCTCCTCGTCGGTGGCGTCGGGCTTCGCGAAGCGCAGGTTGTCGCGCACGGAGGCGTGGAAGAGGTACGTCTCCTGCGAGACGACGCCGACCGCGGCGGCGAGCGCCGGGAAGGAGAGCTCGCGGATGTCGATTCCGTCGATCTCGACCGCCCCAGTCGTGACGTCGTAGAGGCGTGCGATCAGGTAGCCGAGCGTCGTCTTGCCGGCGCCGGTCTCGCCAACGATCGCGGTCTTGGTCCCGGCAGGCACGTCGAAGTCGACGTCACGGAGCGCCCAGTCGTGGTCCTCGTAGCGGAACGAAACATGGTCGACCCGCACCTCGCCGCGCAGGTCGCGGACGTCCCGAGTTCCTTCGACGATGTCGACGGGCAGGTCGAGGTACTCGAAGATCCGGTCGAAGAGCGCGAGCGAGCTCTGGACGTCGACCGAGACGCTGAAGAGGCTTCCGATCGGAGCGAATAGACGCGTCTGGAGGAGCGTGAACGCCCCGAGCGTCCCGATCAGCTGTCCGGGCGCCGCATGCCCGTGCCACGCCTCGAAGCCGCCGAACCAGTAGACCGCAGCCGGCATGACGGCGAACGTCATCTGGATCGAGGCCATCATCCAGCGGCCCGCCATCCTGCTCCTCACCTCGAGCCCGGCCAGCCGGTCCGACTCCGAGTGGAAGCGCTCGCCGAGCTCGGTGCTGCGGCCCATGGTCTTGCCGAGCATGATCCCGGACACCGAGAGCGACTCCTGCACGAGCGACGAGATGTCGGCGAGCGTTCGCTGCTGGACCATCGTGATCTTGCGCCGCTGCGCGCCGACCTTGCGGGTCATCAGGACGAAGACGGGCATGAGCGCGAGCGAGAAGAGGGCGAGCTTCCAGTTGAGCAGGAACATCGAGATCACCACCGCGGCCACGGTGGTGACGTTCGACATCACCTGGGTCGCGGTCGACGTGAGGACGTTGTCGACGCCGCCGATGTCGTTGGCGATACGGCTCTGCACCTCGCCGGTGCGGGTGCGGGTGAAGAACGCGAGCGAGAGCCTCTGCAGGTGCCGGTACACCTGCGTCCGCAGGTCGTGCATCACGCGCTGGCCGACCTGCGTCGAGAGGTACGACTGAACGACGCCTGTCGCGCCCGTGAAGATCGAGATCGCGATCATCGCGCCGACGAGGATGCTCAGGTGGTGGAAGTCGAAGTGGCCGCTCTTCGAGGCGGTCACGAAGGTGTTGATCACCGCCTTGAGCAGGAACGCCGGGACGACGCCGAGCCCCGACGAGATCAGGATCAGCGTCAGGACGACGGCGAGCTTCGCCCAGTACGGCCGGAAGAGCCGCACGATGCGCCGTCCGTGCGCGCGGCGGACGGCCGGGTCGGCCGGACGCTCGACCGGCTCGCGCGTGCCCCAGGGGCCGCCCGTGCCTCGACCGCCACCCTCTCGGAAGAACACGCTCATTGCGTCGAACGGTAGCGCCTAGCTGGTCGTCGCTCGTTGCAGCTCGAGGCGGAGCTTCGCGTCCGGCTGCTCGCCCGCCGAGCGCCAAACGATCCGCCCGTGACCGTCGAGGACGTAGAAGGTCGGATAGGTCGAGACGCGGTAGTGGCTCGAGACCGGCCCGATCGGGCCACTCGAAGGCCATTGGGTCGCATGCGCGCCGGTGTCCACGAGCGCCGGGAACGGCAGCCCGAACCAGACGTGGAACGCGAAGACGCTCGCCGCGTTCTCGCTGTCGGCGTTGATCGCGACGAAGGCCGCATGCGATCGAACGTAGAGCTGCCGTAGGTGCGGCGCCTCCGCGGCACAGTGCGGGCACCACGTCGCGAAGAACTCCAGCAGCACCGGCTTGCCGCGCAGGCCCGCCAGCCGGACCGGTGTGCCGGTCGGCGTTCGCAGGCTGAACAGGGGGGCGACCGAGCCGACGGGCAGGAGCCCCGGCGTCGGGCTTGCCGCGGCCGCCGCCGGGGCGCGCTCGATCGAGTCCGACTTGGAGCTCGGACGGAAGTGCAGGCTCGCGGCGGCCGTGCGAAGCGCGAGCGAGGCGTTGCGGTCGGCGGCGGGCAGCGGCACCGTCCGCGCCGGATGCTGTGGCGACAGCACAGCGATCAGCACGCCGACCAGCACGATGCCGGCGACGGCCGCTGCGAGCAGGACCACGGCGACCGGACGCGCCCGCTTGTTGAGCGGGCGGAAGAGCCACGGCTCGGTCGTGCGCGGTCTCACTTCACGAGCTCGCCGAGATCGTGCACGACTTCGGCGGTGGTCACGCTCGAGTCGTAGAGCAGCCGCTCGCGGCCCTTCGGGTCGACCAGGATCTCGAACGCCGAGTGCGACACCGTGCCGTTCGGCCCCGGTGTCGAGGCGATGTGGAACGACGTCCAGACGGGTTGCAGTTGTGCCCGGGTGCCGGTCAGGTAGAGGAAGCTCGGTACGAGCCGGTGGACGTGGATGAAGTGGGCCACGGCCGCATGGGTGTCGCGCCTCGGGTCGACGCTGACCGCCAGGACGCGCAGTCCCGCACGCTGTGCGACCGGCATCTGGAGCACGCGGTTGAGGTTCCCTGCGATCACAGGACAGACGTCGGGACAGTGGGTGTAGAGGAAGGTGACGATCACGTAGCGTCCTCGCTGCGCGGCGAGGCTGACCGGTGTGCCGCTCTGGTCATGCAGCGTGAAGTTCGGAGCGGGGGTCGACAGCTTCGTCCCGTCGAACGAGGCACTCGAGCCGCCGCAGCCCGCCGTCAGGACGGCTACGAGTGCGAGCAGGAGCAGCGCCGCTCTCATCGCCGCCGCCGCACGTAGATCACGCCTGCCGTCAGCAGCGCGACGCCGGCCGCGGCGCCGGCGATCACGATCCGGTCGCTGTTCGTCGACGAGCTGGCGCTTCCGCTCACCGCTACCAAGGTAACGCCGTGGCGGGCCGCGAGGGCTCGCACGGCCCGGTTGGCGGCGGCGACGAGCGTGTTGCCGGCCGCCGAGCCGGGCGGCGGTAGCTTGTCGACGGCGGCCTGGTCGGCCGGCACGAGCCCGTGCCGGTAGACCCCGTAGCCGTTCGGCATCACCACCAGGAGCTCGCGCTTGTACCAGTAGAAGAGCTCCTGTCCGAGGAAGTGGGCGTAGATCTGCGGTTTCCGGTAGAGGATCGGGACGGCGCCGAGGTCGAGCTTCGTGGAGATGACGGCGACGCGGATCTCGAAGCCCTTCTTCTTGGCCGAGGCGAGGAGCCCGGCGAGCTCGGACGAGCTCGCCTGGTCGACGTGCGCGTCGAAGGGCAGGAACGCCGGCTGGGTGATCAGGTAGTCGCTGGCCGGGTCGCCGTCGCCGAGCGCGACGCCCGACGCCGCCGCCGAGCACAGCGACACGAGCCCGATCAGCGCGGCGAGCCGTCTCATCCGGCCGCGTGGTCGACGACGAGCGCGGTGAAGGGCTGGCCGCCGTTCGGAGTGACGTCGAACGTCAGGCCCCAGTGGCCGACCATCACGAGCGCCGGGGTCGCGCGTGAGTAGAAGCCGGGCTTCGTCTCGGTCAGCTGGTACTCCTGGTTCGGCATCTCCATGTCGAGCATCGCGAACGTCAGCGTCACGTTCGCGCCGCGCACGGGCTTGTTCTTGCGGGTCAGCTCGACTCCGAAGGAGTTCGGGGCGGCGGCGCGGTTCGGATTGACGAGCACGCGCAGCGTGTACCCGGCCTGGTGCACGACGGCGGTGACGCGGCCCGGCCCGACCTGCTCCAGCGCCTTCCCCTCCTCGGCGAATGCCGGCGGCGGCGGCGCGAGGCTCGACAGGGTCGCTGCCGCGAAGACGGCGCCGGCGACGATCACGGCTTCGACGCTGACCAGCGTCCGGAGCAGCCGTGCCGCCGACTCTGCAAGCTCGCCGCCCCTGACGATCCGCGGCTTCGTTCGCAGGAGGTTGCCCGCGGCGACCATGCTCGCGGCGAGGAGCAGCCCGGCCTTGATCAGGATCACCTTCCCGTAGGAGGTCTCCCAGAGGGCGGCCCACACCGGCAGATGGTTCACGCTCGCCCAGATGCCCGTGCCGAGCAGCACGAGCACGGAGACGAACGCGACGTTCGAGAAGCGCGGCACCGCGACGGCGAGCCCGCGGATCCGGCTGACCGCCGGGAGCGTCCGCCAGAGGACGAGCAGGCCGATCAGCCCGCCGATCCAGACCGAGCCGGAGACGAGGTGCAGCCAGTCGAGGACGAGCGAGACGTTGCGCGGAGCGGTCTGCGCGGCGTGGCCCGAGATGCCGGGCAGCGCGAGCAGCGCGGCCGCCGCCGCCAGCGCGCCCGCCGCCGAGAGGATCGCGGTCACCGAACGCTGCTCGCGCTCGGGCCGGTCGAGCCAGAGGGCGGTCCACGCGGCGAGGCAGAAGAGCGCGAAGCAGATCCACATGTCGACGTACCCGCGCCCGAACGCCGTCGTCCGCCACAGCGGCACGAGCGACCCAAACGCGAAGAAGGACCGCAGCGAGTCGATTGCGGTCGCTTCCTCGAGGTAGGCCGGCAGCGCGATCAGACCGCACACCGACGTGACGAGGAAGGCGATCGAGATGGGTCGCAAGCTCGTTCCCGGGACGCGGCGGATGACCGGCCGCGCGATCAGGAGCCGGAGAACGAAGAGGCCGATCGCGATCATCGTCGTCAGGAACATCGCCCAGCGCGCGATCAGCAACGGCGTCGTCGTCGCCGTCTGCGAGATGTGGGGGATCTTGAACTGTGGCGCGGGGCCGGCGTTCGGGCCGACCGCGAACGTGAATGCGCCCTGCACGGGATGCCCGTCGACCGAGATCGCTCGCCAGTAGACGAGGTACCAGCCCTCCGGCACCTTCTTGAGCGGCACGATGAGGGTGTCCGGGTTCGCGGGCGAGCGCGTCACCGGCCCTGTCGTCTCCGAATGCGCGCCGACGTCGGTGACCGAGATGATCGCGAACCGCGGCTCGACCGCCTCGTCGAACGTGAGCGCGACGTCCGGCGGCGGCGCGTTCAGGATCACGCTCGCCGCCGGCACGGTCTTGATCAGGTAGGCGTGTGCGGAGGCCGCCGCGGGCACGGCGAGGACGACGGTGGCGATCGCCGAGAGAGCGAGGACGCGCCGCGCGTTCAGACGAGCTGCCTCCCGCTTCTGCTCACGACCGCGATGCCACCGAGGAGAACGCCGACGGCGCCGACCGCGAGCGCGACGATCGCGAGCAGCGACGTGCCGCCGCCGCCGATCGAGCTGAGGACCTTGATCGTCGGGGCCGGGTCCTGTCCGGTCTCGGGATCGGCCCAGTTGACGATCTTCCCGTTCGAGTAGGTCTGCTGTACCTGAAACGTGTACGTCCCGGCCTTCGCGGGCTGGGCGAGGAACTGGAAGAGCGAGTCCTCCTCCGTCGGCACGTGGCCGCCGGTCCAGGTGACCTGGGTGATCACGGCGCTGTCGCCGGATCCGGTCTGCTGCTCGACGCGCTTCCAGCCCGGGCTCGGGACGAACGAGTCGATCGAGAAGTTCTTCGGAAGCGTGAGGACGATCTTCGTCGTGAACGCGCTCGCCTCTTCGGTCGGAATCGCGAGGCTGTACAGCTGCAGTTCGTTCGCGAGCGAGACCGCCGGGTTCATGCGCGCGTGGGCAGAAGCGACGGTCGCCGTGGTCAGCGCGGCGAGAATCGCGGCGAGGAGGGTGATGCGGAGCTTCTTCATCAGGGCTCCTTTCAGGTCACGTGGAGGGTGAAGGGGGCGGTGAGGATCTGGCCGGCGATCTTGCACTGCAGGAACAGGCGCCAGGTTCCGGGCGCCGGGACGAGCACCCCGACGGTGAGCTTCCCCGGCGTCGACGACGTGCCCGTCACGCGAACCGGCCCGAGGATGCTCGTACAACCGGTCGCACCCGGGGCGCAGACGTGCGTGTGGAAGTAGTCGAGCGAGCCGTGCCGGAAGAAGATCGCGTGCGCGAGCGCGCCGAACCACGGCGTGAACTGCGCCGGCTTTCCGTTCGGCTCGGTGACGTGGACGACGACGTCCTGGGCCTGGATGGCGTGCAGGTTCGACGCGCCGGCCAGCGTGAAGCGGTAGCCGCTGACCACGTCCGTGCTGCGCGGTGGCGGAAGCGGCTGCGGCTTGTAGGTGCCCGCGACCCTGATGTGGCTGAAGAGCTGGAAGTTCGGCTGCGTTCCCGCCGCCGGGTAGACGTCGATCACGACGCGATAGGGGCCCGGCGCCGGGAAGGTGACGCTGTCGGTGAGCCTGCCGCCGGGTCCGACGGGGGGATGGTGGTGGATGATGTAGGCCAGGTCGTCACGGACGATGATCAAATGGATGCCGGTGTGCGGCCCCGGTCCCTTCTTGAACTTCGTCAGCAGCGTGCCGTTGGGCTGCTTGATCGCGAACGAGACCGTCGTCGGCGTCCCCGCGACGACCGGTTTCGCGGGGACGAAGTCGTCGAGTGAGTAGATGGCGGCGGGTTGGACCGCGAACGTGCTCGTGCCGCCGCCGCCGCAACCGCTGAGGGCGAGGACGGCGAGCGCCCCGGGCAGGAGGAACCGCTTCATGGTGACCTCGGCGGGAAAAGGAATGAGGAGTGCGGCGGCACATAGGCGCCGAGCTCGACGACGATCTCGGCACCCGGGGTGAGCGGGATCGAGCGGAGGCGGCGCGCGGCGTGGCCGTCGACGTAGGCGCGCACCGGCGTCGGTGAGGTGAAGGAGAGCAGGCGATGGGCCGAGAGCGGCCGGCCCCAGACGCGGAACAGGTCGCCGAGGACGAGCCGGCTGTGCGTCAGCTCGATCACGCCCGTCGGCGTGCGCGTTCGGAGCGGATCCGAGCAAGTCCCGATTCCGGCCGGGATCACGATCGCCCGGCCGTTCGCGAACAGCTCGAGGTGCACTCGCGCGACGGGGCGGTCGGGACACGCGACGACCGGCCGGCCAGCGGTCGGTGTGTAAGCGGCGCCGGGCCCGATCGGCGTCGGCTGGGGCAGGCCTCCGAGCGAGGCGACGGCTGCGAGCAGCGCGATCAGCGGCCTGCCCTCGGCACCTCGTCGAAGTCGTGCAGGAAGCTCAGAGCCGCCGCGGTGGCGCCACCGACGAGCGCGATTCCGCAGGCGAGCCGTGCCGTCGTCGCGGGGATGGCCGAGACGACGACCCCGTGCCAGAAGACCGGGAGCGAACCGATGCTCGCGGCAGCCGCGACCGCGCCGACGACTCCGGCGGCGTGCACCCGCCGCCGCCCGCGCAGGTAGACGAGGATCGCGGCGAGCGCGACGCCGACGAGGATGCCGCCGCCGATCTGCAGCCAGGCAACGCGCCCGTTCGGCGCGTCGCGGGCCGCGAACGTCGTCACGGCGGTCAGTGAGCCGAGCCCGGCAACCGTGCCGAGGCCGACCGTCAGGTAGGAGCGCCAGCCGCGACGGAGCGCGGCGACGCCGGCAGCGGCGGCGGCGAGCGCGGCGCCGCCGGCGAGCCACGGCCAGGGGGAGGGCCTGCGGACGCGCCAGAACGTGCCGACGATCGCAGACGTCGTGCCGTCGACCGTGATCGGGATCGAGAAGCGGCCGGCGAAGCCGGGCCGGCTGACCGGCGGGGGCGCGAGCCGGTGGTCGTGCCACGCGAACGAGCGGCCGCCGCCGACATGGACCCAGCCCGAGCCTTGCTTCGTGACGATCTTGTCGGCGAGGGCCGTCGGCGAGGCCGCATTCGCGTCGACACCATCCGGGCCGACTCGCAGCACCGGTTCGTCGAGCAGGCCGCGAACGACGACGCTGCGGTCGCCGCTGACGGAGAGCTCGAGCGAGCGGTCGCCGTCGAGTACGCGGACATGCACTCCGGCTGCGGGCGTGCTCACGCGCACCATGAAGTCGAGGGCGACGGTTGCCGAGCGGCCGTGTGCGGCCGCCTGCGCGGGCAGCGCAGCGGCGACGAGGCCGACGACGATGACTGCGACGGCGCGCAGCGACGATCAACTCCCTTCTTCGCACGTTCGGGTTACCGGACCGCGCTAGGCGGCAGGCGGTGCCCGGCCGGCTGCTGCGCCGGCGAGCGGCGGCGGCAGCGGGAGCCAGACGGCCTGCAGCGCGGCGACGAGGGGCGCCGGGCCGAAGACCGAGCGGCGGCGAACGGCTGCGATCAGCAGCCGGCCGACGTGCAGGAGCGCGGCGATCGCGGCGCCGAGGAGAAGCGCGAGCGGAACCGCCCACCAGCCGCCGTGTCCGAACACGCCTTCGAAGCCGCCCGGGTGGCCGCTTGCGAACAGCCCCTCGAGGAGCTCCTGGACGGTGTAGATCGCGAGCAGGACGCACGAGGCGAGCGCCCAGAGCCCGAGCGGCGAGCGGCGAGGCCGGTCATCCCTCCCGCAGGCGACCCGGAGCACGAAGGAGCCGGCCCCGAAGGCGAGCAGGAGGACGAGCCACGGGGCGAGCGAGGTCATGTACGCATGCCCTTGGGCGGTCAGCGCCGAGCCGGCGTGCGAGCCGTACGCGAGCGTGTAACGCAGCTGGTGCAGAGCGAACGCCGCGGCAGGGAGCAGGTAGAGCCCGCGTCCCTGGGCACCGCCCCGTAGGCGCCCCTGCGCCACGCGGACATGTTAGCCGTGCACGTGCGTGTGGTCCGGCTCGTTCATCAGGCGCAGCATCTCCCTGCCGCCGGTCGTCGAGAAGCGCCAGACGAGGGCCGCCGAGACGGCGAGTGCGATCAGGTCGAGCACGCTCGTCGCGTTCCACCCGAGCGCCGTCGCGGCGCTCTCGACCTTCGCGTGCCGTCCGTGCGGCACGAGCCCGACGGCGTCGAACAGGTAGCCGACTGCGAGCCCCGCGGCGACCATCGCGGCGTAGAGCGTCGCCAGGAGGAAGAGCGCCACGCGCAGCCCGTAGTAGCGGCGGTAGATGTCGACGATCGGAAGGATGATCAGGTCGGCGAACACGAACGCGATCACGCCGCCGAAGCTGATGCCGCCGTTCCAGAGCACGGCTGCGAGGGGGACGTTGCCGATCGAGCAGACGAACGAGACCATCGCGACGGCCGGCCCGGCGACCGGCCCCCAGACGTTCGCGACCCCGTGGTGGCCGCTGAGGAAGACCGAGCGCCAGAACGAGTCGGGCACCCACGCCGCGAGCGCGCCGGCGAGCAGCAGTCCGGCGACGACGTCGCGGAGCACGGACGCCCACTCCGCCACGTAGAGGTGCGAGACCTCGGACATCTCCATCTCGGCGTGGCCCTCCATCGAGCCTCGGCGTCCACGCTTCGCCTCCGTACGAGCCTCGTCGACGAGCCTTCGGGTCAAGAACACCCGGAACAGCAGCGCGAGCACGGCGATCATCAACGGCCCGCCGACGAACTCGCCGACGGTGAACTGCCAGCCGAGGACGACCGCCATCACGATCCCGAGCTCGACGACGAGGTTGGTCGACGCGAGCTCGAACGCAATCGCGGCGGTGAAGTCTGCCCCCTTGCGGAAGAGCGTCCGCGCGAGCGCGACCGACGCGTAGGAGCACGACGACGACGCGATGCCGAGCCCGGTCGCGACCGCGAGCGAGCGGGGAGAATCGTCCGGAAGCAGCCGTTCGACCGACCGCCTCGAGACGCGCGCCTGCACGATCGCCGAGAGCAGGAAGCCGAGCACGAGCGCCCAGAGGATCTCCCAGGTCATCCCGAACGCGAACGAGAGCGCACGCCAGAGGTCGTGCCCGAGAGCGACTGCGACCACGCCGGATCGTAACGAGTTAGGGTTGGCCGGTGGTTCTCGACCGGGCCGCTGCCGACATCGGTCGCTTCGCCATCGGCTTCGATCATCGCGATCGAGCGAGGGTGCGCGAGCTGTGGGAACGGATCTTCGACGAGGACCGCTGGTCGGAGGGCGAGCTCGTGCGCGAGTTCGAGCGTGCGTGGGAACGATGGAACGGCCTACCGGCGGTTGCATTTTCGAACTGGTCCGGCGCCGCACTCGCGGTGCTCGAGTTCATCGGCGTCCGCGGCGAGACGGTGCTCTGTCCGTCGAACACGTTCATGGCCGTGCCGCTCACGGTGCTGCACGCGGGCGGCGACGTCGCGTTCGTGGACTGCAACCGCGACGATCTCTGCATGTCGTTCGCCGACTTCGAGGCGAAGGCTGGCGCTCATCGGCCGCGGGCGGTCTTCCTCGTCCACATCGGCGGGCACCTGGCGTTCGAGAGCGACCGCATCGCCGCCTACTGCCGCGAGCACGGCATCTTCCTGATCGAGGACTGCGCCCACGCCCACGGCGCCGAATGGAACGAACGTCGCGCGGGCTCGTGGGGCGACGCAGGCGTTTGGTCGTTCACCGCCACCAAGACGATCTCGACCGGCGAGGGAGGCATGGTCGTGTCGCGGCACCCCGAGCTGATCGAGTACGCGCGCGCGTTCCGCACCTACGGAAAACCGGACCACGTCGTGCAGGGCCTGAACTTCCGCATGAACGAGTTCACGGCCGCGCTCGGCGTCGTGCAGACCGAGCGGCTCGATGAGATCGTCGCCTGGAAGAACGCGCAGGCGCGCGAGCAGCTCGACCCGATGCACGCGAACCGCGTGGTGTTGCCGCCGGGGATGACCTCGGGGTACTACAAGTACGTTGTCTTCGACCCGATCGAGCGCTCGACGGGGAAGGTGTACGAGGAGCCGTGTCACCGCCTGCTCGGCCAGCGGGTCGACCTACCGAACACCGACTGGGTTGCGCAGAACCACTGGTGCGTCCCCCTCTACTACCGGCCGGCCGAGCGATGAGGGTCCTTGTCACCGGCGGGTCGGGTTTCATCGGCTCGCACGTCGTCGACCGGTTGCGCGCCGACGGGCACGAGCCGCGGAACTTCGACCTGCGTCCATCCCAGCACGGCGCCGTCGACACCGTCGTCGGCGACCTGCTCGACCCTGACGCGGTAGGTCGCGCGCTCGACGGGTGCGACGCGGTCGTCCACCTCGCAGCGGTCGCCGACGTCAACGACGTGGTCGCCGACCCCGCGCGTGCGGAGGCGGTCAACACGCACGGGACGAGCGTCCTTCTCGACGCCGTGCGACGCAAGCGGACGCCACGTGTGCTCTACGGAAGCACGGTCTGGGTCTACGGCGACGGCGCGTCCGGTCAGCTGCTCGACGAGGATGCTCCGCTGCCGCCGCCGAAGCACCTCTACACGGCGACGAAGCTCGCTGGCGAGCTGCTCTGCGAGACGTATGGCGTCGAGCACACGATCCTTCGCTTCGGCATCCCCTACGGGCCGCGCGCGCGGGCGAGCACCGTCGTCGCGGCATTCGTGGGCCGCGCCCTCGCGGGCAGTCCGCTCACGATCGCCGGCGACGGCCGGCAGTCGCGACGATTCGTCTACGTCGAGGACCTCGCCGACGGTGTCGTCGCGGCGCTCACACCGGTCGCGGCGGGTCGGACCTACAACCTCGTCGGCACGGAGGACGTGACCGTGAGCGAGATCGCCGACACGGTGCGCGAGCTCGTCAGGGACGTGCCTGTCGGCCACGGGAAAGGCCGAGCGGGCGACCTGCAGGGCGCCGCGATCTCGGGTGAGCGCGCTGCCCGTGAGCTCGGCTGGCGGCCGCAGACGCCGTTCCGCGCCGGCGTCGCGCGCTACGTCGGCTGGCTGACGGAACAGCAGCGGACGCCGAGGGCGGCGACTGCGTCGACGATCGACGGTAGGGCCGCGGCGGTGTTGCGCCACGCCCCCGGCGAGCTGTAGTGGTCGGCGTCGTGGAGGACGACGACGTCGCCCGGCCCGAGTCGTGAGCAGACGAGCGCGCTGATCGACGCCCCGGTCGCGTACGCACGCCAGTCCTTGCCCCACCGCGTCCAGAGGAGCGGCTCGAGCCCCCGCCGCCGCACGACCATGAGCCCGGCCAGGCTGAAGATCCCGTACGGCGGCCGGTAGAGCGTCGGGCTCCGGCCCGTTGCCTCGCCGATCACGGCGACGGCGCGGTCGAGATCGGCCGCGAACGTGCTCGGCGGGCGGCGGAGCTGGAGCCGGTGCCGGTAGCCGTGGACAGCGACCTCGTGACCGGCCGCGGCGATCTCGGCTGCGAGCGACGGGAAGCGGTCGACCTGCTCGCCGACGAGGAAGAAGGTCGCCTTCGCGCCGGCGCCGGCGAGCACGTCGAGCACCGCCGGCGTCCCCTGCGCGTGCGGGCCGTCGTCGAACGTGAGTGCCACGCCGCGGTCGTGCTGCAGGCCGAGCCGGATGCCGAAAGGCCGCGCAAACGCCGGCACCGCCGCGGCGGGCGCCGGCGCCGACCACGCCGCGGCGCCGAGCAGGCCGAGTGCGAGCGTACGGCCCGCCACGCACGTCATCGTACGCGTGCGCGTATCAGCCGAGCGAGGAGACTAGCGCGAGCACGAGTGACGCCGCCGTCGGCAACGCCGCGAACGAGCGGTCGGGGGCTCGTCGCGACTGAAGGGCGCGTGCGAGCGCCCGTCTGAGCTCGGCCGGGGAGTCCGCGACCTCGGCGAGGCCGTAGCGGGCGAATGCGGCGTTGTTCGCTCGCAGGTGTCCACGCCCCCAGCCGAAGGAGATCGTCGGACAGCCGCGCATGTGCGCCTCGAGCACCGTCAGGCCGCCGGTCGTGTGGACGAGAGCATCGGTTGCCGCCAGCCAGTCCGCCATCCGCTCGGTGAAGCCTTCGACGCGGACGCGCGGCATGTTTGTAAATCGCAGCCCGAGCCGCTTCCGGAGCGCGTCGTTCCGACCGCAGAGGCAGACGACCGCGGCGACCTCCGGCACCTCGAGCGCGGTCGCGACTGCGCGGTCGAGGTCACCGACTCCCCACCCGCCGCCGGAGACGAGAACGACTTTGCCGTCGCTTGGAAGGTCGAGCGTGCGCCGGACGGCGGCCGAGTCGAACGGCTCGGCGAACTCCGGACGCGTCAGCCCGCGCACGGCACGGACCGCGCTCGCGTCCCCGGCCACTAGCCGGACCTCGCGCTCGGACTCAGGATGTGTGAGGAGGTGCAAGTCGACGCCGGGGGCGGCCCAGTAGTGCATCATCGCGAGGTCGGTGATCGCTGCGCACACCGGGAGCTCGAGTTTCCCCGTTCGGCGCAGGCGGCCGAGTACCTCAGTCGTCATCGGATAGACCGAGACGATCGCGTCGGGTCGGATCTCACGGACCAGCCGAAGTAGGCCTCGCGCCCCGGCCGACCAGACGAGCCACTTCGTCAGGTGCCGGGTCGGCGGGAAGCGGACGAAGAGCCAGAACGCTGCGTCCCACAGGAAACGGAAGCGAAAGAAGACGATGCTCGGCGCGCGCTCGTTCACGAGGACGAAAGGGCGGCCCAGCGCACGGAGCCCGTCTCGCACCACGACCTCGGTGGCCGGCGACTCGGTCTCGATGCCCTCGGCGAGTTGCCAGGCCGGCAGGTCGTGACCCGCGCCGATGCTCGCGGTCAGGATGAGGATCCGCCCGGACACCGGGCGATCGTACGAGGGTCAGCGGACGGCTGCCTGGGAAGCCTCGCCGCGGGCGAGGTTCGCAAGCTCCGGCGTCTCCGGGGCGGTCCGGTACGGCTGCTCGTCGGGCACGTCCGTCTCGTGATAGACGCTCTCAGCGTTGACGGCCCAGATGTCGTGCCTCGCGCCGCTCAGCAGGTTGTCGACCGCGCGCATTGCGGTCAGCATCGAATGGTCGGAGTTGTTGTAGCGGTGCAGGCCGTTGCGGCCGACCTGCTGGAGGTTTGCGATCCCGCCGAGCCAGCCGCGAATCGTCTGCACACGAGCCGCGTACTCGCTGTCGTAGATCGGATACGCCCTCGGGACGCGAATCGCGAAGCCGCGTTCGACGCTCGCGCGCCTCGCGAGCCCGAGCCGGTCGAGCTCGGAGGTCGCGAGCTCGACGAGCGCCTCGTCCTCCATCGTCCAGAGATCGTCGCCCGCGAAGCAGAAGTACTCGAGCCCAACGCATGCCTTGTCGGGGTCGGGCACCATCCAGGGCGACCACGAGCGGTAGTTCTGGATGCGACCGACGCGAACGGCGGGCTCGTGGATATAGATCCAGTTGTCCGGGAAGAGATCGGCGCCGTCGACGACCAGCGCGACTGTCAGGAAGTCCCGGTACCGGAGCCCGAGCGCCGCCTCGAGCACCTCCGCCGGGGCTGCGGGGCTCGCCATCCGGACGACCTCGCGTAGCGGCAGCGACGAGATCACCCCCGCCGGCAGCCGGAAGAGCTCACCGCCCGCCTCGACCGCGACCACGCGTCCGGCCGTGAGTTGGATTCGGTCGACGGCCGCTCCGAGACGCACCTCGCCGCCCTCCGACCGGATCGCCTCGGTCATCGCCTCCCACATCTGGCCGGGCCCGTAGCGCGGGTAGTTGAACTCCGAGATCAGGCTCTTCACCTTGTTGCCCTTGTTGCCGAAGAAGGCCGACTTCGCCGCTGAGAGGAACGACAGCCCCTTGATCCGCTGCGCCGCCCATTCGGCCCTGATCTCCGTCGACGGCACGCCCCACAGCTTCTCGGTGTAACTCTTGAAGAAGAGCTCGAAGAGGCGGCGCCCGAATCGGTTCGACACCCAGTCCTCGAGCGACTCCTCTGCGCGCCGAGGCGCGATCGCGGCCTTCGTGTACGAGGCAAGGCAACGCGTCAGCTCGACCGGCCCGAGCTTGCGGATCACGTCGCTGCCGCGCAGCGGGTAGTCGAGGAAGCGCTTGTTCCAGTAGATCCGCGACATGCGGGGCCGGAGCAGGAACTCGTCGCCGAGGATCTCGTGCCAGAGCATGTCGACCTCGATCGACTTCGTGAAGAAGCGATGCCCGCCGAGGTCGAAGCGGTAGCCGTCGATCTCGACGGTCTTCGCGAGGCCGCCCACCTGTTCCTCGGCCTCGAGGACCACGATCGAGCGCCCCGCCTTCGCGAGGAGGTAGGCCGCCGTCAAGCCCGCGGGGCCGCCGCCGAGGACGAGCACCGTTCCGTGTCCGTTGGTGTCGATCGTCATATTCCTCGGCGCGTCCGCCCGCCCAGCGGGATGCTACTAGCGACGGACGTAGACGACCGCCTGAAGAAGCTTGAAGTAGTTGCGCTTGAGCAGGATCTCGTTCGTGTGGATCCAGGCGAGCTCACGGAAGCGCGGGTCATGGGCGATCGCGCGCGTCCAGATCTCGGAGGTGACGTAGACGAGCCGGGTCCAGCGTGCCTCCCAGGCGCGGTAGTCGCGGAAGACGGGCGAGACGACGACGAGGTGCTGACCGGGCCGGATCGAGTCGAGCACCGGCTCGAGGTCGGCCCTCGGCGTCACGGCGCGGAGGCGCGGCAGCGCGTCCGCCCAGTCCATGACCTGCGGGTCCTGGTCGGGCCCCAGCGTCGTCGCCCAGCGGTAACCGGGCCCCAGGTAGTAGCGCAGCACCGGCACCTGCTCCGGATGGGTCGAGAGGACGAGGTCGCCGGGACGGATGAGCGGCGCGACGCCGTGGATGATCTCGCGGGCGTTCTCCTTGTTGTCGTGCAGCCCTGGGTTGCCCCAGTAGAGCACGACGACGGCGAGCCCGACGAGACCGAGCCGCCCGGCGCGCGCGAAGCCCGCGCCGCCGAGCAGTAGCACGGGCGCGGCCACGATCGCGAGGTAGCGGGCTGCCCACGCCGGCGAGAACTCGGAGGCGAGCCATGCGGCGACGATTGCCGAGCCACCGATCCAAGCGAGCGCGACGAGCGGCCCGCGCGCAGGGTCGTTGCGCCGCCGGAGAACCGCGACGAGGCCGGCGCCCGCGGCGAGCACGAACGCGACGAGCGGTCCGTCGCCCGCCAGCACGGCTCCGGGCGCGAGCGCGAGCGCGTAGAAGCCCGGCACCATCGCCCACGGCGCGCCGGTGTGCTTGCTCTGGTACGCGAGGGTCGGGAGCCACGGCGCGTAGAGCACTGCCGTGATCGCGGCTGCGACGAGAGCAGGGCGCCATCGGTCGCGTGCGGCGACGAGCGTCGTCACCCCGAGGCCGAGCGCGAGGAAGAGCCCCCAGTTGTGCGTGTAGAGGAGCGCTGCCAGCGAGACGCCGAGTAGCGGCACGAAGCCGCGCCGCCCGCGCACGACGGCCTGGACGTACGCACCGACGACGACGAACGAGAGCGCCGCCACGAGCGAGTACATGCGCGTCTCCTCCGCGTAATACGAGAGGAACGGGTCGATCGCCGCGAGGAGGGCGCAGATCCAGCCGCTGAGCGCTCCGAAGAGGGAGCGGCCGACCCAGTACGCGAGCGGGATGCATGCGAGGGCGAAGATCAGGGAGAGCGTGTGAGTCGCGCGCTCGCTGTCGCCGAACCAGCCGATCCAGATGTTCAGCAGCAAGTAGTAGAGCGGCGGCGATCCGTCCTCGCGCAGCAGGTGCGGAATCGCGGTGAAGTGGTGGTGCGCGATCCCGACGGAGATCCCCTCGTCGATCCAGAAGCCGGCGCCGAGGATGCGCGTGCGGATCCAGAGCGAGAACGCGGCAAGCGCGAGCAGTGCGGTGGCGCTCTGCCAGCGGGTGAGGTCGGCAACGTCGAAGCGCAGGTCGCGAACGCGGTCGAGCGCCCCGGTCACCGAAGCCACGGCTCGACCTTATCTACTCCGAGCTCAGCATTCTGGGCGTGACCGGCTGGAGGCTCGAGACTGCGCGCCGCCCGTTGACGGTGTAGACGACGTCGATCGAGTCGTGCTTCCGGTAGGTCCCGGCGATGCCGAGGAAGAGCAGCGCCCAGCGCCACCAGGCGAGCTTCCCCTCGTGCGCGAACTCGCGCTCGAAAAGGAGCGTCGAGCCGACCACGTCGTAGTCGGTGCCCTCGACCTGCGGGACGCCGTTGACGAAGATCTCGTACGGCGACTGGACGTGTCGCGGCAGCTCGACGTGTGAGCGTGGCATCCGGGCGGATACGATGCCAGGAGATGGGGATCTGGGCTCGGGCAACGGCCGCTGCGGCCGTGGCCGGAACGGCCCTGGCGGTCGTGTCCGGAGCGGCCGGCTGGGGCACCGCGCACCGACTGCTCGCCGCCGTGGCGCTGCCGCCGCTCGTTGCGCTCGTTGCGCTCGCGTGGACGTCGGCGCGGCGGCTGCTCCCCTACGCGCTCGCCGCTCTCGCCCTCTTCGGTCTCGCCGCGCTCCTGACCGGGGCCGACCTGCACCTCGGCGCGGCTTCGGCCGCGTTCGCGGCCACGTGCCTGCTCTGCCTGCAGGTATTCCGCTCGAGCGCGATCCGTGCGCACGGCGCCGTGGACGACTACGTCACGCTCACGAAGCCGCGCGTGATGTCGCTGCTGCTCCTGACGGGCGGCGCGGGGGCCTTCGTCGGCGCCGGCGGCGTCCCGGCGGCGGGCACGTTCGCGGTCACGATCGCCGGCCTGGCGCTCGCCTGCGGCGGCGCCGCCGCGCTCAACCACTACCTCGACCGCGACATCGACCCGCTGATGGGGGAGCGGACGGCACGTCGTCCAGTCGCGTCGGGACGCCTCGACCCCGAGCTGGCGCTCGAGTTCGGCGTCGCGCTCTCGGCGGTGTCGTTCGTGCTGCTCGATGCCCTCGTCAACTTGCCGACTGCCCTGCTGGCGCTCGCCGGGAACCTCTTCTACGTCTTCGTGTACACGCGCTGGCTCAAGCGTACGACGCCGCAGAACATCGTCATCGGCGGCGCGGCGGGGGCGGTGCCGCCGCTCGTCGGCTACGCGAGCGCGTCGGGTCATCTGGGCTGGGCGGCCCTCGTCATGTTCGGGATCGTGTTCCTGTGGACGCCGCCCCACTTCTGGGCGCTCGCGCTGATGATCAAGGAGCACTATGCGCGCGCTCGGGTGCCGATGCTCCCGGTCGTGCGCGGCGACCGCGAGACGGCTCGGCAGATCGTGCTCTACTCGGCGGTGCTCGTCGCCGGTACGCTCGTCCCCGTCGCGTTCGGCGTCTTCGGGCTTCTCTACGGCGCCGCCGCGCTCGTGCTCGGGGCTTTGCTCCTGTGGTTGTCGGTCGCGCTCTGGCGCGACCTGAGCCGCCGTCGCGCGGCCCTGCTCTTCCACTATTCGCTGCTCTACCTCGCGCTGCTCTTCGTCGCGATGGCGGTCGATTCGCTGTAGCGCCGCAGGGCATGTTCATCACCGAGCTCGAGGCCGGCGACGGGATCCGGCTGGCGGTCAAGGACCTCTTCGACACGGCGGGCGTGCGCACGACGTACGGCTCCGCCGTCTTCGCCGACCATGTGCCCCAGCGGAGCGCCGAGGCGGTGCTGCGGCTCGAGCGCGCCGGGTATGTGAACGTCGGCAAGGCGAATCTGCACGAGTTCGCCTACGGCGTCACGTCGCAGAACCTGCACTACGGGACGGTTCCGAATCCGACTGCCCCGGGGCGAACGGCAGGCGGCTCGAGCGGCGGCTCGGCGGCTGCCCTCGTGCTCGGGCTCGCCGACGCCGCGCTGGGCACGGACTCGGGTGGCTCGATCCGGATCCCGGCCGCGTGCTGTGGGGTGACCGGCTTCAAGCCGAGCTACGGCCTCGTGCCGATGGACGACGTCTTCCCGCTCGCGCCAAGTTACGACCACGGCGGGCCGCTGGCGCGAGACGTGGACGGCTGCATCGAGGCGATGCGGGCGCTGGCTGGGCTCGAGCCGGCGCCGGGCTTCGGCGGCCGCGTCGCCGTCGCCTGGACGGAGCGCGCAGAACCGCTCGTGCGCGCGCGTGTCGAGGCCGCTGCGGCCCTACTCGGGGGGGCGCCGATCGACTTCCCGCTGCCGGAGGGGACTACAGCGGTCTTCATGCGCGAGGTCGCAGACGTCCACCGGGAGCTTTACGACGAGTACGCCGATCTCTATGGCGAGAACATCCGGCCCAAGATCGAGCGCTGCCTCGCGATCACCGACGCCGAGTTCGTCGCCGCGACGGACGCACGCGCCGAGTACGAACGCCGCGTGGAGGCGGCGCTCGAGGGCTTCGACCTTCTCCTCACGCCGACGCTCGGCTTCGGTCCGCCGCCCGCCGATGTCGACGAGCTCGCCGTGCGCGAGGCGATGATCCGCTTCACGTACCCGTTCAACCTGCTCGGCTGGCCGGCGCTGGCGCTGCCGTGCGGAGTCGCGGGGGAGGGGCTTCCCGCCTCGGTTCAGCTCGTCGGCCGTCGCGGCGACGACGCGCTCGTGCTCGCGGCGGGTCTTGCGCTCGAGTCGGCGCTCAGCAGTTCGCCGCCTGAGCGTTCCAGGCGATCTTGAACGACGTTCCCGCCGCCGTCGTCGTCGACGGAAGACAGGTACCGGCGGTCGAGTCGTAGCTCACGTTCCCGCGGAGGGGTCCCGACCAGAACGATTGCTGTGCCGTCGGGACGAGCTGGACCGGAACGCTCGTCCATGTGGGATCCGCAAGCGCACCCACGTGACCGTTGCCCGTGACGGACACCTGTGAGAACGCGACCGACGAGAAGTTCGCGATCGGTTCTGCGACGCAGCTCGCGCTGCTGCAGGACGACGGAGCCTCCGCGATCCAGTCGGCCGAGGTGAGATCGGGCGCCGTGTCGACGGCGCGCATACTCGCCGCGGTGCCGCGCGTGCGGTCGCGGAGCTCGAAGATCATCGTCTGACCCTTGCTGTGTACAGAAGCCGAGACCACGTCTCCGGGCCCGATCGCCATGGCGAAGCTGATCGGAGGGTTCGGCACGAGCTCGTACCACGCGTAGTAGCTCGGCGGCCCCGTGGGCAGGCAGTCCGAGCTGACGCCGATCTGCTCGAGCGCCTGCGACGTCTGGCTGTAGCCGCCGAGCCCGATCCAAAATGCTGCCGAGCTGTCGGAGTCGTTTTCGCCACAGTAGGTGTCGGGCTCACGCCAGGTGGCGGTGACGTTCGTGAAGGTGATCGGCGTCGACGGGTCGGCGCTCGTCGTCACGAAGCCGGCCCAGTTCGAGCTTTGCTCGGGCGCAGACTGAATCATCGACGTGTAGGCAAGGTGGCCGGGCGACGTGCGCGCGGTCGGGGCGAGTGCGACGGCCACGACGAGCGCGGCAAGCGCGGCTCCGCCGGTGGTGAGCCGCCTAGTGGATGACCGAGAAGACATTCCCCGAGATCCGGATCTCGACCGGGTTCGACCAGGTCATCTTCTGCGCGTTGGCCGGGAGATTCGGGTTGACGCCGCGAACGCGGTAGAACCAGGTGCCGCGATCGCCCGCAGACAACGGCAGGACGGCCGAGGTGACGGGCGACGTGGCCGACTTCACCGCCGACCACGGGTAGCGGCGGCGTGACAGCTGGATCTCGTAGGACTGCGCGCCGAGGGCGGGCTTCCACGTGATCAGGGGCAGGCGTGCAAAGCTGGGCGCTCGGGTCGCGGCTGCGACCAGGCGCTGCCCCACCGCGAGCCCCGACGCGTACGGCCTGTCGCCGACTGCGGTCGTGACCGGCGCGCTGCGCAGCGAGAACGACCACACTCGTCCTGACTGGCATGCGTCCTGCGGCAGCTCGGCGTCGTGGTACTCGACCGTGTCCGAGGGTGAGCTCGAGGACGAGCCGGAAGGGATGACGTCCCAGATCAGGACGGGCACGACCGTCCACCAGTAACGGCCCGTCGGCCAGCCGCTGTCCGGGAGCTCGATCTGCCCGGCGCCGGAAATCACCGTCGTCGTCCCGCTTGCCGGCGCGGGACTGCTACCGCTGCTGCTCGAGCTGCTGCTGCTAGGGGAGCTACTCGATCCGGAGCTCGAGCTGCCGCCGGTGGCGTCTTCGCTTGCCGTCACCGGCGTCAGGTCGGCCATGAACGTCGAGCCCTCGTTGCCCGGCGGCAAGATGGTTCCCTGAGTTGAATCGTCCTGCACCTGCTGGAGCGTGGTCGGGAAGGTCTGTGACGGACCGACACGCGGAGCCCATGCGGGTGCGCCGGTCAGCGATCCGACCATGACCGGATTGATGCAGCGCTTGTCGGAGAAGACGTAGACACGCCACAACCGGTCGCCGATCGCCTCGGGGCCCTTGCCGTTCGTTCCGCTCCAGGCGAAGCCCGGCATGAGTGACTCCGGCCCGCGTTGCACGTCCGCGATCGCGATTCCGTCTTTCAGCGGGCCGCTGGTGATCGACCCGGACGTGAGGGTCGTGAACGTCGGCGACCAGGGTCCGTACGGCGTGATCCCGATTCCGTCCGGAAGCGAGCTTGTCGTGGTCTGCCGGATCGCGCGGACACGCCACCGGATCTCGCCCGCGAGTCCGGGATGAAGCGTCCAGTACTCACGCTCGTCGGCGACGTTCGTCAGCGTCGTGAAGACGCGGTCGATGTTCGTGTACCAGACCTGGTAGCCGGTGGCACCGTCCACGGGCGTCCACCTGATCAGGCCGGTGGGGGCCGACTCCTGTTGCGGAACGTTCTGCCAGCCCATGTTGAAGCCGTACGCGGTGCTCCACTGAGTCGTGTGGCCGTGGACGATCGCGCGGACGTGGACCCAGAGGGCGTAGGGGTCGCCATTCATCCACGGCAGCTGGAGGGGGATCGACGCGACGGGCGCCTGGAGGTTGAGTTCCTGGTAGAGGATCGAGACGTCGCTGAACGTGCGGTTGTCGGCGAGCTGCAGCTGGTAGTGCGAGGCAGCTGCGACCGGATGCCAGGAGAAGGCGGGCATCTCGGCGAAGGTGTGGTTGGGGTTGACGGCTTCGCTCGGCTCGAGCATGAAGGCGCGGAGCCCGACCGGCGACCCGAACGCTGTCGGTTGCGAGCCCGCAACCGGGACGAAGGCGAGCGCGAGCAGGAGCACGACGAGTCGCATGGCAGCGATCGGCCTCACCCGCTCCTCATCGACAAGAGCCACGCCGAGCTTTAGCCGGCTTCGTGGGATCCTCGGGCGTCTCCGCTAGCGTGGGCGGGCCGTGGGCCCGGATCTTGTGTTCGCGCACGAGCTCGCCGACGCCGCCGACGCGATCACGCTCGGTCGCTTCCGCGCCCTCGACCTGGTCGTCGAGACGAAGCCCGACCTGACGCCGGTCTCCGAGGCCGACCGCGCGGCGGAGGAGGCGATCCGCGGGATGGTCGCGGCGCGCCGGGCAGGAGAAGGGGTTGCGGGCGAGGAGCTCGGCGACGACGGAGGCGAGGCGCGGTGGATCGTCGATCCGATCGACGGCACACGGAACTACGTGCGCGGCCTCCCGGTGTGGGCGACGCTGCTCGCGCTCGAGCGGGAGGGTCGCGTCGAGGTCGGGCTGGTCTCCGCGCCGGCGCTCCGCCGCCGCTGGTGGGCGGTTCGCGGCGAGGGGGCCTGGACCGCGGACGGGCGCCTCGCTGTCTCGCGGGTCGCACGGCTCGAGGAGAGCGTCGTCTCGACGACGTCGCCGGCGGCGATGCCGCCGGGTTGGTCCGAGGTCGCCGCGCGCGCGTGGGCCGATCGCGCCTTCGGCGACTTCTGGCAACACTGTCTCGTCGCCGAGGGCTCGATCGACGTTGCCACCGACGGCTCGCTGCAGCTGTGGGACTACGCAGCAGTCCGACTCGTCGTCGAGGAGGCGGGGGGCCGCTGCACGACGTTCGCAGGCGGGCCACCGGGCCCGGGCGCGTCCTTCCTCGCCACGAACGGCCGCCTGCACGCGGAGGTGGTCGAGCTCCTCACCGCACCCGCCAGCTCTGAGACTTCTCAGAGAAGTCTCTGAGACGGCGCCGTCGCGGGTCGCGCTCTTCGACGAAGGCGCGGAGCCGGCGCCTCGCGACCGACGTCGTCGTCCCAAAGAGGCCTAGCAACTCGTTCTCGTCGACAAGCGGGTCAGGCCGCACGACGCCGATCGCCGCGCCGTAGCTGCACCACGGGTAGTCCTCCGGTCGCTCCGCGAGGCTCACGCGGGGCGCGTTCCACGCGATGTAGCGATTCGCCTCGAGCAGGTGGCTCTCGCTCTCGACGAGTACGTCGTGGAAGCGGCGTTGCCAGAGTGCTCCGCGGCGGCCGTACTTGCGGTTGAAGGTGCGCGCGTAGGTGCCGCCGAGACGCTGCAAACCCCTGCTCAGCGTGCTTTCGTCGATGCGAATGAGGAGGTGGTAATGCGTTGTCATGAGGGAGTACGCGATGCACGTCCACGAGCTCCAGCGCAGCTCGCGCGCGAGCAGGACGAGGAATCCTTGCCGGTCTTCGTCGTCCCGAAAGAGCTTGCAGCCGTCGACTGCATTTGCAGTCACGTGGTACGCGTAGCCGGGAACCTCGATTCGGATCGGATATGGCACGACGGCCAGGATGACGGAGCCCCGAGCTCGCCGCCAGCACGCGCGCGCATTTGTGACGAACCTTTCACACCCCACGGACTGTCTCTGAGACTTCTCTGAGAAGTGTCAGAGCCAGGCGTGCGGCTACGCCGCGGCGACGACGGCTTCTTCGTACGTTCGGTCGCGGCCGAAGCTGTCGAGCTCGTCGCTGAGGAGATCGCTCGGCGTCGGGTGGTCGTCACGCGGCGGCGGGAGTCGCTCGCCGTCGAGCTCGACGGAGATGTCGGCTGCCGCGGCGACCGGCGGGATCTTCTGCCCAAGTCGCACGCTCAGCCAGCCGTGCAGCAAGGCGGCCTCGGCCGGCGGCCCCGCGATCAGCACCTCCTGCTCGGCGATCTCGGGCCACCGGCGCGCGAGCGCGACGCGCCACGGCAAGGACCGTGCCCAGGCGATATCGGACACCGCCGTCTGGTCGAACGACTCGGCCAGCTCGTGGTAGCGGAGGACATCCCACTCGGAGGAATCGACGACGACTCGGTCGGCAAGGTCGAGCAGCTGATCCCAGGGGGCCTCGCCGAACGGCGGCTCCCCGCGCCAGCGGCAGAAGACGGGCAGGTCGGAGATGAGCAACGGCAGGACGATCGACGCCGGCGCCTCGACGCGGTTGCCGCGCAGGCGCAGCTCGATCACCTCGCCGCAGACGTGCCGATCGCCGGCGCGGAAGCAGCGCACGGCAAGCTTAGCGTCGAGCCCGTCCGGCTCCTCGGGCAGCGGTACGAGCAGGAGCGTGCGCGACGGATGGCGCTCGGCGAGCCCGGCGAGCGTCTGTTCGGCGGCGTCGAGCCACCGCGGCGGCACCCACGCACAGTGGGTCATCACGCTCGTGCGCATGTTCGCGCTGCCGGTCAGCGCGGACGTCTCGCGGAGGTGCGAGAGCTCGCGCTCGATCTCTGCGACCGAGGTGTCCTCGCCGCTCCAGTCCTCGATCGCGGCCTGCACCACGTTAGTTGCGCCGCCAAGATCTGCCGTCGCGGTGCACGAGCTCGTCGGCCGAGGGCGGACCCCACGTTCCGGCTGCGTAGTTGGGGAACGGCGGGCGGTCGCGGCGCCACGGTGCAGCGATCGCGTCGACGAGCGCCCACTGCTCCTCGATCTCGTCGGCGCGGGTGAAGAGCGTCGGGTCGCCGAGCATGGCGTCGAGGATCAGCCGCTCGTACGCCTCCGGCAACCCTTCGCGGAACGCCGAGCCGTAGAGGAAGTCCATGTGCACGGTCCGGATCCGCAGGCCGAGGCCCGGCACCTTCGCCCCGATCGCGAGCGACATCCCCTCGTTGGGCTGCACGTGGATCAGGAGCACGTTCGGACGGAGCGCCTCGGCAGCGACCTCGGCGAACGGCGGGTGAGGAGCCCGCTTGAACTGGATCGCGATCGTCGTCTCGCGACGCGGGAGCCGCTTTCCCGTTCGCACGTAGAACGGCGTGTCGGCCCAGCGCCAGTTGTCGACGTAGAGCTTCGCGGCGACGTAGGTCTCCGTGATCGAATCGCGGGCGACGCCTTCTTCCTCCCTGTAGCCCGGCACCTCTTCGCCCTCGACGAACCCGCGCCCGTACTGACCGCGGACGACCGACTTCGGCCCGGGGGTGTGGAGGGAACGGAGGACCTTGACCTTCTCGTTCCGGACCGACTCCGAGGTGAAGTCGATCGGCGGCTCCATCGCCGTCAGCGCGACCAGCTGGAGCAGGTGGTTCTGGAAGACGTCGCGAAGCGCGCCGGCGCGCTCGTAGAACGACGCGCGATTCTCGATTCCGAGCGACTCGGCGACGGTGATCTGCACGTGGTCGATGAACTGGCGGTTCCAGATCGGCTCGAAGATGCCGTTCGCGAAGCGGAGCGCGAGCATGTTCTGCACGGTCTCCTTGCCGAGGTAGTGGTCGATCCGGAACACCTCTTGCTCGGAGAAGCGCTCGCCGATCAGCGCGTTCAGCTCGCGTGCCGACTCGAGGTCGTGGCCGAACGGCTTCTCGATGATCAGCCGCACCCAGCCTTTGCCCGTGCGGCGATCGGCGATCGCGCTCGCGAGCATGCCGATCGCGCTCGGCGGCACGGCGAAGTAGTAGAGCCGGTTGCCCTCCGTGCCGCGCTCCTCGTCGATGTCGTCGAGCAGCCGGGCGAGCCGGTCCTCTGACTGCCCGTCCGAGGCGTCGAGCGCCGTGTAGCACATGCCGGCGGCCAGCTCGTCCCACACGTCCTGTCGGAAGTCGTCTCGCGCGTGCTCCTGCACCGCTTCCTTCATCAGCTCCCGAAACTCTTCGTCCGACATTTCGCTGCGCGCCGCCCCGACGACGGCGAACCGCTCCGGTAGCAGGTGTCGGTATCCGAGGGAATAGAGCGCCGGCATCAACTTGCGCTGTGTGAGGTCGCCTGAGGCCCCGAAGATGACCATGACGCACGGCTCGGGCCGCGGCCGCACGTTGAGCCCTTCGAGCAGGGGATTTTGCCGTTCCTGTTCCTGCTCGACCGCGGTCATGTGTCCTTCGCGACCTTCACAGCGTGGCCGCCGAACTGGTTGCGAAGCGCGGCGTTCACCTTCGCCGCAAACGACTCGTCCTGCCTCGAGGCGAAGCGGGCGAAGAGCGCCGCTGTGATCACCGGCACCGGGACGTCCTCGTTCATCGCCTCGATGATCGTCCAGCGTCCCTCGCCGGAGTCCTCGACGTAGCCCTCGATCTGGTCGAGCCCGGATCCCTCCTGCGCGAACGCGTCGTAGAGCAGCTCGAGCAACCAGGAGCGGACGACCGAGCCGTAGCGCCAGATGCCGGCGATCTCCTCGAGATCGAGCTCGAACTCGGAGCCTCGCAACACCTCGAACCCCTCGGCGTACGCCTCCATCAGGCCGTACTCGATCCCGTTGTGGACCATCTTGACGAAGTGCCCTGCGCCCGCCGGCCCGACGTGCGCATAGCCGTTCGGTGGCGCCAGGTCGGTGAAGACGGGCTCGAGACGCGAGACTGGGTCCTCGTCACCGCCGACCATCAGGCAATAGCCCTCCTTCAGGCCCCAGATCCCACCCGACACACCGGCGTCGACGAAGTGGATGCCGAGCTCGTTGGCCTTGCCGTAGCGTCGTTGCGAGTCGCGGAAGTTCGAGTTGCCTCCGTCGACGATCGTGTCGCCCGGGTCGGCGAGCTCGAGGAGCGCCTGAAAGGTGTCGTCGGTGATCTGCCCCGCGCGCACCATCATCCAGAACGCCCTCGGCGGCGCGAGCTGATCGCGCAGCTCCTCGAGCGACCCGGCGGTCGACGGGACGTTCGGATCGTACGTCTTCAGGTCGTGGCCCGTCTTGTCGAGCCGGGCCGTCATGTTGCTGCCCATGCGCCCGAGGCCGATCATCCCGAGCTGCACGGCTAGAGATCCTCTCGATGCACGCGCGCCACGCGGCGCCCGCGTTCCTTGAGGGCAGCGAAGTCGCCGGCAGCCTGCGCTCGGATCAGTCTCGCGAAGCCGAACGGCCGGCCGGGGATCTCGAGCTCGGCACCGTAGTCCTCGACCACCTGGAGGAAGAGGCCCGAGTTCGGGCCGCCCTTGTGCAGCTGGCCGGTCGAGTGCAGGTAGCGCGGACCATAGCCGTGCGTGACGACGCAGCCGGTCGCGTTCTGCGCTCGCCCGGCGAGCGCCGAGATCACCCGGTCGGCCTCCTCCGATGGCTCGACGAATGCCTGGATGCAGACGTAGTCGTCTGGCCGGGCCTGCGCGAAGAGGTCCGCGGCCGAGCCTTCGTCCTCGAGCTCGACGTCGCCTGCGGCCAGCACCTCGTTCGTGCGGTCCTTCGCCGCCTGCACGTCGGGCTGGTCGAACGGGTTGATCTGCAGGATCGACCCGGCGACCGCGGTCGCGAACTCCCAGCGGAAGAACTCCTGTCCGAGCTCGTAGGCATCGGGGAGACGCACATCCTGCCACTGTCGGTCGGGCGCGTCCGCCGACTCTCCCGGCGCGGGGATCAACCCCTTCCCCTCCTTGCCCGTCGACTCGGCAAGCAGCTGCTCGGCCCAGAGGCCGAAGCCGTCGACGTCGTCGAAGCAGATCTTGTCCGCGCCGTCCGCCCAGCCCGCGCCGAGTGAGAGGCCGAGCTCGAGCCCGGGGTTGCCCTCGTCGAGTCGGCACGCATCCGCCATTTCGATCGCCCGGTCGAGAAGGCGCGCGACGTCGACGCCGAGCAGCGCCGCCGGCACCATCCCGAACGCCGACAGTGCCGAATACCGCCCGCCGATCGTCGGCTCGCCGGGGAACACCGCCCGGAACTCCCGCTCGCGTGCCAGCTCCTCGAGTTGCGAGCCCGGATCGGTAATCGCGACCCACTGCTCGCCGCGCGGGGCGCGCTTCCAGAAGAAGTCGGTGTGGGAGCGGGTCTCGAGCGTCGAGCCCGACTTGGAGGCCGAGAGGAAGAGCGTGCGCCTGAGGTCGAGCCGCTGCTCGAGCGCACGGATGGCACGGGGGTGCGTCGTGTCGAGGACGTGGAAGCGTGAGCCGCCGAACGAGCGTCGCAGCACCTCGGGCGCGAGCGACGAGCCGCCCATGCCAAGCAGGACGACGTCATCGATCTGACCGGAGACGTCGTCGGCGACGGTCAGGAGCAGATCGACGTCGTCGCGCATCCGCGAAGGCTCGTCGAGCCAGCCGAGCCATTTGCCCTCGTCGCGTCCCGTCCAGACGGTCGGGTCACGCGCCCAGATCCGCTCGACGAGCTCGCGGCGCTGGGTGGTGAGCTCAGGCAGCTGCGAGGGCACCTTGCTTCGCCCGGATGCCGGCGAGCAGGTCGTCGAACGAGTCGGCGAACTTCTGCACGCCTTCGGCTTCGAGTGTCTCCACGACGTCGTCGTAGTCGACGCCGACCTGCCGCAGCTCGTCGAGCAACTCTTGCGCCTCGGCGATGCTTTCCAGGGCGGTGTCCCCGCGAACCTCACCGTGATCCTGGAAGGCCTCGATCGTCTCGAGGGGCATCGTGTTCACCGTGTCGGGCGCGACCAGCTCTTCGACGTAGCGCACATCGCGGTAGTTCGCGTTCTTGGTCGACGTCGACGCCCACAGACACCACTGCTTCGACGCTCCCTTGCCGGCGAGGAAGTCCCAGCGCGGGCCGTTGAACGTCTGGAGGAAGTGCTGATAGGCGAGCTTCGCGTTCGCAATTGCGAGCCTGCCCTGCAGGCTCGTGTTGTCGAGCGTCTCGAGGCGCCTGTCGGTCTCGGTGTCGACGCGCGAGACGAAGAAGGACGCAACCGAGCAGACCGACGCAGGGTCCCTGCCGCCGGCGACGAGCCGCTCGAGCCCGCGCAGGTACGCCTCGACCACCGCTCGATAGCGATCGAGCCCGAAGATCAGCGTGATGTTGATCGACCGGCCGCGAGCGATGCAGTCCTCGATCGCGGGCAGTCCGGGCATCGTGGCCGGGATCTTCACGTAGAGGTTCGGGCGGTCGACCTCGTCGGCGATCCACATCGCCTGTTCGTAGGTGCCTTCGGTGTCGTAGGCGAGCGTCGGGTCGACCTCCATGGACACGTAGCCGTGCAGCCCCTTCCCCTCGTCCCAGACGGGCCGGAGAACGTCGCAGGCGTCACGGATGTCGTCGAGGGCGAGTCGGAAGAAGATCTCCTTCGCGTCGTGGCTCTCGTCGAGCAGGCCTCTCAACTGCTCGTCGTAGGCATTGCCTTCGGCGAGCGCCTTCTGGAAGATCGTCGGGTTCGACGTGACGCCGGTGACGGCATCCTCGTCGAGCATGCGCGCGAGCGTGCCGCTCGCGATGAGATCGCGCGACAGCGTGTCGAACCAGACCGCGACGCCACGCTCACTGAGGTTGTGAAGCCGGGACTTGGCCACTCTTCATCGTCCTTTCCATCTCGGCGACTTTCTCGAGCCGCGCGGCATAGCGGGGCTCGACGCTGTTGAACTCGGCGTTGACGAACGCGACCACGAGCTCGCGCGCGACGGACGAGCCGACGACGTCGGAGCCGAGGCAGAGCACGTTCATGTCGTCGTGCTCGACCCCTTGGTGGGCGCTGTAGACGTCGTGGCAGATCGCCGCCCGGATGCCGGCCATCTTGCAACCGGCGACGGCGGCTCCGACACC
>Ga0070731_10000838_pt1 | contig 36325 bp, 35 predicted proteins | sample Coa_R1_2_FD_66448 | JGI IMG/M metagenome (GOLD analysis project Ga0070731, IMG submission 66448) | Surface soil microbial communities from Centralia Pennsylvania, which are recovering from an underground coalmine fire - Coalmine... | ecosystem: Environmental > Terrestrial > Soil > Unclassified ... | reverse complement strand
CGCCGGCTCAAGGCCGACGAGGGTCAAGAGCTCGTCGGCGCGCCGCGCCATCTCGTCCTTCGGGCGGCCGGCGACCTCGCCGGTCAGGCGAACGTTCTCGGCGACGGTCATGTGGGGGAACAGACCGACCTGCTGGATGACGTACCCGATGCGGCGGCGCAGCGCGATGGGATCTTCCTGGAGGACGTCGCGGCCGTCGATCACAATCGCGCCCGAGGTCGGCTCGACGAGCCGGTTGACCATCCGGAGCAGCGTCGTCTTGCCGGCGCCGGAGGTGCCGAGCAGCATGCAGATCGCGCCTTCCGGGACATCGAACGTCACCCCATCGACCACCGGGCGGTGGGCGCCGGGGTAGACCTTGGTGACGTCCCGGAACGCGATCTTGGTCACGCGGAGTTCAATTACCTGGTTGCCGGCCGCTTGTCGGCCGGCGGAGGAGCGGGACCCCAGAACGCCGACCGGCTGTTGCGCATGCGGATGTCCCGGCGCCTACCGCGCCGTCCAGCCCTGGTCGACGAGGAACGTCGTGCCGGTGATGCCGCTCGCGAGGTCGCTGCACAGGTACCGCACGGCGCCGGCGATTTCATCCGGCTCGAGCAGCCGCTTGATCGCCGCCGGTTCGAGCATGATCTTCTCCACCACGTCCTGGGGCGGGATGCCGTGTACCTTCGCCTGGTCCGCGATCTGTCCTTCGACGAGCGGCGTGCGCACGTAGCCGGGACAGATGGCGTTCGCGGTGATGCCGTGCTCGGCCGCCTCGAGGGCGAGCACCCGCGTGAAGCCCACGATGCCGTGCTTGGCCGCGGTGTACGCGCTCTTGAACGGAGACGCGACCACGCCGTGGATCGACGCGATGTTGACGACGCGTCCCCAGCGGTTGGCCATCATGTGCGGCAGCGCGTACTTCGTGCAGAGGAAGGTGCCCGTCAGCATGACGCCGATCAGGAGCTGCCACTTCTCCTCCGGGTACTCGTGGATCGGCGCGATGTATTGGAGCCCGGCGTTGTTGACGAGGATGTCGAGGCGGCCGAGACTCCGGGCGGCCTCGCCGATGAACCGGCGCACGTCGTCGGGCTTGCTCACGTCCCCTGTAACGGTGATCGCGCGGCCTCCCGCGCGCTCGATCTCGGACGCAACCGCGCGCGCCGCGTCCGGCCGGACGTCCGCGATGCACACCGCGGCGCCGCCGGCGGCCAGCGCGAGCGCCGTGGCCCGCCCGATCCCGCTGCCGGCGCCCGTCACGACGGCCGCCTTTCCCGCAACGTTCAGGTCCCAGGCCGGCACGAGCCTCACCCCTTCACGGATCTGCGCACTGCGACTCTTCGTCGGAGCCGGCGCGCCCTCCCTGCCCCGTCTGACGGGCCCTCCGGCCGCTTGCGGGACGGACCCGCGGCGCGTATGCTGAGCGGAGATTGGACGGGCCGGTCTATCGATTGATCCGCGGGGCGGTGCGCGGTTTGGCGCGCGCGCTATTCCGGCTTCGGGCCGTCGGCGTCGAACGCCTCCCGGCGCTCGGGCCCGCGGTGCTCGTCGCCAACCACATCAGCTGGCTCGACCCGATCATTGTCCCGCTCGTCTTGCCGCGCAAGCCTGGATTTCTCGCGATGGAAGAGTTGTGGCGGATGCCGGGCGTCGCCTGGGTGATGCGCACGTACGGCCCGCTGGCCATCCCGCTGCGGCGCCAGGCCATCGACACGACCGCGCTGCGCCGGGCGGCGGAGGCGCTGCGGCAGGGCGCGTGGCTGATCGTCTTTCCGGAGGGCGGGATTCCGCCGGCCGGTGAAGTACGGCCGTTTCATCGGGGCGCGGCGATGCTCGCGGCGCGCGCGGGCGCGCCGATCGTCCCGATTGCGATCGTCGGAACGGACGACGCCCTCCCGCTCGGCCGCATCATCCCGCGCCGGCGTCCGATCACGGTATACGTGGGCGATCCGATCACCGTGCCGGCCGGCGACCGGAACGCGCTCGGAGACGCCGTCGCACAAGCGGCGGCCCAAATCCGCGCCATGCTCGCCGCGGCGCGCGCCGGCACGGACGCGAAGGCGTAGACAGGCGGCCGGCCGAACCTCCCTCCCATGGCGTACGTCGGCACTCCGCTGCGGCGGCGGGAAGATCGCCGCCTCCTGACCGGCGCCTCGCGGTTTCTCGACGACATCCGGCTGCCCGGCATGGTCCACGCCGCGATTGTCCGATCGCCGCACGCCCACGCCCGCGTCGTGCGCCTGGATGTGCAGGCGGCGCTCGCGATGCCCGGGGTCGTCGCGGTGCTGACCGGGCGCGACCTGGGCTCGCCGGTGCCCCGGATTCCCGCAGTCCCGATGTTCCCCGGCGTCGCGAAGGCGACGCACCCGCTCCTGGCCGAGGATACCGTCCGCTACGTCGGCCAACCGGTCGCCGTGGTCGCGGCGGTCAGCCGGTACGCCGCGGAGGACGCGGTTGACGCGGTGCGCGTCGAGTACGAGCCGCGGCCCGCCGTGGTCGACTTGGACGCCGCGGTCGCGGCGGGCGCCCCCGTGCTGCACGAATCCCTTGGCGGCAACGTCGTCTTTACCCGCGACGTGCGGGCGGGCGACCCCGAGGCCGCGTTTCGCGATGCGGCCGCGGTCATCGAGGCCACATTCGAGCAGCCCCGTCTCGCCGGGATGCCGCTCGAGTGCCGCGGCGTCCTGGCACGGTACGACGCGGCGTCCGGCCGGTTCGAGATCACCCTCTCGACCCAGTCGCCGCATGGCGCGCGTGAGACCCTCGCCGGACTCCTCGGCGTCGAGCCGGACCACGTCCGCGTGATAGCTCCGGACGTCGGCGGCGGATTCGGGGTTAAGGGCATTGACTACCCGGAAGAAGCACTCGCCGCGCTGCTGGCCCGCCGCCTGCAGCGGCCGGTCGCCTGGGCGGAGGACCGCCTCGAGGACCTCAGGAGCACCGTGCAGGGACGGGGACAGCGGGCGCGTCTGCGCGCCGCCGTGTCCGCTGATGGGACCATCACGGGGGTCGAGGGCGATATCCTGGCCGACCTCGGAGCGTACTGCTACTCCGTCACCGCGATCATTCCGACCTTGACGACGCTCGTCGGGCTCGGCGCCTACCGCATCCGGAACGTCCGGCTTCGGATGCGGGGCGTCGCGACGACGAAGGCGCCGGGCGGTCCCTATCGCGGCGCGGGCCGCCCGGAAGGCGCCTATTATATAGAACGTCTGATCGATCTCGCCGCGGCGCGGCTCGGCCTGGACCCCGCGGACGTCCGCCGGCGGAACTTCATTCAGACGTTCCCGTACAAGGGCGCCACCGGCCTCATCTACGACTCGGGGGACTACCCGGCGCTGCTCGACCGGGCGCTACGCCTGGCGGACTACGACCGATGGCGAAGGGAACAGGCCCGGCGGCGGCGCGAGGGCGGTCTCCCGCTCGGAATCGGGCTGTGCACGTGGATCGAGACCGCGGGCGGCGGCGAGACGTGGGAGACCGCGAGCGCGCGGGTCGAGGGGTCCGGCCGGGTGACGGCCGTCACCGGGTCGTCGCCGCACGGGCAGGGCCTCGCGACCGCCCTGAGCCAGATCCTCGCGGACGGACTCGGCCTGACGCCGGAGGACGTCACGGTGCTGCACGGCGACACGGACGCCATCCCGGAGGGTGTCGGTACGTTCGCGAGCCGGTCGCTGTCGCTCGGCGGATCCGCGATGGCCGGCGCGGCGTCGGACTTGAAAAGGCGCATCATCGCCGCGGCGGCGAGACTTCTCGAGGCCGCCCCGCGGGACATCACCCTCGAGGGCGGCCGGGCCGGGGTGCGCGGCGTGCCGAAGCGAACGTTGACGTTCCGGGAGATCGCCGCGCGGGCCGGCGAGCCGCTTGAGGCGAGCACGCGCTTCGAATCGGAGCGGGTGATGACGCCGTCGGGGGCGCACGTCGCCGTGGTCGAGGTCGACCCCGAGACCGGGGCCATCAAGGTCCTCTCATACGTTGCGGTGAACGACTGCGGCCGCGTGGTCAACCCGCTCCTGGTCGAAGGGCAGGTACACGGCAGCCTGGCGCAGGGGTTCGCGCAGGCGCTGCTCGAGCAGGTCGTCTACGGCGACGACGGCCAGCCGCTCACGGGGTCGCTCATGGACTACACCGCCCCGACCGCGGCCGATCTGCCGCCGGTTGTGTCCGCGATGCAGGAAACGCCGTCGCCGCTCAACCCGCTGGGTTCGAAGGGCATCGGCGAATCCGGAACGATCGGCGCGCCCCCCGCCCTCGTCAACGCGGTCCACGACGCGCTGCGCCCGCTCGGCGTGACGGGCATCGATATGCCGATGACCCCGGACCGGGTGTGGCGGGCGATCCGCGACGCCTCGTCTAGTCCCGCTGCCAGCGGTACCCGTCCGCCGCGCGGGTAATCCGGCCCCAGGCAGGAAACCGGTCGTGCGAAAAGACCAGCACGCTTTCGTGGCCTGACTGGTCGGCGAGCAGGCGGCGGCGCGACGCCGCGAGGGCCGCGACGTCGCGGTTCGGGGGCGCCCAGTCCACGTGCTCGACCTCGCACGGCAGGTGGAACAGGTCGCCGAGATAGTAGAACCGCCGGTCGCCGGACGCGACGCGCACGTGGCAGTGTCCCGGCGTCTCCCCGGGGGAGGCGATCATCGCCACGCCGGGCGCCACCTCGCGCTCCCCATCCACCAGATCGAGCAGGCCCCGCTGCGCGGCCAATCCGAGGCGGCGCACCAGGGCGCTGTCCGGCTGCTTCCGCGTCGGGTGCTCCTCCCAGTCCCGCCGCCCGATGACGTGACGCGCGTTCGGAAAGCGGAGCGCCAGATCCGCGCCGCGCTCCGCCGCCACGCCGGCCAGATGGTCCTCGTGAGCATGCGTGATCAGCACGTGCGTCACCGAACCCGGGACCACGTCGATGCGGCGCAGCGCGGCTTCGAGGCCGGGCGAGCGCGTGAGGCCCGGCCACTTGGCGGCGAACTCGCGGGCCCACGCCGACGACGGCACGTCGCAGCCGGGGTCGATGACGACCGACGCGCCGCCGAGGCGGACGTGCGCGAGGTTGAGACCGAGCGTCATCTTGCCGTCTCCGTCCGCGTCGGGCATCGCCCGGCGGCTTTCGTCTTCGGAGATCGGAAACTTCGGCGCCCACCGCAGCGTGCCGTCGGAGACGACGGTCACGGTGGCGTCGCCGATCCTCCGCGATGCGACGAACTCGGACATGTCCGCTCCTCTCATCCCCGCAACGGTGACGCCGATCGCCGGCGCAACCGGCTCCAGCGTGGATCGTTCGGATCGAACGCCGCGGGCTCCTGGACACACGCAGGGCGCCGCCCGGACCGGCTCGAAATGGCATGGCCATGTCCTGGTCCCTCACCGTCGCACCGTCGTGACCCCCAACCCCTGCGCGCAGGCAGCCCAGATCAGCGTCAACTTCGTCAACCTCGGCGCGTGGAAAATCTTCATCCTCGGGATCGTGCAGGGCATCACCGAACTGCTGCCGATCAGCAGCACGGCGCATCTCCGTATCGTGCCGGCGCTGCTCGGGTGGCCGGATCCGGGCTCCGCGTTTTCGGCCGCGATGCAGCTCGCGAGCCTCGTCGCGGTGCTCACCTTCCTGTGGCCGGACGTGACCCGTCTCACGCGGGACGCGACGGCCGCCCTCGGCCGCAACAACTGGCGGGACCACTCGCTTCGGATGGCGTCCGGCATCGTGATCGGCACGATACCGATCGGCGTCGCGGGCCTACTCTTACAGAAGCGCCTCAACCAGTGCGACTCGCCCCTTCGGGGCATCGCCGTCATCGGCTGGGCCTGCGTCGTGATGGGCGTGCTGCTCGCGCTCGCGGAATGGTATGGACAGGGCGGCCGGCGCGGCGGCCGGCGGACGTGGACGAATCTCACGTTCGCCGACGGCATCTGGGTCGGCATCGCGCAGGCCTTCGCGCTGATCCCCGGAGTGTCACGCTCCGGATCGACCTTGACCGCGGCGCTGGGCCTCGGCATGGAGCGGGCCACGGCCGCGCGGTTCTCGTTCCTTCTCGGCGTGCCGGCGATTGTGCTGGCCGGCCTCTACGAGCTGCTCCAGCTGAGAAAGGCCGGCCTCAACGCGCACGGGTGGGAGCTGCTGCTGCTGGGCCTCGCCTCCGGATCCGCGGCGGCGTACTTCGCGCTCTGGGGGCTCGTGCGCTACCTGCGAGACCACACCGCATGGGTGTTCGCATGGTACCGCGTGTTCTTGGGGATCGTCTTACTCCTCGGCGCCGCCCGGGGCTGGCTCCACTAACGTTACCGGTAGGGATAACCCCTCGCGACTGCGCCGCGGCCCCCCGAGGGCCGCGGCGATTTTCTCCGGCAGTCGGCCGCGCCCGTCGAGCAAGAAGACCACCGGACAGGGAGCACGTGTGAGCCAGTTCACACCGGCGGTATGAAGTAGTTCATCGCGCCTCCCATGCGGCTCGAGTACTTTCAAGGTGCGCCGGCGCTGAGCGCCCGTGGCGGGAGGGGGACCATGATGGAGGATTCGCGAGGGGAGTCCATCACGATCGCAATTGTCGAACCTCATGCCCTCTATCGGGATCTGCTTCGAACCGGGCTCTCGGCGGTGCCGGGGTTCCAGGTGGTCGGCGCGTTCGCCGATGGCGAGAGCGCCCGAGGAATCGTCGAGCGGTCGCCCGCGGTAGCCGTGATCGATGTGGATCTGCGGGCCCCGTTGAGCGGAATCCGGCTCGGCCTGTCGGTGAAAGCGCGCCTTCCCCGGATGGGCGTCGTGTGGCTCGCGGATCACTTCCAACCGTACTTCGCGATTGCGCCCGGACGAACGGTGGGGTGGGCCTATCTCCTGAAGAAATCGACCAACTTCGCGGGTCTCACTCGAGCGATCGAAGGGGCGGCGCGCGGCCTGATTGTCCTCGATCCCGATCTCGCGCAGGAGTACCCGGCGGAGCGCCGCCCGCGGCTGGATTTGACGCCCCGGCAGGGCGAGATTCTCGGACTGATGGCCGCGGGTTTCACGAACAGCGCGATCGCCGGAATCTTGGAATTGAGCGGCAAATCCATCGAAAATCAGATCAACCAAGTGTACCAGCGGCTGCTGATCGACGCGAAGCATGAACACGTGCAGCCGCGGGTGCACGCCGTTCTCGCGTACGCCCAAGCGCTCGCCGTTGCTGCGCCCGGCGGCGACGGCGGCCTCCACTAGCACGCCTTTCGGGAGAACGGGCGCCGGCGAGCGCCGGCTAGCTCACCACTCCGAACCCGTCGGCATCCCACCGGATGCGGCATGACGGCGAGAGGCGCGCCACCCGCTCGATGATGGCGCGTCCCGGATCGGCCGCCGCCAGCACGGGGCTGCCCCGCTGCCACCGCGGCAGCCCATGTCCGAGCGTAACCGGGTGCAGCCGGACCTCCGCGAGGCGCTCGCCGTCGAACCGCACCACCGGCACCACACTCTCCCAATACGCCGAGTCCGCCGCGAACCCGCCCCGCGCGCTGCGCGCGTCGAAGAGATCGGCGGGCGTGGCCGTCGGGGGGAGCCCGAGCCGGTCGTAGAAATCCTGGGGCTGGCGCCACAACGTCTCGTTCTGGAAGACGAAGTTCCCGAGACTGTAGAAGATCGGCTTGCCGCGGTATACCTCCATCCCGCGGAGGATGTGCGGCCCGTGGCCGACGACAAGATCCGCGCCGGCGTCGACCGCGGCGCGGCAGAACGCCGGGATGAACTCCGCCGGCTGCTCGTAATCCCCGCCCCGCTGCTCGTGTGCGTGGACGCTCATGACGACCCATTCGGCCTGCCGGCGCGCGTCGCGGATCCAGGCGAGGTTGCCGGCGAGGTCCGCCGCGTGCGGCTCGGTGCGGATGCCGGGCGGGTCGCCGATCGTGAACCGCTGGCCGAGAACGGTCGTGATGCCCTCCGGGTCGGGCCGCAGGAAGCCGAGCTGGATCGAATGCCGGCGCGCCGCGCTGAAGTCGAGGCGGCGGTCGATGCCCGAGAGCGTGTCGAGCGTCGCGCGGTCGACCGCGATCGTCGTCTCGAACCGCAGCGGGTTGATGCCCGGCCGGCCCTGGCAGTCGGGCCGCTGCTCGCCGGCGTACGCCCCGGCCGGGAAGGTGCTCGTCAGCGCCATGAGCGCCACGCGGCCGGCCGGCGTCTCGAGGTAGCGCGGCGTCCGCGCCTCGGCGAGGTGCCGTCCGAGGCCGGCGTACACGACGCCCGCGCGGTCGAGGGTCGCGAGCGTCCCGAAGATCCCGCCCTCGCCCCAGTCGGTCATGTGGTTGTTGGCCGCCGAGTAGAGGTTGAAGCCGAGCGCCTTGAGGTCGTCGATGATGAGCGGCGAGCCGCAGACGTAGGTGCCGCCGCTCGTCGCCTGGGGATGGCCCGCGAACTCGTGCAGCGTCCCCTCGAGGTTGACGAAGCGGGCATCCGCGGAGCGCATGAGCTCCGTGAGCCGCTGAAAGCCGGGCTCGCGGGACGCGATCCGCTGGGTGATGAGCGCGTCGCCGGCGGCGGAAACGGTGAAGAGACGAGGCATGATCGCTGCGGCCGTTATTCTTGCGCGGGCTCGGGAAGTCCTCGCACCGCGTCGCGCGTGCCGGGGCCCGCGGCTCTAGTGTCGTGATCGCCGGCGGCAGGTCCGCCGGCAGCCCCGAGCCCGCGGCGGGCTGCCGCCGCGTAGGGATCCGCGAGATCGCGCAGCGCGTCCCCGACCAGATTGAGGGACAGGACGGTCAGCACGATCGCGACGCCGGGGAAGACGACGAACCACGGCGCCGTCTCGACGTAGATATGGGCGTCGTCGAGCATGTTGCCCCAGGTGGGCGTGGGCGGCCGCACGCCGAGGCCGAGGAACGAGAGCGCCGCGTCGGCGAGGATCGCCTCCGCGAACACGAACGTGGACTGCACGATGAGCGGCGTCAGCGCGTTGCGGAGGATGTGCACCGTGAGGATGCGCCCGTCGCCTTCGCCGAGAGCGACCGCGGCCTCGACGAACGCCCGCTGCTTGAGCTGCAGGGTCGAGCCGCGCACGATCCGCGCCGTGCGCGGGAAGTAGACGAGCGCGATCGCGATGATCTCGTTGCGCGCGCCGACGCCGAGCGCCGCCACGAGCGCGAGCGCCAGCAGGATGGCCGGAAAGGACATCAGGCCGTCGAGGACGCGCATCGCGACCGCGTCGACGCGCCGGTAGTACCCGGCCGCGAGCCCAACGAGCGTGCCCGCGGCGGTGCTGGCCGCCATCACGCCGAGGCCGATCAGCAGCGAGACGCGGCCGCTGTAGACGACGCGGCTCAGGATGTCGCGTCCGAAGTTGTCCGTGCCGAGCGGATGGCCGGACCCGGGGGGCGCGAGCCGGCCGGCCATGTCGATCCGGTCGGGTGCGATCAGGCCGAGCGCGGGCGCGAGCAGGGCCGCCAGCGTGATGGCCGCGAGTACCCCGAGCGCCGCCGCGGCGATCGGACGCCGCCGGACGAGCGCCCGCAGAAACCTGTCCATGACTAGTAGGTGATGCGCGGGTCGAGCGCCGCGTACAGCAGATCGACCCCGAGGTTCACGACGACGTACACGAGCGCGACGAACAGGACCACGCCTTCGATCACCGGGTAGTCGCGCCGGCTGATCGATTGCACGACGAGGTTGCCGATGCCGGGCAGGACGAAGACGGTCTCCACGACGACCGCGCCGGACAGGAGATTCGCGAGGCTCGTGCCGACGACGGTCATCGTCGGGATGAGGGCGTTGCGGAACGCGTGTCGGGTGAGGACGCGCGGCTCGCGCACGCCCTTGCTCCGGGCGGTCCGGATGTAGTCCTCCGCCAGCACGTCGATCGTCGCGTCGCGCGCCATGCGCGCGACCAGCCCGGCCTGGGTGAAGCCGAGCGCGACGGCCGGCAGGATGAGGCTCGCGAGCCAGGGACCAACGCCCGCGAGCGGCGAGACGTAGCCGGCGACCGGAAACAGCCGCACGGCGACCGCGAACAGCGCGATCAGGTTGAGCCCCGTCCAGAACGACGGGATCGATACGCCGAGGAGGACGAGCATCATGAAGCCCTGGTCGAACCGGGTGTTTCGCTTCCACGCCGCGAGGATGCCGGACGGCAGCGCCACCGCAAGCGCAAGCCCCTCGGCCAGCGCGGTCAGGCTCGCCGTCGGGCCGAGGTGGTCCCAGATCGCGCGTGTGACCGGCTGCCGCAGGAAGATCGACCGGCCGAGGTCGCCGCGCAGCACGTGCTCGAACCAGAGCACGAGCTGGACGTAGAGCGGCCGGTCCAGACCGAGCGCGGTCCGGAGCTGCGCGACCTGCGCCTCCGACGCGTCCGATCCGAGGATGACCGACGCCGGGTCGCCCGGAATCAAGTGGATCAGGAGAAAGACGACGACGCCGACGACGGCGAGCACCGGCACGAGCGCCACGACCCGTCCGGCCGCGTAGCGGGCCATGCGGTCAGCGCGCGGCGGAGGCCGGGCGGGCGCGGCGGCGCGGCGCGCGCCCGCTCAGTGCGTCACCCACGTGTTCCAGAAGCGGACGTCGAAATACCCGGTGTAGCCGTGCAGGTGGTCGTTGTACACCTCGAGCCCGAACTGATTGCCCACCTTGGCGACCGGCACCTCGGTATAGAAGATCGTCTGAATCTGATCCATGATCTTCCGCCGCGCCTCGAGCGCCGTCACCGGGGCGCGGCTCCACTGCGCCAGCGCCGCGTCCATCGCCTCGCTCTTGTACCAGCCCGGCCAGGTCTTCCCGAAGAAGATGACGCCGGTCGGATCGATCGACGGCGAGAACCCGGTCAGGAAGATGTCGAACATCTCCGGCTTGGTCCGCCGGCTCAGCAGCGTCGGCCAATCGTACACCTGCGAGTCGACCGTGAACCCGGCGGCCTGCATCTCCGGCACCAGCACCTGCGCGGTGTTGTTGTTCCAGGTGTAGTCCTTCGTCGACATGACGACGATCTTCTGGCCCTTGTAGCCGGCCTCGCGGAGGAGTGCGCGGGCTTTGTCGAGGTTTTGATGGTCGTAGAGGTCGGCGCCGGCGCGGCTGTACACGTCGTGCTGCTCCGGGAAGAAGAGGCCCGGGTCCAGCTGCCAGAACGCCTTCGGCCCCGCGGCCGCGGCCATCAGGTCCGCGTTCTTCATCGAGTACAGCACGGCCTGGCGCAGCCGCATGTCGGTGAACGGCCCGTGCGCCTTGTTGAACACGACGCCGGTCCAGCTGAACACCTTCACGATGTCCGCGCTCAGCCGGCGGTTGGCCTTGACCTTGGCGTAGAGATCGGGCGGGAGCTCGAGCGCGAGATCGTACTGTCCGGTCGAGACGCCGGCCAGACGGACTTGGGGATCGGTCACGGGAAAGAAGTGGATCTCGTCGGCGTACGCGACCTTGCGGCCGGTGATCCCGCCCCAGTTCTCCGTGCGTGACGCGTACGCGGGGTTGCGCGCGAGCACGATCTCCTGGCCCGGCGTCCACTTCTTGAAGATGTAGGGGCCCGTGCCGACGAGCTCCTCGAGCGGCTTGAGCCCGGCGCGCTCGGCGATCGCCTTCGGCACGATGATCGCGGACTGTTTTGGATCGCCGAGGCTCGTGATGAGCGGCGTGAACGGCGCGGCGAGCGTGATCTCGACCGTGCCCGGGTCGACCGCGCGGAGTCCCTTGACGTACTTGAACGTCTCCTGCCCGCCGCTGCTCAGTTTGCCCCACCGCGCGAGCGACGCGATCACGTCGTCGGCCGTCACGGACTGGCCATTATGGAACTTGAGGCCCGCCCGCAGCTTGATCGTGTAGCGGAGGCCGTCGTCGCTGACCGTGTAGCCCTGCGCGAGCAGCGGCCGGACCTCGTACTGCTGGTCGATGGCGAAGAGGCCTTCGAAGACATGCCACGCGACGAGCCTCGTCGCTGTGGCCGTGGAGGACATCCAGTCGAACGTCGTCGGCTCCGCGTTCGTGGCCACGCGGATGGCCCCGCCCGACTGGGCCTGCCCGGACGCCGGCGCCCCCGAGGCGGACCACATCAGGAGCGGAACGACACACACCGCGAGGATTCGCGCCACAGCGTTTGTGCGCACCCGGCATCACCCTCCCCCGATCGCCCGCGCGGCAACCGCAGCCGGCCGACTCTTGGGCCTGCGGGCGTCTTGGCTCCGCTCGCCGAGGGCGCCTATTCGCGCTCGGAGGCGGCGCGCCTTCCGGCCCGCCCGCCGGCGGCCGGGCGCTACCGGAACTGTGCGAGCCCCCCGCGGCGGCGCCGAGGGTGACGAGCGCGAGGCCGGTCAGCGCTTCTTCTTCAGCATCTCGACAAAGTAGCGGTGCACCCGGTCGTCCGCGGTCAGTTCGGGATGAAACGCGGAAACGAGCATGTTGCCCTGCCGGGCCAGCACCGGTTTGCCGCCGAGCGACGCGAGCACCTCGACGTCCGGCCCCACGTTCTCGATCGCGGGGGCGCGGATGAACACGGCGTGCAGCGGCGGCCCGCCGAGGGCCGGAATCTCCAAATCCGTTTCGAACGAATCCACCTGGCGCCCGTACGCGTTGCGCCGGACGGTGATGTTCATCAGGCGCAGCAGCGGCGGTTCGCCGCCGCTCGCCTGTTTCGACAGCGCGATCATCCCGGCGCAGGTGCCGTACACCGGCATACCCTCTTTCACCCGCGCCGGGATCGCCCGGTCGAGACCGTACTCCACCGCGAGCTTCCCGATCGTCGTCGACTCGCCCCCGGGAATGACCAGCGCGTCGACCTTCGCCAGGTCTTCGGGCGTGCGCACCTCGATCGCCTCGACGCCGAGCCCCCGGAGCATCTTCACGTGCTCGATCACGTCGCCCTGGAGGGCGAGGACGCCGATCTTCGCCGGCGCTCCGTTGTGCTTGGGGTCGCGCGCCGTCACGGCACTACCAGCCCCGCGTCTGCAGCAGTTCGGCCTCGGGCAGCTTGCGGACGTCGAGGCCCTTCATCGCCTCGCCGATGCCTTCGGAGACCCGCGCGATCACATCGGCATCCTTGAAGTGGGTGGTCGCTTCGACGATCGCCTTGGCCCGCTTCGCCGGATCGTCGGACTTGAAGATCCCGGAGCCGACGAAGTTGCCGTCGCAGCCGAGCTGCATCATGAGCGCCGCGTCCGCGGGCGTGGCAATGCCGCCGGCCGAGAAGTTCACGACGGGCAGGCGGCCGAGCGTCCGCACTTCCAGGACCAGCTCGTACGGCGCGCCCAGCTCCTTGGCGGCCGTCATCAGCTCCTCCTCGGGCGTGACCTGCAGAATCCGGATGCCGTCCATCACCGCGCGCATGTGCCGCACGGCCTCGACGACGTTGCCGGTGCCGGCCTCGCCCTTCGTGCGGATCATCGCGGCGCCCTCGCCGATCCGGCGCAGCGCCTCACCGAGGTCGCGGCAGCCGCAGACGAACGGCACCTTGAACAGATGCTTGTTGATGTGATACCGCTCGTCGGCCGGCGTCAGCACTTCGCTCTCGTCGATGTAGTCGACGCCGAGGGCCTCGAGCGTCTGGGCCTCCACGAAATGCCCGATCCGCGCCTTCGCCATGACCGGAATCGTCACGACCTCCATGATCTCCTTGATCTTGAGCGGGTCCGCCATCCGCGCGACGCCGCCCTCTTTGCGGATGTCGGCGGGTACGCGCTCGAGCGCCATCACGGCGCACGCGCCGGCGTCCTCCGCGATCTTCGCCTGATCCGCGGTCGTCACGTCCATGATGACGCCGCCCTTCAACATCTGCGCCAGACCCCGCTTCAGCTTGACCGTTCCGACCTCTGCCATCGCCCTGCCTCCCTTTTCTGACGGCTTGCTAGCTGTTTCCGGCGGCTTGTCCGCCGGCACCGGCCCGGGTGCCTTCCAAACCAAGTTGCGATGCGATGCCTTTGAGCGCCTCGATTACGACGCCGACGTGCTCCTCGAGCGACACGCCCAACAGTTCCGCGCCGGCCGTGATGTCCTCGCGGCGGACCGCGCGCGCGAACGCTTTGTCTTTCATCTTCTTGAGCACCGCCGACACATCGACCTCACCGATGGCCCGCGACGGCCGGACGAGCGCGACCGCGATCACGAAGCCGGACAGCTCGTCGGCTGCGAACAGCGTCTTTTCCATGCGGCTCTCCCTCGATACGCCGCTGTAATCGGCGTGCGAGAGGATGGCCCGGCAGAGCGGCTCCGGCAGCCCGCGCCCGCGCAACAGCTCGACTCCCACGAACGGGTGGCCGGCCTCCTGCGACGGGTGCTTCTCGTAATCGACATCGTGCAGCAGGCCGACAAGGCCCCAAGTGTCCTCATCTTCGCCGAACTTCCGAGCGTAGGCGCGCATTACAGCCTCGACCGCCAGCATATGTTTCTGCAGATTGACCGAGGGCGTCTCAGCGACCAAGAGCGCCCAAGCCTCGTCTCGCGTCACGCCCGGCCCTGCCTCCCCTGCGCTCGATCGTCGCGCGCTGTCCAACGATTCACCTGCAAGAGTATCAGAAGACCCGACCGACTCTATGTGTTCCTAGTAACAATAGTTGACTATCCCCGGCAAGATGGTACCATCCCTTATAATATAAGGATACGCTTGGGTCAATATTATTATCTACATTGGAGGCGCGCGTGGATACAATTCAACTAACGCGTGACTCAGACATTCCGCTGTACCGGCAGCTTCACGCGGCTGTCGCCGCGTCGATACGAGCGGGCCGAATCGCGAGCGGCGAGCGGCTGCCGTCGGTTCGACAACTCGCGCGGGAGCTACACGTCAGCCTTATCACCGTCGTACAGGCCTACCAAGTGCTGGCGGCGGACGGCCTGGTTCAGGCGACGGTCGGCCGGGGGACGTTCGCCGGAGGCCCGCAGCCGGCGCCGGTCCCTTTTGTTTCACGTGAAACACTCCACGCCATGAACGGCACGGAATGGCAGTCGTCTCTCCCCGTCCATCTTCGCGCTCCGAGGGTCACCGCCATGGAAGCCCTACTCAGACCGGCGGTGCGGTCGAACGTCATTTCGCTGGCCGGGGGAATTCCGGATCCAACTCTGTTTCCCGTGCGCGCGCTTGGCAGGATGTGGCACCGCGCACTCGCCGTCGAGGACCCGAAGTTTCTCCAATACGGCTCGCCCCAGGGGGACCCGAGTCTGCGCGGTTGGATCGCCGACCACTGCGGGGCGGCCGGGATCGCGGCGCGCCCCGACGACGTCCTGATCACGTCGGGTTCCCAGCAGGCGATCGACCTGGTGGCCCGGACGCTCGTCGCGCCGGGTGACCCCGTCCTCGTCGAAAGCCCGACATTCCTCACGGCGCTCGATGTCTTTGAGGGCCGGGGCGCGAACCTGATCGGTGTGCCGGTTGATGCCGACGGCATGCGCGTCGACGCGGCCGCGGCGGTGATCGAGCGCTACCGGCCGCGCATCGTCTACACGATCCCCACGGCGCACAACCCGACCGGCGTGGCAATGAGCGACGAACGGCGGCGCCGCCTTGCCGCGCTGGCCCGCCAGCATAACCTCATCGTGCTGGAAGACGACACCTGCAGCGAATTCTCCTACGACGGCGAGGCCTTGTCGGCGATTAAGGCGTATGACAGCGGCGGCCATGTCATGTTCATCCGGAGCTTCTCCAAGACGGTCATTCCGGGGCTTCGTGTCGGCTGCATTGTCGCGCACGGACCGGTGATGGCTAGGCTAATTGAGGCCAAGCTGGTGATGGACCGGTTCACCTCGCCGTTGATCCAGCGCACCTTGTGGCGGTACCTATCGTCGAAACAGTACGAGCGGGATCTACGAATCGCCCGGGAGACGTACAGGCGGCGGCGGGACACTGTGTTGAGGGTGCTCGAGGCCTCCATGCCGGCCGGGGTCGCGTGGACCAGGCCGACGGCGGGCTTCAACCTGTGGTTGACGCTGCCTCAGGAGGTTCCGGCCCGCGAAGCGTTTGCCGAGGCCCTCAAGGAAGGCGTCGCCTGCGGACTCGGTGATCTCTTCCTGCCGCACACGCCGCCGCCGTCTGGACTGCGGCTGTCGTTTGCGGACAAACCCGAAGAGGTGCTCGCGGAGGGTGTCAGGCGGCTGTCGTCGGCACTGCGACGGCTCCTGTCCGCCCGGTCCGGCCAGGCGGACGAGCAGACGGAGTACGTGACCAGCGTGTAACCCGACGCAACGACCGTCGGCCTGATCGGCTAGCGGAGAAGCAGGTCGATGAGCCGCTCGAGGTCCTGGGCGGAAAAGTAGCGGAGCTCGATCGTGCCGCGGGCGCCACGCCCGTGGATCGCCACCGTTGTCGTGTACCGCTCCCGGAGCTGCGTCTCGAGGTCCACCAGCTGTGGATCTCGTCGCCTGCCGTCTTTCCCCGATGTTTCACGTGAAACACGGCGAAGCCTGGCTTGGACGAGCGCTTCGGTATCCCGCACCGAGAGTGACTTCTCTTCGACGGTCTTCCAGATCTCGAGCAGTGCCTTGGTGTCCGGAGCCATGAGCAGCGCCCGTCCGTGTCCCTCGCTGATCCGTCCCTGCCCAATCGACGCTTGGACGGCGGGGGGCAGATCGAGGAGCCGGACGGTGTTGGCGACGGCCGGCCGGCTCGATCCAACTGCCTCCGCCACCTGGTCCTGCGTCAGCTGAAACTCCTCCGACAGGCGGCGGTACGCCATCGCCCGCTCGATCGGGTTCAAGTCGCTACGCTTCAGATTCTCGACCAAGGCGATTTCGAGCATCTCGCGATCCGCTACGTGCCTGACCACCGCGGGAATGGTAACGAGCCCCGCGTCCTTGGCCGCCCGCCACCGCCGCTCGCCGGCGACGAGTTCGTAGCCGGTGCCCGTGGGACGGACCATGACCGGTTGAAGCACGCCGTGCCGGCGCACCGACGCCACCAACTCGTCGAATTCCGGCCCGGCGAAATCGCGGCGCGGCTGGAACGGGTTCGGCGCGATCTTGTATACATCGAGTTCGGTCGCAGCGCCCGCCGGCTCGGCCGCCGCTCCCGGAATGAGCGCGTCCAGTCCCCGTCCGAGTCCGCGTTTAATCATTGTAGTCACCCCTCACCATGGTTGTCGGGTTCAGTCCCGGCGGAACGGCCGCGGCTTCAGCGTCCGGGCGCGGTCTCAAACCGAATCGCTCCGCGACCTCGACGGCGAGCTCCCCATACGCCGCCGCGCCGCGCGACGACGGCGCGTAGGCCGAGACCGGCTGGCCGTAGCTCGGCGCCTCCGCGAGGCGGACGCTCCGCGGGATCTCCGCTCTGAATACGAGATCGCCGAAATGCCGGCGGACCTCGGCGCCGACCTGATCGGAAAGCTTGGTGCGCGGATCCACCATTGTGAGCAGCACGCCGGCGATCCGCAGGCCGGGATTGAGATGCCGCCGCACGAGCCCGATCGTTTCGACCAGCTGCGTCAGGCCTTCCAGCGCGTAGTACTCGCACTGCACCGGGATGAGGCACGCCTCGGCCGCCGTCAGCGCGTTGACCGTGAGCAGCCCGAGCGACGGCGGACAGTCGATCAGGATCACGTCGTAGCCGTCCCGCACGGCACCGAGCGCGGTCTTCAACTTGGATTCCCGGGCGATTTGGGGGACGAGCTCGACCTCAGCGGCCGCGAGGCGCGAATCGGCCGGCGCGACATCGAGACGTTCGGTCGGCGTTGTCACGACGACGCCCGGCAGCGGCGCGCCCATGACCACCGCGTCATAGGTGCTCGCGTCGAGGGCCGCTTTGTTGATGCCGGCACCGCTCGTGCAGTTGCCCTGCGGATCCATGTCCACGAGGAGGATGCGATGGCCGAGCGTCGCGAGGGAGGCGCCGAGGTTGACGGCGGTGGTGGACTTTCCCACGCCGCCTTTCTGGTTCACGATCGCAAACGCGTGCGCCGTACCGACGACTCCTGTGTGCTGCGTCGAAAGTGCGATGTCTAGGCCGACCGGCGTTCCTGCGATCGTAGACCTGTTCCCGCACTCGTCCGGCAAATCCTCCGGTTCGGCCGGCGCGGCCGGGGCGTTCCGGCGGGGCGGGTCGCTCTATTCAGATGTATATATGTTTATACGCTTACATAGTCACGGCGGCGCCGACCGCGGATCGCGGGCGGCCGCTCAGAGTGGACGGCGCTGCGGAACGCCGGCGCGGCGGGGGTACGCCGCGGGCGTCGGCGCGATCTTGCGGATGACCACCACAGGCGAGCACACGTCCGCGGGCGGGGAATGCACCGCCGCTTCGCCCCCGAGAACCTGCAGCGCCCGGGCCGCGGCGCGGACTTCGTCCGTCGCGCCGCGGCCTTTCGCCAGCACCGCGCCGCCGCCGAGCCGCAGCAGCGGCAGCGCGTACTCCGCGAGCACCCGCACGGGCGCGAGCGCCCGCGCGGTCACGGCGTCGTAGCGATCGCGGTGGGCGGGATTGCGGCCGAGATCCTCGGCCCGCGCCTGCGCGACATCGACGTTGTCGAGCCCAAGATCTCGGGCGGCGATCTCGAGAAACGCCGTCTTCTTTCGCGCCGCGTCCGCGAGTAGGACGCGGAGGCGCGGCCGCATCACGGCGATCGGAATCCCCGGCACGCCCGCGCCGCTGCCGAGATCCGCAAGGCGGCCCGACTCCGGCACGAACGGCAGCACGCACAACGCGCCGGCAACCAGGACCGACGCGGCTTCCGACGAGTCCGCGCCCGTCAGCTGCACGCGGGTGCGCCACTCCTCCACGAGCGCGAGGAAGCGCTCAAGACGCCGGCGTTGTTCAGCGGAGAGCGCGAGTCCGAGCGCGGCCGCGGCCGACGCCACCGTCATGCCGGAGGCGCGCGATGGTATGGGGCGCGGCGTGCGCGGCGCCACGCGGCTACTTACGCGTCGGTGTCTTCTGGAAGCTCGCCGTCCGCCGCGGCATCGCCGCGGCGGGATGCCCCCGCGGGCGCGGTGCCCCGCGGCGCGATGACGATGTGCCGGTCGGCGCCGTCGCCTTCGCTAAACGTCATGACGTCGGGATCTTCGGCGAGCATCGTGTGGATGAAGCGCCGTTCGGAGGCGGGCATCGGATCGAGCGGCGCCGGCTCGCCGCTGCGCCGCACGCGGCTCACGACGCGGCGGGTGAGCGCCGAGAGCGTCTCCCGCCGCCGCTCGCGATAGCGCTCGGCGTCCACGGCGACCTGCACGCGGTGGCCGACCCGGCGTGTGGTCATGAGGTTCACGAGGAGGTCCAGCGCCTCGAGCGTCTGGCCGTGGCGCCCGATCAGCGGCGCGAGCTGCGGTCCGGTGACCGTGACGGAGACGCCGCCGTCCTCCGCCCGCGCCGTCACCGAGGCGCCCATGCCCATCGCCTCGAGGAGCGACGCGGTGACGCGGCGGGCGACCGCCACGGGATCGTCGGCCGCGTCACCCTGTGGGGACGGAGCGGGTTCCGGCGGAGCGGCCGCCGCCTCCTCGGCCTCCCCGGCTTCGATCGCCGACAGGAGCGTGACACGAACGCGCGCTTCGCGCGAGCCGAGGCCGAGCACGCCCCGGCTGCCTTCGTCCAGCACCAGCAGGTCCACGTCTTCGCGCTTGGCGCCAAGCGTGCGCAGCGCGATGCGGATTGCCTCTTCGACGGTGCGCCCGGCGCCTTCTGCCGAGTTCACGCCTGCTTCGCCCCCTTCTGGTTTCCCGATCTGCGATCCCGGCGGCTCGCGGGCTTCCCGCCGGCCGGCTGCGCCGGCTTGGGTTTCACAGCGGCGGGCGGCGAGTCCGCCTGCGCCGCGCCGGCGCGCGACTGGGCGACCGCTTGAGATTTCGGGGGCGCGCTCACCATCGGGGACGGCGGGCCCACCACGAGGAAGTACTCGCCGATGTAGGCGGTCGTGGACACGATCCAATAGATCGACAGTCCCACGGCATAGTTGAGCGCGAAGTAGCCGAACATGATCGGCATGAACACGAACATCTTGGCCTGGGCCGGGTCGGTCATGCTCATCTTCTGCTGATACCACGTCGTTCCGCCGACCAGGACGGGGAAGATGAGCGCGAGCAGGTAGGCGGTATGATCCGGCAGGGCCTTGAGCACGAACTGCATCGGCCGCTCCGCCATGCCAAGCCACGGTAGCCCGATCACGGTGGCGGTTCCGAAGAGCTTGCTGTTCGACAACAGCGCAAAGAGACCCCACAGCACCGGCAGCTGGACGATCATCGGCAGGCAGCCCATCATCGGATTGACGCTGTGGGCGCGGTACAGAGCCATCATCTCTTGATTGAGGGTCTTGGGATCGTCCTTGTGCTTCCGGCGCAGCTCCGCCATGTGTGGCGTCAGGACCTGCATCGCTTTCATCGACCGCAGCTGCACGCGCGTGAGCGGGTGGATGACCGCCTTGACGATGAGCGTGAGCAGAATGATGGACAGCGTATAGTCGTGGGTGAGGTGATAGAGCGCCTGGAGCGCGCTCCCGAGCCAGGGCACAAATGGATTATGAAAACTAGGCAACTCTAGGCCTCCCTGGTTCGGCGCGGCCGTCCGACGCCGGCGCATCGCGCCGGCCGGTCCCGTGCTCGTGGGGCGACGCCGGCGGGACGGGATCGTACCCGCCCGGATGGAACGGGTGACAGCGCAGGATCCGGCGCACCGCGAGCCAGCCGCCGCGCGCGAGCCCGTGGCGCCCCACGGCCTCCGCGGCGTACTCGGAGCAGGACGGAGTGAACCGGCACGACGGCGGCAGAAGGGGCGAGATCCAGCGCTGATACCAGCGGACCGCGCCGACCCCGAGCGCGCGCCCTACGTCGCGGCCCCGCACAGCAGCCGCCCCGCGGCGCACAGCGCTTCCATCTCTCGCATGATCTCGATGAACCCGGCCTCGGCCGCCCCGGGGCGCGCCACCACGACGATGTCGCCGGTCGCGCACAGCCGCGCCTCGATCCGGCGGTACGCCTCGCGCAGCCTGCGCTTGGCGCGGTTTCGAACCACCGCCCCGCCGATGCCCCGGCCGGCGGTTACGCCGACCCGACGGCCGAACTGCGTCGGCCGGACGTAGAGCGCCAGGGTCTGCCCGGCATAGCGGCGGCCTTCACGATACACTCGGGAGAAGTCCGCCCTCGAGACGAGCCGCCCGCCGCCCGCCATCGACCCGGGCTCGCGCCGCTGCCGTTACGCGGGCGAGAGGCGGCGCCGGCCGCGTTGGCGGCGGCGCCGCAGCACGTTCCGGCCGCCCGGCGTGCGCATCCTCGCCCGGAACCCATGCGTCCGGGCGCGGCGTCTGCGATTCGGCTGAAACGTGCGCTTCACGACGGCACTCCTCCATCAAGAGACCAAATGACTATAGCACACGACCCGTGGGGGCGTCCATGAAACCCGCTTCGCGATCCCGAACGCGACGGCCGTGGTCTCGGCTCCCACGGCCACGATGGACGCAGCCGGTGTCGTACCCGTCGCCACCAGATGCGGCGGCGCGGAGCCCGTGCGTCGGGCGGCAGACGGCAGCCCCGGACCGAATTTCACGGAAATGGTGGTATCTTGTGGACGGTGGGGACATTTATCCACAGTTTTACACTCCCTTAATACACATCGGATATGACGTGCCCAATTTCCAACAGGTTCCGGTTTTTCTCCGGCCTCTCGGCAGGAGTCCCGTCTCCTTATCCACAATCTTTTCCACACCTGTGGATAACGTGGTTCACCCGCTGTGATCCGCGCGGTACACAGTCTGCACACCGCATGCGCGACGACGGTGGCGCGTGACCGCTGAAAAGACTGCGATCATCTCTCCACAGAGTTGACCGCACCACGGCATTTCAGCGGCATGCTCGAAAAGTACGAGACGGGTGCGAAAACAAAAGGAGGGCATCCGCGCGCGGCCAATCTTTCGTGCGCACGCGGAGGAGTCGCATAGATGCAGGACTTCTTCCTGCGGCTCGTGTCTCAACGGGGAGATGAGACCGCGAACGAGGCGCAGGCGCCCGAAGTTCGCGTAGCGATCTACGATTCGCCGCTCGCACCACCGCAGGTCGTCACCCTCTCGTCTGATGACTTCAACCAGCTCATCGGCGAATTGTCCGCGCGAACGCACAGTTACGCGCGGGAGCGGGGCGGCCGCATCCCCTTCGTGGTCATCAAGGAGATCATCGAAAATTTGATTCACGCCTACTTCAAAGACGCGGTCGTCACGATCATGGGTGACGGCAACACGATCCGCATCTCGGACCAGGGGCCCGGCATTCCTGAGAGTGTGCGGGCACATGCGTTCGAGCCCGGTTTCACGACCGCCACGCGCGAGATGCGCCGGTTCATCAAAGGTGTCGGGTCCGGACTGCCGGTCGCGAAGGAGCAGCTGGCCTTCCTCGGCGGCGCGATCACGATCGATGACAACCTGAAGGGCGGCACGGTCGTGACCCTTCACGTCGGCCCGCCCGCGGGAGCCGCGCCGGAGGCGGCGGCCGCGCCGCGAGTCGCGGCCACGGCGCCGGCGGTCCCCAGCGCGGCCGCGCCGCGTCTCTCCGACCGGCAGAAGAAGATCCTGCTCCTGATCGCGGAGATCGGCGCGGCCGGACCGTCGACCATCGCCAAGGAGCTCGGGATGAGCCACAGCACCGCGTTCCGTGAACTGTCGGCGCTGCAGCACATGCGGCTGTTGGCGGTCGGCACCGCCGACCCCGGCAAACGGACGTTGACGGAAGAGGGCATCGCGTTTCTCGGCACCGTTTTCAAAGACTAGACAGGATCGCGGCATCCGCCGGACGGGAGGGCGCACGGCATGGACGTACAGAGCATCACCGCCGGCCAGGTATGGCAGGAAGCCCTGACGCGGATCGAGAGTCAGCTCAGCAAGCCGAGCTTCGAAGCGTTTCTCAAAGCGATGCAGCCGCTGGCGCTGGAGCAGGATGTCTTTGTGTTTTCCGTTCCGAGCGCGTTCGCGAAAGAATGGCTAGAGGGCCGCTATCGGGGTCTGATTGCGGAGACGCTTCGCGAAGTACTGACGCGCGGCGTGGACGTGCGGTTCGTCGTGACCGACGTCGATTCCAACGGCCACAGTGCCCGCCCCGCGCCGCCCACGCAGGCGCTCTCGCGTCCCGAGGCAACGGCGCCCGGGGCGGTCGGCGACATGCGGTACCACACCGGCAAATACACGTTCGACACCTTCGTCGTCGGCGCCGGCAACCGATTCGCACACGCGGCCGCGCAGGCGGTCGCAGAAGCCCCGGCCCGAGCCTACAATCCGCTGTTCATCTACGGCGGAGTCGGACTGGGCAAGACGCACCTGCTCCAGGCCATCGGCCATTACGTCCTGAGCCACTCACCGGCGGCGCGCGTGATGTATGTCTCCTCGGAACGATTCACGAACGACCTCATCAACGCGATCCGCGACGACAAGATGGTGGAATTCCGCCACCGGTACCGGAACGTCGACGTGCTCGCCATCGACGACATCCAGTTCCTGGCCGGAAAGGAGCGCACGCAGGAGGAGTTCTTCCACACCTTCAACACCCTGCACGAGACGAGCCGCCAGCTCATCATCAGCAGCGACCGTGCCCCCCGCGAGATCCCGACGCTGGAAGACCGGCTGCGCTCCCGGTTCGAGTGGGGCCTCATCGCCGACATTCAGCCGCCCGATTACGAAACCCGCGTGGCTATCCTCCGCAAGAAGGCGGAAAAAGACCGCATCGTCGTCCCTGACGAGGTGGCGCAGTACATCGCGCAGCGCATCTCCTCCAACATCCGCGAGCTCGAAGGAGCGCTGAGCCGGCTTCGCGCCCATGCCGAAATGTCGCGAACCTCCATTTCGGTCGACCTGGCCGCGGAAGTGCTCAAAGAGCTCCTTCCGCAGGCGCGGGTGCGCCCCGTGACGATTCCGGCGATCCAGCGGGCCGTCGCGGAGTTCTTCGGGATTCGGATCGAGGAAATGAAAGCCAAGCGGCGGACCAAAGGAGTCGCCTTTCCCCGCCAGGTGGCCATGTATCTCTGCCGGGAAATTACCGACGCCTCGCTGCCGCGGATCGGCGAAGAGTTCGGCGGCCGCGATCACACGACGGTCATGCACGCCTGCGATCGGGTCAAGCGCGCCCTGCAGGAGGATGCCCACCTGAACGCCGGCGTTCAGAGTCTTGTGGAAAGCTTCCGGACGGAACGTCCCGGAGCCAGGGGATAGTATGTGCACCGTCGGAGCTGCCTCAGGCGCCGACCGCCCGGTCGGGGGATGACCTGGATAACCTCACCCGACCGGTAAATTCCTTCAGTCTGGTTATCCACAGGGCGAAATCGCCGTCTGGTGCGCCTCGCTGCCGATATTCACACAATCCACAGGTTCTACTACTACTACGACGAATCTTTATATAAGAAAACTTCTACCAGGAGGACCTCAGGAATGCACCTCAAGTGCTCTCAAGACAACCTTTTGAGAGCGGTGCAAACCGTCGGCCGGGCGATTTCCCCTCGGGCCAGCATGCCCATTTTAGGCAACATTCTTGTTGAAACGACGAAGAACGGCGCCAAGATGGCCGCAACCGATCTCGAGCTCGGTATTGAGGCCTACGTCACCGGCACCGTCACGGAAGGCGGCGCCGTGACCCTTCCGGCGCGCATCCTCAGCGATATTGTGACAAACCTGCCTGAAGCGCCCGTCGAGGTTGTGGTTACCGAGGGCGAGTCCAAAGCTGTCATTACCTCGGAAAATGTCCGGTTCGAGATTTTGGGGTTGCCGGCAACCGATTTTCCACTCATGCCGTCCGGCGAGGGAAATGTCGTCGTGAAGTTCGATGCCGGGCTGCTGCGGACGATGATCCGGCAGACAAGTTTCGCGGTCTCGACGGACGAGACGCGCCCGTTTTTGACCGGTGTCTACCTGGTTGTCGAGGGCGAGCAGGGCCACCTCGTCGCAACCGACGGCGGGCGGCTGGCGGTCCGGCGCGCCAAGATGGGCGGCGGCCGCGGCAAAGTGACCGCGATCGTCCCGAGCAAGACGATGGCAGAGCTCGTTCGCGTTCTTGGGTCGGTCGAGGGCGAAGTTTCCGTCGCGTCGCACGACAACCAGCTGATCTTTTCGCTTCCCGGAATGCGGTTCGTCTCGCGCCTCATCGCCGGGCAATTCCCGAATTACGAACAGGTGATCCCCAAGGAGTTCAAACAGCGGATCACCGTAGGAACCGAGCGGTTGCTCCGCGGAGTCCGGCGTGCCAGCATCACGGCCAAGGACTCGGCCAACGTGGTCCGGCTCAACGCATCCGAGGGGACGTTGACGATTTCGTCCAACACCCCGGACGTCGGCAAAGCGCAGGAAGACATCGAGGTGCGCGTCGAAGGCGACGCGATCCCGGTGGCGTTCAACGCGAAGTTCCTGATGGATGCGCTGTCTAACATCGATGCGCCGGACGTGCATTTCGACCTTACCGGTCCCCTCAGCCCCGGCGCGCTGCATCCCACCGACAACTCAGACTATGTCTACGTCCTCGCGCCCGTTCGGGTCTATTCGTAAGCCCAGCTCCCGAACGAGTGAGGTGGCGATCGAAACCGCTCGGATAACCCTTGGTGACTTCTTGAAATGGGCGGGGGCCGCGGAGACGGGCGGCCGCGCCAAACAGATGGTCCAGACGGGCGTCGTGCGGGTGAACGGCGCCGTCGAGCGCCGGCGCGGGCGGCAGCTCGCCCCCGGCGACCGCGTCGCCGCGGAGGGAAGGGAGTACCTGGTTGTGGCTCGCTGACCTTCGGTTGCGGGACTTCCGTAATTACGCCACCGTCGATCTCGCGTTCGCGGCCGGGATCACGGTGCTGATCGGAGCGAACGCGCAGGGGAAGAGTAATCTGCTCGAGAGCATCTACACGGCGGCGCTGGGCCGGAGCCCGAGGGCTTCGGCCGACGTGGAGCTGGTGCGGTTCGATCAGGATCGCGCGTATGTGCGGGCCGAGGTCCGCGATCCTCGGACCGATGTGCTCGAGATCGCGGTCGACCGCACGACCGGCGAGAAGCGCATGAAGGTCAACGGCGTCGTCGTGCAGCGCGCGCAGCTGCTCGGGCGGATGGCCGTCGTGCTGGCCGGTCCGCTCGACGGCGACGTCATCCGCGGTGCCCCGGGTGCGAGGCGCCGGGTGCTGGACGCGGCGCTGAGTCAGGCGAGCCCGTCGTATTATTTCTCGCTGACGCGGTATCTGCGGGTTGTGCGTCAGCGCAACCGCCTCTTGGGCGAGGGCGCCGGCGGGCCGGCGCTCGAGCCGTGGGACCAGCAGCTGGTCGCCCTGGGGGCGACGCTGGTCGAGCGCCGGCGCGGGTTCGTGCGGGCGCTTGCCGCGCGGGCCGCGAAGCGGCACGCGCGCATCGCGGACGGATCCGAGCGGCTCGACATCGTGTACTCGTGTACGGCGGACGATCCGGACGGCGCGGCCGCGTCCGATGCGGACGCGCTGGCGCGGGCGCTCACGAAACACCGCGGCGAAGAGCTCCGGCGGCGAACCAGTCTCGTGGGGCCGCACCGGGACGACCTCCGGATCACCGTGAACGGCATCGACCTTCGAACCTTCGGCTCCCGGGGCCAGCAGCACACCGCGGCGCTCAGTCTGCGGCTCGGCGAGGTGGAGCTGCTGCGGGAGGAGCTCGGGACGTGGCCGGTTCTTCTGCTGGACGACGTGCTCGCGGATCTCGATCCATCGCGGCAGGTTCTGCTGCTCCGGGAGATCGAAGGACCGCAGGTGCTGCTGACGCATACGGTCCCGCCCCCCGCGGCCGGGGTTCCGCTGCAGGCCTTCGTCGTCCGGGGCGGCACGATCGCGGCCGGCACCGATGTATACGCTTAAGGAGCTGCTGAACGACGCGCTGTCCGGCCTGGTCGGGCCCCGCCGCGCCCGCCAGGGCGGTGTGCTGGACGCGTGGCCCGAAGTGATCGGCGAGGCCCGCGCCCGGCATGCGCACGCGGTGGGCGTCCGCGGGCAGACACTTATCGTCGCAGTGGACCATCCCGCCGTCTACTACGAATTGGGCATGCAGCGGGCGTCGTTGATCGAGACGCTGAACGCCAAAGCCGGCGGACGCGTCATTGCTGAAATCCATTTGACGATGCGCCCGCTCGGTAGATCGGACGCCGCGGGAGGCGAAGCCGGCGACGAGCGCGGTGGGGCCGGCGGACGGGGGCAGCGCTGACCGATGTACGTCCATATCGGCGGCGAAGTGGTGCTGCTGATCCCCGACATCGTGGGCATCTTCGACGCCCGGATGATCGCGGGAAGTCCGGACAACGAACGATTCATCGAGCGCGCCAAAGCTCAGGGGCGGATGCGGGTTGAGGTGCCGCCGCAGGACCGCAAGGCGGTCGTCGTGACCACGGAAGGGGTCTACGAATCGGCCATCTCCCCCGTGACCCTCGTCCGCCGCGTTACCAACGCCGGGGTGGAACTCGGGCGGCCGGAGGCCTGACGCTACGAGGAACCCCCGAATCAGGGCGGGACAGTGGCTGGAACCTAGGTGTGACGCCGCTTTCAGCCGATTGACCCGGGCGCACTTTTCCGGTACTATAAATAGTAGAAACTTTTCACAAGGACAGCATTCCCGAGGGGGCGTGGCGTACGTGCCACGTCCCGTTTGGTGAACGAAACCCAGCCGCTCCTGAGGAGCAGACGCCGCATGGATCAGAGCGCGGACCGCAGCGCATACGACGCACAACAAATTCAAGTGCTCGAAGGGCTGGAAGGGGTCCGCCGCCGTCCCGGCATGTACGTCGGCAGCACCGGCAGCCGGGGTCTGCACCACCTCGTGTTCGAGGTCGTCGACAACAGCGTCGACGAAGCCCTCGCCGGATACGCCAAACGCATCGACGTCGTCATCCATAAAGACACCAGCGTCACCGTAACCGACGACGGCCGCGGCATTCCCGTCGACAACGTCCCCAAGGTCGGCAAGCCGGCCGTCGAGGTCGTCATGACGATGCTGCACGCCGGCGGCAAGTTCGGCGGCGGCGGCTACAAGATCTCGGGCGGCCTCCACGGCGTCGGGGTGTCGGTCGTCAACGCGCTCTCCGAATGGCTCGAGGTCGAGGTCCAGCGCGACGGGAAGCGCCACGCCCAGCGGTTCGAGCGCGGGAAGCGCGTGTCGCCGCTCCGCGTGACGGGGAAGTCGAGCAAGACCGGGACGACCGTCACGTTCAAGGCCGACCCGGACATCTTCGACGAGACCGAATACGAGACGAAGATCCTGGCCGAGCGGCTCGACGAGCTGGCCTACCTGAACGCGGGACTCGTGCTCACGCTGCTCGACGAGCGGTCGGGCGACGGCGAGGAGTTCTTGCACAAGGGCGGCATCGCCGAGCTCGTGGCGGCGCAGAACAAGAACAAGGACGGGCTCGGCAAGCCCATTGCCATCCGCGGCACGCGCGAGGGCGTCGAAGTCGAGGCGGCGATCCAGTACAACGCCGGATATCTCGAGCACGTCTACACCTACGTCAACACGATCAACACGACCGAGGGTGGCACGCACCTCGTCGGCTTCCGCTCGGCGCTGACGCGCACGATCAACGACTACGCGCGCCGGCAGGGACTCATCAAGAACGGCGAGCTTACCATCCAGGGCGACGACGTCCGGGAGGGCCTCACCGCGGCGCTGTCGGTCAAGCTGCCGGAGCCCCAGTTCGAAGGGCAGACCAAGACCAAGCTCGGCAACCCCGAGGTCAAGGGCATCGTCGAGTCGATCGTCGGCGAAGCCCTCGGCGAGTACCTCGAGACGCACCCGAGCGACGGGAAGAAGATCGTCGCCAAGGCGATTCAGGCCGCGCGCGCCCGCGAGGCGGCCCGCCAGGCCCGCGAACTGGTGCGCCGCAAGAACGCGCTCGACATCAGCACGCTGCCGGGCAAGCTCGCGGACTGCGCGGAGAAGGACCCGACGAAGTGCGAGCTGTTCGTCGTCGAGGGCGAGTCGGCCGGCGGCAGCGCGAAGGCCGGCCGCGACCGTCACTTTCAGGCCATCCTGCCGATCCAGGGCAAGATCCTGAACGTCGAGAAGGCGCGCGAAGACAAGATGCTCGGCCACGAGGAGATCCGCGCGATCATCACCGCGGTCGGCACCGGTATTGCCAAGGAATTCACGTTCGACAAGCGCCGCTACGACAAAGTGATCCTCATGGCCGATGCCGACGTGGACGGGGCGCACATCCGCACGCTGCTGCTGACGTTCCTCTATCGGTACATGCCGGAGATGATCCGCCACGGCAAGGTCTATCTCGCGCACCCGCCGCTGTATCTCGTCTCCGCGGGCAAAGAGCGGCACTACGCCTACTCGGACGACGAGCGGGATGAGGTGACCAAGCAGCTCAGCAAGCGCGGGGTGAACTTCGAGGTGCAGCGCTACAAGGGGCTTGCCGAGATGAACCCGGAGCAGCTGTGGGAGACGACGATGAACCCGGCCACCCGCACCCTCCTTCAGGTTGAGCTCGACGACGCCGATACGAACGGCTCCGGCAACGTCGACGAGCTGTTCAAGACGCTGATGGGCGACGAGGTCGAGCCGCGCCGGCAGTTCATCCAGAAATACGCCAAAGAAGTCCGCAACCTCGACATCTAAATCCAAGGATCGCTGAGATATGGCCACCGACGAGAAGATCATCACGCAACCGATCGCCAAGGAGATGCGGACGTCGTATCTCGACTATGCGATGTCCGTCATCGTCAGCCGGGCGCTGCCCGACGTCCGCGACGGGCTCAAGCCCGTGCAGCGCCGCATTCTGTTCGGCGCGTCCGAGATGGGCCTCGCGCCCGACCGGCCCTACAAGAAGTGTGCGCGCCTCGTGGGCGACGTGATGGGCCGCTACCATCCGCACGGCGACATCCCCGTCTATGACGCGCTCGTGCGGATGGCGCAGGACTTCAGCTTCCGCTACCCGCTGATCGACGGCCAGGGCAACTTCGGCAGCGTGGACGGGGATCCGCCGGGGGCGATGCGCTACACCGAGGCGCGCCTCTCGCGCATGGCGATGGAGCTCCTGGCCGACATCGACAAAGAGACCGTCCCGTTTGAGCCCAACTTCGACCAGACCATGAAGCAGCCGGTCGTGCTGCCGAGCCGCGTGCCCAGTTTGCTCATGAACGGCGCGGCCGGCATCGCCGTCGGCATGGCGACCAACATTCCGCCGCACAACCTCGGTGAGCTGGTCGACGCGCTCTCGGCGCTGATCGACGATCCCAAGCTCGCGGACGAAGCGCTGCTCAAGATCGTGAAGGGCCCCGACTTCCCGACCGGCGGCCAGATCCTCGGCCGCGACGGCATCAAGCAGGCCTATCTCGAGGGCCGCGGCAGCATGGTCGTCCGCGCCAAGACCAATATCGAAGAGCTGCGCGGTGGGCGCGTCGCGATCATCGTCACGGAACTGCCGTACATGGTGAACAAGGCGGCGCTCGTCGAGCGGATCGCCCAGCTCGTGCGGGATAAGAAGCTTAACGGCGTCTCGGACCTGCGCGACGAGAGCGACCGCCGCGGCATGCGCATCGTCATCGAACTGCGGCGCGACGTGAACCCGCAGATCCTCCAGAACCAGCTGTTCAAGCATACGCAGCTGCAGACGACGTTCGGCGCGATCATGCTCGCGCTGGTCGACGGGGTGCCGCGGGTGCTGACCCTGCGGCAGATGCTGACGCACTACATCGAGCACCGCAAGACCGTCGTCACGAAGCGCACGGAGTTCGAGCTGCGCAAGGCCAAGGCGCGGGCACACATCCTCGAGGGCCTCAAGATCGCGATCAAGTTCCTCGACGAGGTGATCGCGCTGATCCGCAAGGCCAAGGACGTCCCGTCGGCACGCGCCGGCCTGATGAAACAGTTCAAGTTGAGCGAGCTTCAGGCGGACGCGATCCTCGAGATGCGCCTGCAGCGCCTGACCGCCCTCGAACGCGAGAAGATCGACGAAGAGTACAAGGAGCTCATCAAGGCGATCGCCGGCTACGAGGACATCCTCAAGAGTCCCCGCAAGCTGATGGCGATCGTCAAGGGCGAGCTCGGCGAGGTCAAGGCGAAGTTCGGCGACGACCGCCGGACCCAGATCAAGGGCAAGGAGACGGAGCTCGAGGACGAGGACCTGATCCCCGACGCCGACGTCGTCATCACGCTCACGCACCAGGGCTACATCAAGCGGCTGCTGCTCGACACGTACCGCCGGCAGAGCCGCGGCGGCCGGGGCGTGATGGGCATGGAGACGAAGGAAGAGGACTACGTGGAGATCGTCTCCGTGACGACCAACCACGCCTTCGTCCTGTTCTTCACGAACCGCGGCAAGGTCTACCGGGTCAAGGCGTACGACGTGCCGGAGGCCGGCCGCACGGCCAAGGGGACCAACGTCATCAATTTGATCAGCCTGGCGCAGGGCGAGCGCGTGACCGAGATCATTCCGATCCGGTCGTTCGAAGACGCCGGCTATCTCTTCTTCGCCACCGCGGGGGGCTACGTGAAGCGCACCGGCCTCATGGAGTTCCTGAACGCGAAGCGCGCCGGCATCGTGACGGTCACGCTCGACAAGGGCGACGAGTTGATCGGCGTGCGGTTCACGGACGGCAGGCAGGAGGTCGTGCTGGCCTCGCGGCGCGGCCAGGCGATTCGCTTCAAGGAGGCCGACGTCCGCGAGATGGGACGCGGCGCGCACGGCGTGCGCGGCATGCGGCTTGGTAAGGACGACCGGGTCGTCGGGATGGCCGTGAGCGGCGGCGGGCAGGACCTGCTCGTTGTGACGGAGCTGGGGCTCGGCAAGCGCACGCCGATCAAGGACTACCGCCTGACGGCGCGCGGGGGCGGCGGCGTGAAGAACATCCGCCTCACGCCGAAGACCGGCGCCGTCGTCGCGGTGCGCGCGGTGCGCGACGGTGATGAGATGCTGGTCATCACGGCGCGCGGCATCGTCAGCCGGATGAGCATCAACGAGATCCCGAAGCACGGCCGCGCCGCGCAGGGCGTCCGGATCAAGCGCCTCGACGAGAACGACCGCGTGTCGGCGATCGCGCCGATCGTGATGCGCGAGGATACGCCGGAAGCGTAGACCGCGGGACAGACGGGCGTGGAGATGGAGACCCGGGCGGCGCGATTCTCGCGCCGCCCGGATGTTTTTTACAGCAGGGGGGACGCGGCGAACGCGGCGAAGTGAGTTGTCGGCGGGATGTCCCGACCGCCGGAGGTGCGACGCGATGGACGCCGGTGTCGCGGCAATTCAGGATCACCTCGATGACGTCTGGAATTCGCTCCTCGCCGCCGTACGCGAGATCGACGACGACCTCTTCCAGTGGTGCCCCGGTCCCGAGTTCAACTCCGTCGCGATCCTGCTCCGGCACCTCGCCGGCAGCGAGCGCTGGTGGATCGGCGAGCAGATCGGCGGCGTGCCGGCGCACCGCGACCGGGACGCCGAGTTTGTCCACGACAGTCCGCCCCGCGCCGGGGTGCTGCGCGGCGTCGAGGAGGCGCGCGCGCTGACGCGGCGCGTGTTGAGCGGCGTCACCGCGGCGGATCTCGCCGCGCCGGTGCCCGCGAAGACGAAGCGGCTCTCGTCACCGGAGCCGCCGAGCAAGTACTGGGCGCTGCTGCACTACCTCGAGCATCTCGGCTACCACCGCGGCCAGATCCTGCTGCTCCGCAACCTCGGCCGCAAGATGGCCGCCGCCCCCGCGCGCCGCCAGGGCGGCGCGGGCCGCTAAGCGTCCGCCGATGCGCTGGGAGCTCTGCCGCCGGACGCACGACCGCCTGCGCCGCATCGTGGGGGCGCTGCAGTTTTCGCACGTCGACCCGTCGCGGATTTTCTGCGTGCGCGGCTACGGCTCGACCTCCGAGGCCTGGGCGCGCATCTGGGGACTGCCGAGCCTCTGGCAGCAGGTCCTCGAGATCGGCCCGGCCTACGTCGTCGAGATCATCGAGCCGGAATTCAGCCGGCTGCCCGATGACGAGCAAGACCGCATCCTGATCCACGAGCTCCTGCATATCCCCCGCACGTTCAGCGGCGCGATCCGGCCGCACCGGACGCCGACGTTCCGCATCAACCGCCGGACCGTCGAGCGCTTCTACCAGCAGTACTTGGCGGCGACCATCGGACGCGCGCCGCGCGTGCGCGCCGCGGAGCGCCTGCTGCCGGCGCAGCCTGCCGGCAAGGCCATGGCGGCGATCTCCCCGCGCGCTCCTGCCACCGCGCGCTCCCGCCCCCGCCGAACGTCCGGGAAGCCCTCCGGGCCCGGCCGCCGCCCCCCCGCGCGGTAGATCGCGGCCGGCGGCGCCGCTCCCGGCCGGATCTTCCGGCCGGTGCCCGTCGTACGGTACAATTGCATGCAGGAACTCGCGGCGGCCGGCGAACCGCCGGCCGCGCGCTCGAGGTGCTCGATGTTCGACAATCCGGAGAAACTCTTCATTTTGTTCGTGATCGCGCTCATGATCTTCGGGCCGTCGAAGCTCGCGTCGCTCGGCGCGTCGCTCGGCCGCTCGATCCGCGACTTCCGCAGCGCGGTGAAGGGCGCGCACGAGGAGTTCCGCTCCGCCGTCCAGGAGCACGTCGACACCATCACCCCGGCCCTTCCCTCGCCGGAGTCGATGTCGCTCGAGAGCCCGGCCCCCGAGGTGGACTACGGGACCGCGATGGACACGCCGGCCGCCCCCGGCGCGGACGCCGTCCCCGCGTCCTTGGACGGCCACCATGAAGTGGAAGCCGCCGCGGCGCCGCCCGCCGAGGACGATCCCGGCTCCCTCGCCTCCGAGCCGACGGCCGCGGCGCTGCGGGAGAGTCTCTCGCGCTGACCCGTCTCTTCCTGATCCGCCACGGTCAAACCGGCTGGAACGCCGAGGGACGGCTGCAGGGCCAGCTCGACAGCCCGCTCTCGGACGTCGGACGCGCGCAGAGCGACCGGCTGGCCCAGGTACTCGCGGAAGCCCCGCTGCGCGCCGTGTACAGCAGCCCGCTGTCCCGCGCGCTCGACACGGCGACGGCGATCGCCGCGCGGCACCGCCTCCCCGTCGTCACGGTGGACGCCCTCAAGGAGATCAACCTCGGCAACTGGGAGGGCCTGACGATCGGCGAAGTGGCGGTCCGCCATCCCGGCCTCCTCGCGGCCCGGCGGCGGGATCCGCTGCGTGTGGCGCCCGAAGGGGGCGAGACGATCGCGGACGTCCATGCCCGGGCGCTGCCGGCGGTGCGCGCGATCGTCGCGGCGCATCCCGGGGAGACCGTCGCGGTCGTGGCGCACGGCGCGGTGAACAAAGCGATTCTCTTGAGCGTGCTCGGGTCGCCGCTCGAGTCCTACGGGCGGATGGCGCAGGACAACGCGGCGATCAACGTGCTCGAATGGCGCGCCGGCACGCCGCGCGTCGTCGCCCTCAACGAGACCGGGCACCTCGATGGGCTTCGGCCGCGCGCGGATAGCGCAGAAACACCAGCAGCGCCGCCAGCGTACACGCCCCGGCGACAACCGGAATGAGCCGCAGTCCGAGGGTTTGTCCCGGGCTGTCGCCGAGACCAAGCAGCACGCCGAGGAACGCCGAGGCCAGCGCGGTCGCACCGTTCAGCACGAGACCCTGCACCGCGTAGAACATCGCCTCGCGCGACTCGCCCGACGCCACGCCGTCGGCCTCCGCGATGTCGGCCAGCAGCACGTTGGGAAGGACCAGCAGGCCGGCCAGCGGCGCGGCGGCGAGCACGATGACCGCGTATCCCTGCCCCGTCGGCCCGAACGGCAGGCCGCGCAGGCCGATCGCGCCGATCAGCGGCACGACGATCGTCGCGGCCGCGAGGGTCCATGTCAGCGCCCCGGCCGTTCCGAGCGCGCGGCTCAGGCGCGCCAGGAGCGGCAGCGCGGCGACCGTACACACGAAGGCGGCCCCGAGGACAAACGCGACCTGGTCTCGCGGCAGTCCCATTAAAACGGTCACGACGTACACGACGGTCGTGTTTACCATGCTGGTCCCAAGCCAGAGCAGCGCAAGCGCGACCACGTAGACGCGGAAGCCGCGGTGGCGCAGCACCGCGCCGACTTCGCGCAGGAACGCGGCCCGCCGCGGTTCGGGCGCGTCCTCTGCCGCCGGGTCCGCCGCCCGCACGCCGGCGCCGACGATCCACAGGCAGGCCAGCCCGAACGCCGCGAGGACCAGGCCCATCGTGCCGAACCCCCACCGCTGGATCAGCCACGGCGACGCGATCATGGCCACTCCGAGACCGGCGAGGGAAGCGCCCGCCTGCCACGAGGCAGCCGCGGGCCGGCCGCGGCCACCGGGCGTGATCTCCGGGAGCAACGCCGCGTACGGGTTCATCACCAGCGAGAACAGGAAGAAAAAGCACGCCAGCGCGGCGGTCACGTAGACGAACACCATCTCCTGGGACGCCCGCGGCGGCGTCCACAGCAGGACGAACGCCGCCGCGAGCGCGGGCGCGCCGAGGACGATGAACGGCCGCCGGCGGCCCCAGCGCCCGCGGCTTCGGTCGCTCCAGAACGCGATGGGGGGGTTGCTCACGGCGTTCACCACGCGCCCCGCGGCCAGCGCGAACCCGACAAGCGTCGGCGGGAGCAGCGCGCGCCCCTGGCCGGCCGGGGGCGCGTAGAAGTAGACCAGCCACAGGAAGATCGTCTGCAGCAGCACGCTCGCGCCGAGGGCGCCGCCCCCGTACAGAGCGAGGAAGCGTCCATCCCCCGTCGTGCGCGGGATCTCCGGCCGTCCCCGCTGCGGGAGGGCCGTCTGTCGTGCCGGCGTCCCGGCGGCCACTACTTGGTGAAGATCGGCAGGGTGCCGAGGTGGATCAGGTGCGGGTCCTGATAGCCGCCCTCTTCAAGCAGGACCGCGGCCCGCGCGACGACGTCGGCGTCGACCCGTTCGAGCAGCTCGTCCACCGCGCGGAGGCTGCCGCCGGTGCTGACCACGTCGTCGACGACGGCCACGCGTCTTCCGCGGACGCGGTGCGCGTCGGCTCCGTCCAGGACGAGCGTTTGCACCGTCGCGGTGGTGATGGACTTCACCTGGACGGTCAGGGCTTCTTTCATATAGCTTTTCACGCTCTTGCGGCACACGGCATACGGGAAGTACCGGCCGGCCCGTTCGTCGGACAGGTAGGTCGCCACCATGTGCGCGAGCGGGAGGGCCTTCGCCTCCACGGAGACGATGCAGTCGAACGAGAGCGGACGCAGCCGGTCCGCCAGGAGCCGGGCGCAGGCGTTCGTGAGCTCGACGTCCCCCCACAGCACGAACGCGGCGATCCACAGCGAGTCGTTGATCGGCACGACCGGCAGGCGGCGGCGGAGGCCCGCGACCGCGATCTCGTAGTACTCCTGCCCCTCGTACCGCATGCCGTCCTCCCCGGATCCCGCCGCCGTGCGCGGCGGCGCCGTCGGACACTGATTCGGCGGCCGGTGGAGCGCCCCTGTCCGAGGCCGGTGGTAGTGTCAAGAGGTTTGTGTAGTTTGCCATAGCACGGGGCGGCCGGCCTGCCGGAGATTGAACGCCTGGACGACGGCGTAGATGATGCGATCGCAGCTGGCGAGGTTCGTGAAGCAGG
>Ga0070731_10000837_pt1 | contig 36334 bp, 19 predicted proteins | sample Coa_R1_2_FD_66448 | JGI IMG/M metagenome (GOLD analysis project Ga0070731, IMG submission 66448) | Surface soil microbial communities from Centralia Pennsylvania, which are recovering from an underground coalmine fire - Coalmine... | ecosystem: Environmental > Terrestrial > Soil > Unclassified ... | reverse complement strand
CGCCGGCACGACGCAGCGCTGGGGCAACGCGCTGTTGAAAACGCAGCAATGGGCTTCCGCGAAGGGCGCTGGCTTCTACACCGACCTGAAGCTGACCGAGCAGATCTTCGGCGATCCGGCGATGCTGGTGATGTCGAAGACGGCGGCAGCCGCTGGTGGATCGACGACCACGACAGGAACGCAAGCTTCGCTAACTGGAACCACCTCGAGCACAACTGGCCCCACCGGCGCGAAGTCCGGTGGATCCGGAAGCGTTCCGCCCACCACGCCCAATTCAACCGTGACTCCGGGACAGTTCTAGCGGTCACGGATGGGGGCCGGCGGTTATGCGGATTTTGTGGCGAGCAATCGTCGCGGTATCGTGCCGTAAAACCGTCAATAATCGCACTGGCGAAACGGCCCTCATTGTGCTAGTATCTCATCATTCCGGAGGCGGTCATGCTTCCGGTCTTTCGTTTCAGCGTGCAGACTTATTTCAGGCAGGACCTCATCATGGCTAAAAAGAACAAAAAAGCTTCCAAAAATGAAGCTCATGTCGAGCTCAAAACGCTCGAATCCAAGTGGCTCAAAGATCATCGCGTGGAGGAGCTTGAGCCCATCCAAGTCAAAGTGCTTGCGGCGAAAGTCGCCGCATTGGTGGATTTCATTGAGCAGAACGAAATGCCCGTGGACGTCAGTTCGTGGCCGCTCGCGGGCGCTGAAGATCTCGTCAAATTTGAAGAGGACGTCTTCAAACAGGGTCTGACCAATCTTCAAAAAGTCGGTGTGCTCAACAGCAGCTACAAATTCAAAAAAGCCGAACCCGTCGAAGTCGCCGCGCCGGAAAGTTTCAGCCCCGATTACGAAGGCCCGCTCTTTTACCGCTGCATGAAACCCGGCGGATTGATGCTCAACGACCGCGACCAATATATTGCCGAAGACGAGGAAGTCTGCTACACCGAGGAAGCGATTGCCGAAGCGCCGGTGCTGCAAACGGCCATCGCCAATGAATGGCTGGTGCGCGTGGAGAAGAAACAGGAGCAGGTCTGAACGCCCCGTTTGCGGCAGTTTTCAATAGGCCCTATATGACCTATAGGCCCTATAGGCCTTCTTATTGGAAGAGCATATGCCGCGCGATCTGCCTATCGGCAACGGACGCCTGCTGGTTACGTTCGATTGCAGTTACTGCGTGCGCGACATTTATTACCCGCGCGTCGGCAAAGAAAATCAAACCCTTGGCGAACCGTGCCGCACCGGCATTTGGATCAACGGCGCGTTTTCGTGGCTGCACGAATCCGGGTGGAAGCGCTCGCTGAAATACCAGCCCGGCACGCTCGTCACCGATGTGAAATTGCAGAACGAAAACCTGCGCGTGCGCATCGACGCCAGCGACGCCGTGCATCCCGACCAGACGATTTTTCTGCGCCACTTCGTCGTCCACAACGACGCCGATGAGCCGCGCGAAGTGCGGCTGTTTTTTCACTACGATTTTCACATTCTCGAAAATGCTTTCGGCGACACCGCGTACTTCGAGCCCGTGAACGGCATCATCGTCCAGTACAAAGGCCCGCGCTATTTTCTGATCAACGCGCGCAACGCGGCCGGCGAAGGCATCTATCAATATTCCACGGGCATCAAGAAGCATCAGCATTTCGAAGGCACCTGGCGTGACGCCGAAGACGGCGAGCTTGGCGGCAATCCGATCACGCAAGGCTCGGTCGATTCGACGATCTCCGTGCGCTGCGTAATTCCCGCGCGCGAAAGTTCGCACTTTCACCATTGGGTCTGCGCCGATCGCGATTATTTCGGTGCGAAGGAACTCAACGATCTGGTGCTGCGCCACGGCGTTCACACGATGATGGAGGCGGCGTCCGATCACTGGCGCAAATGGGTCATGCAGGCCCGTGGCGTAGGCGTCCCGCCTGCGCGGAGTGCATCAGAATCATGCGACGCAATTCCGGACGCTGAACAAATTCAATCCGCGGATGCGCGACTGGAGGAATTGTATCGCCGCAGTTTGCTGATCGTGAACACGCAGATCGATTCCGGCGGGGCGATCATCGCGGCGAACGACGGCGATTCGATCATCTTCAACCGCGACACGTATTCGTACATGTGGCCGCGTGACGGTGCACTCGTATCGCACGCGCTCGACCTGGCCGGCTTCCCGGAAATCGCGCGCAAATTCTTTCTCTTCTGCCAGTCGGTGATGCCGCGCCCGAGTTACTATCCTGAAGGTTATCTGCTGCACAAATTCAATCCCGACGGTTCGTTCGGCAGTTCGTGGCATCCGTGGATTCGCGACGGAAAACCCGCGCTGCCGATTCAGGAAGACGAAACCGCGCTTGTTTTGTGGGCGCTTAATGAGCATCACAAGATATACAAGGACGATGCGTTCATTGCGTCCGTCACCGAACGCCTGATTCGTCCCGCCGCGAAATTCATGCTCAAGTATCGCATTTCCGACACCGGCCTGCCGCGCGAAAGTTACGATTTGTGGGAGGAGCGTTACGGCGTGTTGACATTCACGACGGCGGCCGTGATCGCGGGGCTGGCGGCGTCGGCAAAATTGCTCACGCAGCCGCAGGACAGCGCGCTGCAAGCGGATTGTTTCGAAGCCGCGGCGCAGATGAAAAGCGCGATGCAGGAGCATCTGTTCAGCAAGGAGCTCAACCGCTTCGTGCGGATGATTTCGTTTCAAAACGGTGGCGGCACCGTTGTCGATTCCGCCATCGACGCCAGCGTCTACGCGATTTTTCAATTCGGCGTTTTCGAAGCGGATCATCCAATGGTGGTCGCGACGATGAAGCAGGTCGAAAGCCGGCTTTGGTGCAAGACCGATGTCGGCGGCGTAGCGCGCTACGAGAACGATTATTACTACCAGATTTCGCACGACGTAGCCAAAGTCCCGGGCAACCCGTGGATGATCTGCACGCTCTGGCTGGCGCTGTGGTATCTCGCATTGGCCAAGACGCGCGACGAGCTGAAACGGTCGCGCGAAATATTGGATTGGATCGCCGCGCACTGTCTTGAATCCGGCTGCATGGCGGAGCAAATTCATCCGTACACGGGCGCGCCGTTGTCGGTGTCGCCGCTGACTTGGTCGCACGCGACGTATATTGAGACGGTGTTGAAGTATTGGGAGAAATGGGAGCGGCTGGCGTAGGAGCGATTTGGACAACGAATCGCACGAATTGATTTTGAGGAAAGGCGCACAATTCGCGCGAGTATTTGCGGATGAAGTTCACCTCACGTTTTTCCTGTAACGAATTCTACACTCGCGTCAAATACCTGCGTAAGATGGCCGCTTGCTGACGTGCGCGGCTCTGGAGAGGCGGCGATGCAGGATTCGGAACGATTTACGCGGGAGTGGACCAAGGCGCAGCCGGTGGTGGCGAGTTACATTGGCGCGGTGATTCGCGATTTCAATACGGCGGAAGATTTGTTGCAGGACGTGGCCGTGGTGCTGCTCAACCGCTTCAACGAATACGACCCGGCGCGCTCGTTTACCGGCTGGGCGCTGGGCATTGCGAAATTCAAGATACTTGAGGCGCAGCGCAACAAAATTGAATGCCTCGCGGGCGATGAAGGAATTCTCGACGCGCTGAGCGCGTCGCATGAGGAATTGAGCAGCGAATTGGAACGGCGCACGATGGCGTTGCGCGAATGTTTGCTGCAGATCAAAGGGCGCGCGCTCACGCTGTTGAAATTGCGTTACGACCAGGCGCTCAAACCGGCGGCGATTGCGGCGGAGATGGGGATGAATGCGGGGGCGGTGCGGGTGATGCTGTCGCGCACGCGGCAGACGTTGTATGAGTGCATTCTGAAACGTTTGTAGTCCCGCCTTTAGGCGGAACAAACCGCTCGATCGCGAAACGCGATTCCGCCTAAAGGCGGGACTACGAACGAGGAACTGGGATGGAATCGGTCGAACGGTGCGAAGCTTATCTCGAGGGCGAACTGGCGCCGGAAGGCGAGGCGGAGTTTCGCGCATGGCTGCGTGCTGATGCGGCGCATGTGCGCGAGTTCGTGCGGTATGCGCATTTGCATCGGGCGTTGCGCGCGGAATTCAAAGGGCGGCGCGTGCGGCGGGAAGAGTCGTTGCTTGCGCGCGGATCGGAGCAGGAGCTTCGTTCTACGAAGGCGCGGCGACGCGTGTGGATCAAATGGGCGGCGGCGGCGGCGCTGCTGATTGGCGGGTTTTGCGTTTATAAATTTTTGCTGCCGGACCCGGCGCTGGCGTTTTATTCGGCGCGGGTTGTGGCTGTGTCGGGGCCGGTGTTCAAAACGCTGGATCAGGCGGGCGTGACGCGCTCGCTCGCGAAAAAAGACGATTTGATGGCGGCGAAGACGTCGCTGGAATTTGATGGACCTGGACAAGCGACGCTGAAATACATGGATGGGACGACGCTGGATTTCACTGTGAACGCGGGGCCGAGCGCGTTGCGGTTGGTGCGCGCGGCGGACAAGCCGGAGATGAATCACTCGCGGATCGGCAAACGAGTGTCGATCGAGAGCGGCGTGTTGAACGCGAGCGTCGCCAGCCAGAGTGAAGTCGAGCCGATGATTTTGAGCACGCCGGTCGCGGAATTGACGGTGGTCGGGACGCGCTTTCGCGTCGAAGCCACATTGAACTCGACGCGGCTGGATGTAAGCGAAGGGCGCGTGCGGATTGTGCGGTATTTGGACGCGGCGGCCGTGGAGGTTGGGGCGGGGGAGTTTGTCGTCGTCGATGAAAAGAACGCGCTGAAAGTGCAGTGCGCGCAATAAGTGGGGCGGACATTCCTGACTGCCTGTTCACAACCAATTCACATTAAAAAGGGGAATGCCATGCAGACTCATGTGCGCAGGGAAACTCCGTCTTCAGATAAGCGGACGGTCGCGGTGGAACGTGCAGGCGGGACGCCTGCACCACAACAGCGACCGACGCGGTTCTTCTTTGCGGGGCGCGTCAGGCAGAAGGACCTTACTGCGTTCACGCGGCAATTTGCGACGCTGCTGGATGCGGGACTGCCGATTGTGCGGAGTTTGGATATTCTGCACGCGCCGCTGCGCGCGGGGGCGTTGAAGCGCTGCGTGGACGATGTAAAGAGCGACGTGGAGGGCGGGTCGGCGTTGTCGGAGGCGCTGGCGCGGCATCCGATGGTCTTCGACAAGCTGTTCGTCAACATGATTCGCGCGGGCGAAAGCGGCGGCGTGCTGGATGAGATTCTGGAGCGGTTGGCGGAATACCGCGAGAAAGCGCAGCGCTTGCAGCAGAAAATTATCGGCGCGCTGCTTTATCCGGCGGCGGTGGTGCTCATCGCCAGTTGCATTCTGTCGTTTATCATGATTTTTATCATTCCGAAATTCAAAGAGATGTTCGACGAGATGGGTTTGAAGGACAAGATGCCGGCTTCGACGCGGCTGCTGATGGCGATGGCGACGGCGATGTCGCAGTATTGGTACATCCTGATTTTCACGCCGGTTTTGATGGTGTTGCTTTTCAAATTGATTGTGCGAACGCCTCGCGGCAGGTTGATAGCGGATGCGGTGAAATTGAGGATACCGATCTTCGGGCTGATTGCGGCGAAATCGTCGATCAGCCGTTTCTGCCGCACGCTCGGAACATTGGTGACGTCGGGTGTGCCGATTTTGGATGCGCTCTCGATCATCAAAAACGCGACGGGGAATCAAGTCGTGGCGAATGCGATCGAGACGGTGCACACGTCGATCAAAGAAGGAGACACAATTGCCGATCCGCTGAAACATTCGGGCGTCTTCGACGATTTGGTCGTGAACATGATTCAAGTGGGCGAAGAGACCGGCGAATTGGACAAGATGCTGCTGAAAGTGGCGGACACGTACGACAACGACGTGGACACGCTGGTCGGTTCGTTGATGAGTCTGCTGGAGCCGCTGCTGATTTTGGCGATGGGATTCGCGGTTGGGTTTATTGTGATCGCGCTGTTTATGCCGCTGATTGAGGTGATGAAGACGCTGAGCGGCGGTTGATAAAAAGGCCGTTCCACACAAGCAAAAAAGGCGCGATGCCGATATAGTGTGTAGACCCTTCCGCCTAAAGGCGGGACTACAAACGGATCGCCTCGTGTACACACTCACCGTTGCCATGCGCTACATGTTCCGGCGCAAGATTTCGTATGTTGCGATCTTGCTGGTGATGTGCGTCGTGGCGATGTACATGATCGTGGTTTCGGTGCAGGAGGGCTTCAAAGACCACTACATGGACAAGATTCAGAGCATTTTGTCGCACATGACGGTGGACGTGGGCAATTATGCGAACGGAATCGACAAGCCGGAGGAATGGTCCGCGGCGGTGAAGGGCGTCGATCCGGATATTCGCGGCGTGACGCTGGGACTCGAAGTGCCGGCGATGGCGATCTTTAATGAGGCACGCACCATTGGGACGCTGCGCGGCGTCGAACTTTCGAAGGAACTTCAATTTGGGCGGCTTAAAGAAACGCTTGTGCCCGAATCGCTGAAGACGCTGACCGGCTTCGGCGTGCAGGAAGTCAACAACCGCAAATTCGACGGATGCATCGTTGGCGGGCGCTGGCGCAAGGATTTCAATCTCAAAGTCGGCGATCATCTTACCTTTATTTTCACGAAGGACACGGAAGACGATGACGAATCGTTTCCGCGCGCGAAGCAATTTGTGATTCTCGGATTCTTTGAAGGGAAGAATCCGTGGCTTGAAGATTCGGCGTACGTCGATCTGCACAAACTGGCCGAATACATCGGCAGGCCGAGCAAGGCCAAGACCATGCACATCTGGATGGATCACCCGAACCGTCCCGACATTAACGATGTGAAGCAGAAAGTGACGGCGACGATGAGCGCGATTCTTGCGCGCGAAAATCCGCGGCAAGTCAATCGTTTGAACGTCGAGACGTGGCAGGAGAAGGACAATAATTTTTACGAAGCCGTCACGCGCGAGAACCGGATGCTGCGCTGCATCATGGGCATCTTTCTGATTTTCACCGGATTCATTTTGTATCTGATCGTCAGCCGCATTGTCGCGGAGAAAGTTCGCGACATCGGGACGCTGCGCGCGCTGGGCGCGTCGCCGCGCGGGATCGAGGCGTGCTTTTTGTTGCAAGCGCTGTTCGTCGGCGTGATCGGCATGGGATTGGGGCTGATTTTGTCGCAGGTTGTTTTGATGACGATGAACGATCTGCTAAATTATTTGGGATTCAACCCATTTTCGAAGGAACAGTTGGCGGAGGGCAAAATTCCATACGTCATTTTGAATTTCGACCGCGTCTTGATCGCGGGGCTGACGATCGTGTCGTCGCTGGCGTCGGGATTTATCCCGGCGTGGAACGCGGCGCGGCTCAATCCGGTGGAGTGCTTGCGCTATGAGTGACGCGGTGGCCGAAGTCAAGCGCGTTGAGCGCGTACAAAACGCGGCGGCCACAACGCCGGCGCTGGTCGCGCGCGAAATCAGCCGCGATTTTTACGACGGCGGCAAGCTCAAATCGGTGCTGACCGACGTGTCGCTGGAACTGCATCCGCGCGAAGTCGTGGCGCTGGTGGGCCGCAGCGGGAGCGGCAAGAGCACACTGCTGCATATTCTGGGTTTGCTCGACCGGCCCAGCGCGGGCGAAGTGATCATTCAGGGAAAATCCGCGGCGCAATTGTCGGAGCGCGACCGCTCGATCGTGCGAAACGCGTGCGTCGGGTTTGTATTTCAGCATTTCTTTTTATTGCCGGATTTTAATGTGATCGAAAACGTGTTGATGCCGGCGAAGATTCACTTTTCGATAATGAACTATCCGGCGCGCAAAAAGGATTGCGAGGACCGTGCACACGTGCTGCTGAAGCGCGTGGGTTTGTTCGATCATCTGAAATCGAGTCCGCGCACGCTTTCCGGCGGCGAGCGGCAGCGCGTGGCGCTGGCGCGCGCGCTTTTTTTGGAGCCGAAGATTTTGCTCTGCGACGAACCGACCGGAAACCTTGACCGCGAGAACGGCGAGCGTATCATGGATTTGATTTTTCAGACGAGCGCCGACACGGGCGCCGCGGTGATGATTGTGACGCATGACGAAGGAGTGGCGCAGCGCGCGCACCGGCGCTTGCATCTGGAAAGCGGGGTACTTAAAGGGCAGGAGATGGGAGATAGGAGTTAGGAGATAGGAGTTAGGAGATAGGAGTTGGTTGTCGGGAGTCAGAAGTAAAGGTCGAGAATTAGTGTCAGGATGGGGAATGGGGCACGGGTTGGAGACAGGAGGGTTCTCCTATCTCCTATCTCCTAACTCCTATCTCCTGATTCACCATGCAGATTCGATTTAAAACTGGTCCGAGCAAAGGCAAAGCCGTGCCCGTTACGGGCACGCAGCCGATTGTGATCGGGCGGGACAACTCGTGCGGCGTGCAGGTGATCGACCGCGGGGTGTCGCGCGAGCATGCGAAAGTGGTGCGGCTGGGCGAGATGGTTTTTTTGCATGATCTCGGAAGCCGCAACGGAAGTTTTGTCAACGGGGAGCGCGTCAAAGAAGAACTGCTGCGCGAAGGCGACGTGATTCGCGTGGGCGCGACGCAGTTGGTATTCGAGAGCCTTCGCACCGGCCGCAAGGGTGAGGACGATCTTCAGTATTCTGAAAACGACAGTTATCAATCGTCGCTGGAATTGAACGTCAAGGATTTGTACGTTTCGGACAGCGTGGCCGACCGCGAGAGCGGGCATTTCAAAGCGATCTGCCGCGCGACGAATTTGTTTCAAGTCGAACGCGACGAAAAAGTGCTGCTCGACAAACTGCTCGAGATGTTGATGGAATACATCCCGGCGGTGCACGCGTACATTTTCGTGCGCGACGAAACCACGGGGAAAATTGCGCCGCAGGCGATCCGGCGCAAAGCGGATTCGAACACGGTGCCGGTGTCGCGCTCGATTTTGCGCAAAGTCATCGGCGAATCGAAGGCGATTCTGACGGCGGACGCGATGCAAGATTCGCGCTTCAAGTCCGGCGATTCGATCATCACGAACAACATCCGCTCGCTGATCTGCGTGCCGATCACCGGTTCGGGCCACGTGCACGGCGCGATCTACGCGGTGAATTCGAGTTTAACGGAAGCGTTCGACGAGAGCGATTTGCAGCTTGTGTCGGCGCTGGGCTCGCAATTGGCGCTGGCTCTGGAAAATCTGCATCAGACGATCCGGCGGCGCATGGTTTATTTCCGCGTGATCGGGCGCTTGATTTCGACGCTTGAAGGGATGCCGTACGGCGTGCAGGGGCATTCGGAGCGCGTGTGCGGATTCTGCGGCGCAATCGCGGAGGAAATGAATTTAAGCGAGCGCGAGATCGTGCATATTTCGCTCAGCGGCCTGCTGCACGACATCGCGCGCATGCCGGCGCTGTTCGGCGCGCCTAATCCGGCGGATATGCCTTCGCCGAGCGAGGGGAAAACGAAGGTGTCGGGTGTGTCGGCGACAGCGTCGGAGATTCTCAGAGATATTCCGAATCTCCCCGACGTGATCACTGGCGTCCTGGCGCAGTACGAGAATTTCGACGGGAGTGGCTTTCCGAACCAGTTGGCCGGCGAAGCGATTCCGCTTGCGGGGCGCATTATTTCGGTGGCCAGCGCATTCGACAAATTGTTGTATCCGTCGGGCGCGCCGCAAGGGCCGAATTTGGAGAGCACGGCGGTGCGCGAAGCGTTCATGTATCTGGAGCAGCGTTCGAATGCGATGTACGACCCGGCCGCCGTAAAGGCGCTGATGGTTTCCTACCGGCACGGCGCGCTGCTCACGCTTAAACCCGCGGCGGAAAAACCGCACGAAGTCGAAGAAGCGGTGGAAGAAGTGGCGGTGAAGAAGGGCACGGAGAGCCTGCGCAAAGCGCTCGCATCCATGTCGAAACTCAATACGATCAGGATAAGTAAGGAAGGGCAGACTTCGTCGTCAGAAGAAGACGGGAGACAGGAGACCGGAGACCGGAGCCAAGAGGCGCGGGAAACGCCGACGCCTGGCGAGGCGGATGAGAAAGGCGGCGATACGCCGTGAATTCTCGCGCCAAGATCGTTCGCGAACGGGTTTTGTTGAATGTTGAAGGTTAAATGTTGAATGGTCCCAAGGCCGCGCAGACGAAAAAACATTCAACATTCAACATTTCACATTCAACGTTCGACTTTCAACATTCACCATTTAACAAGAATTTCATAGGATTGCCATGCCGGAGACGACCAATCCAACTGTCGGACAGATCGGGGTGCTGACGGGCGGGTTGCGTTCCGGGTCGAGCGCGCCTGCGGCGGGTGGCTCGGCGGCAAGCGATTCGGGGCTGCGCCGAGCGCCGCCGTATCCGGTGGCGGCGCTGATCCGGCGTACGCGCAACGCGAAAAGTTCGCGCGATCTGCATGACATTGCGTTCAACGGGTGGGAAGCGTCGATGCGGCTGGCCGTGGCGGCGAAAGCGCCGAGCGACGCGACGATGCTCTTCGAGCCATCGACGGGATCGTGGGCCGCGGCGCTGCGCATGATTTTGTCGGACCGCAAAATCGACGATCCGCATTTGCGCGCGGTGTACGCGCTTTTTTCGCGCGTGGGCGCCGGCGTGAATGCGTCGCCGATGTTTGTGACGCCGAAGATGCTTTTCGAATTTATCGCGGCGTACCGCAATCAGCTTCATGGACACGGCGCGGTGCGCGGCGCGGAGTTTTACGATTCCGCCGGCGAAGTGCTGCTCAACGGTTTGGAAGCGGCGTGGCGGCATTGGATTTTTTTGCCGGAAGAGGGCGAACTGGTCTACGTCGAATCGGTGGAACTCGACACCGCCGGCCAGCGGCGCGCGCGCATTTATTTGCTCAAGGGCGGCGAGCCGATGCTGGAGAACCGGCTTGGCACCGCGGATATTCCAGAGGGCTTGCGTCCAAATCGCTTGTATCTGCGCGTCGAGCGGAGTTTTTACTCGCTGCATCCTTGGCTGCTTTACGACGACAAGGAAGAACGCGAGCGCGTGTTGTATTACAACGGGCGCAACAAGTATCTGGATTTCATCAGCGGCGAGACGCCGCGCGTCGAGAAATTGCAGGAGCTGTTTCCGTCGCTGTACAAGGATTTGGACGCGCTGTTCAAAGGCAAAGCGGCAACGATTCTGTCCGACCAGGCGATGGAGCCGGCGGAAAACCCGAACGATTTCGGCGACTACGAAATCATCGGCGAGCTGGGCCGCGGCGGCATGGCCACGGTGTGTCTTGCGAAACAAAAAAGTCTCGACCGCCGCGTTGCGTTGAAAATCCCGCTGCCCGGTGCGGCGAACGATCCCGTTGCCGTGCAGCGTTTTGCGCGCGAGATTCAAGTCTTAAGCCAGTGCGATCATCCGAACGTGGTGAAGATTCTGGATTCGGGCGTGCACAACGGCACTCCGTTTTACGTGATGGAGTACATTGAAGGCGCGGACCTTGCGCGCATTTCGAAAGCGATTTCGTTGCACGGAAACCTGGACGATGCGATTTCGAGCGCGTCGCTGCAAGTGCGCAAAGAGCGCGCCGAGTTGCTGAAAGTGCCAGTGGAGAGCGGCAGCAAGCCGATGCTGAGCGCGTCGCAGATTCGCGCGCGGCAGGAAGGCGGCGTGCTCAACAGCATGCAGCGCATGATCGGGTTGTTTCGCGACGCGGCGCGCGGGCTGCATCATTTGCATCAACACAACATCATTCACCGCGACATCAAGCCCGGAAATTTGATGCTGACCGAAGGCGAGCACCGCATCGTGGTGATGGATTTGGGACTGGCCGCCTTATCGAACAGCGGCAGCGCGCTGTCGAAGGATATTTCGGCGCTGCTGGGGACGCTGCGCTACATGGCGCCGGAGCAGTTGCAGCGCCAGCCGCTGATGCTGGACCGGCGCGCGGACATTTATTCGCTTTGCGCGACGTTTTACGAAATGCTCGCGCGCAAGCCGTTTCACGACGGCGTCGATCAGACGCAATTGCTGCATCAGATCGTTTATGAAGAGCCGCTGCCGCTGGGAAAAGCCAACCCGATGGTGCCGCGCGACATTCAGATGATCGTGCAGAAAGGGATCAGCAAAGACCCGCGGCAGCGCTACCAGACGGCGGAGGAGTTGGCGGCGGACCTCAATCATTATCTGAAGGGCGAGCCGATTGCCGCGCGCGATCCGTCGCTGGCGTATCTGATCGGGCTGAGCATCAAGAAAAACAAAGCGCTGTTCATCACCGCGGCGGTCGCTCTATTAATGGTGGCGGCGGTGGGGGCGTTCGCGCTGATTTTGTACCGCGGCATTCTCAAGCAGGAAAGCGATCTGGCAAAGAAAGCGGAGCGCGATGCACTGACCAAACGCGCGCAGGAGCAGCTCAGTTCTGGCGGTGCGCTGGAGAGTAACGGCAAATTCGGGCAGGCGCGCAAGAATTACGAGGGCGCGAAAGTGAATTTCGCGGCGCTCGGCGAGCCGGTGGACGAAGCAAACACGCATCTGGATTTGCTGTACCTGCTGCATCGTCCACCGATTTATTATTTTGACGGGCATCGCAGTTCAGAGCAAGGCGGCCGTGGGCGCATTTACAGCGTGGCGATGTCGCCGGCGAACGACGCGCTGGCGCTTAGTTCCGGCGAAGAGGATGGCTGCGGGGTGGTGAAGCTGTGGGATTTGCGCAGCGGGCAGGAGGCGGGCAAGTACCTCGGCGCGCCGGGCCAGCGCGTGGCGGTGGCGCGCTTCACGCCGGACGGGAAGAAAGTGCTGCTGAGCGGATGGGACTGCGATCTGACGATTTGGGACATTCAATCGGGCGACGCGAAGCCGTTTTCGGCGCATCCGGAATTCGTGGCGAGCATCGCGTTTTCGGCGAATGGGAAATTCGTCGCGACCGGCAGCTACAACGGCGTGATCCGGATGTTTGAATTGGCGAAGGCGCGCGAAGCCGCCACGGTGGACCGCATGGGCGAACGCGGCCTCGGCGCGATCCGTGCGCTTTCGTTTAGCGGCAATGAATTGCTCTGTTCCGGTGGCAGCGAAGGCGTGATCAACATTTGGAAAGTAGATCCAAAGACTGGCGCGATCGAGCACGTCAAGCCGCTGTTGGGCACGGCGGACGCATCGGTGCCGGCGGGCGAAAAGATGCTCTCGTCGCACAAGGGCGGGATCAACGCGCTGACGTTTGCCGACGACGGGCAGCACATCGTCTCGTGCGGCGACGACCGCTTAATGAAAATTTGGAACGTCGCCGACGGCGCTGAAATTGGACAGGCGTACGGGCATCAAAGCGAAGTCGTGGCACTGGCGCTGTATGACCGCGACGCGAAAGCGGTGAGCGTGAGCGGGACGACGCTGCGCATTTGGGATTTGGCGAAAATATCGGAACCGTTCACGCTCGATTGCGGCTGGCACGAAAGCGCGATTACGTCGGTGGCGGTTCTGCCGGGCGGAAAGCGCGTGCTGACCGGAAGCGCCGACGGTTCGCTAATGATGTGGAATCTGCCGTTCAAGCGCGTCTCGCCGTTCTCCATTCCCGACCAGAAAAGCGGTTCGGTGTATTCGGTCGATCTCTCGGCGAAAGGAAGTCTGGCGCTGTCGAGCAACGACAACGATACGACCGTGCATCTGTGGGATGGCGAAAGCGGGATTCAACTGCGCGAACTCAAAGGGCTGGACGCGCCGCTGCATGTCGTGAACTTTTCAAGCGATGAAAAGCAGGTCTTCGCGATCGACCGCGCGGGTCGGATTCTGGCGTGGAAGATCGACAATCTTTCGACGAACGCGCCGGCGCGCACGCTGCACGAAGGCGTGAGCAAAATGAGGGGCGGGCGGCCGTTCATGCGCGGGACATTTTCGCCGGACGGGCGGCTGGCGGCGTTGAACGCGAGCGAAGCGGTGATCGATGTGGTTGATTTGGAAACAGGGAAAACGATTTCGGCGCTGATAGCCGAGGACCTCAGCCCCGACAAGAAGCCGGTTTCGATTTTGGTCGGCGGGCTTTCTTTTTCGGGCGACGGGTCGCGCATCTTGACGAGCAACATGGAAGGGACGCTGCGCTTGTGGGACGCGGCGACGGGGAAGAAATTGCAGGAAGTTCGCACGCCCGGGCGGTCGGCGATTTTCGGATTGGTGCTTTCGCACGACGGGAAGCGCGCGTTCGCGGGCGGAATGGATTTTGTGTGCCGCCTCTGGAATCTGGAGAAGGGTGAAGAAATTCGGCGCTTCGAAGGCCACAACAATTCGATCACCGGCGTGGCGCACACCAACCGCAAACGGCAGATCGCGACGGGAAGCATGGACCAGTCGATCCGCATTTGGGACGTGGAAGACGGGCGCGAGTTGTACGCGTTCCACGGGCTGAAAGGCTCTGTCTCGACCCTGACGTATTCCGACGACGGCGAAGTGCTGATGTTCGGCTGCCGGAACGGCGTGATCGAGAAATACGATTTTCATCAGGCCGAAGAACTGCGCAAATTGGAAGCGAAAATCAAGGACGCGCAGGCGCGCTTGAAGAACAACAAAGACGACGTGGAGGCGCTCAACATCGTCGGCGAATGGCTATCGATGCAGGGCGCATGGAAGGACGCGACGGAGCGGATGGACGAAGCGCGGCGCTTGAATCCGGGCGCGTTCGATTCGTATTCGATGCTGGGAAAATGCTATTGGCTGCGCGCGAAGAACGAGGCGAACGCGAACTTGCGCGCGGGGCTGCTCAAGCACGCCGAAGAGGCGTACCGGATCGAGCGGGACCGGACGAATGGGCCGGGGACGGAGTTGACGCGGTTGAATTTGATATTGAATGCGGTGGAGGAGGATCGGAAGGGGAAGTGAGGGGCATTAATCTTTGAAACCCGGCGCGCGGACGACTATACTGTGCAATCCAAAAGGGGAATTGATTATGACTGCCGTTGAAGAGGTTGAGCAGCGGGCATTGGCGCTAAACGATGAGCAACGCGCGAAGTTGGTGGCTCGGTTGCTGGATTCGTTGCCTGGAGTTCTGACGGACGACGATGAGGGAGCGGCGGAAGGGAAGCGCCGCGCGGCGGAATTGGATGCCGACCCCTCCGCGGGGATTTCGTTGGACGAGTTGCTGCGCAAATGATAATACGCGGCCTCATCTTTCATCGGCTGGTGCGAAAGGGCTTGCGAACGGTTGTCGCCTATTATCGTGACAATGCCGGGCAGGAGGTCGCCGATGCATTTGTTCAAGAGTTCGTTGCCAAATCAAAAGATGCGCAACAGAACCCGCAGCGGTATTCGAAATTCAACGGCGACAGCCGGAGAGTGAATTTAATCCGTTTTCCGTATCATTTTCTGTTTCGCGAATTGGACGATTCCATTCAGGTGCTCGTACTTCGGCATCACCACCGCAATCCTGAATTTGGGTTGGATCGAAAATAGCATTGTCGCACGAGCAGAAAAGTGCTGCTGAGGACGTTTCCGTCGAGCGCATTTAGCGAACACACGGCGAGAATTTTTTGCGGTGGTCTGTCAACGATTTTTATGCCTCGAAGCCGTCCATTAAAATATGCCAAGCACCATTTTGGAAGACTACGTAATAATCGAACGTGTCTTCATAGGGTGCCGTCAGGCGGACTGTGCCACACAGACAATCGCCTGGGCTTCCGTCAATGGATGCGTTAGTGACCACGCCGCGAAACCGATTCATGTTGCGGGGCGGCTGGATAGGCTGGTCTTCGAGACGGTATTCCCCGGATTCGATGCGCAGGCGCAACAGAGCCTCGCTTTGTTTACCGGGGGTTGCGGCAGTCGATTTTGTTTGCGCGAAATGCTTCCGCGTCGCCTCCAAATCGTCCTGTTGCTGGATGTGCAAGCCGGACGCGTGACGGTAGGGATCGTTCGTCAGCGCACCCATGATTGCGAACGCCGTTCCCAACATCCCGCCTTGTGGCCGCGTGGCGCGGCGCTGACGGTTCCGCTGCTGACTGCGCGAATGGTGAACAAGAACGCGCCACGCGCCACCATACTGAGCTTCCATGTCACTGATCGCCATAAGGAAAACTCCACATTTTATTCTCATCAAGGGTACTCGTAGCAGCCCGTTCCCCTAACGGGCACAACTTTTGGTTTCTCATTAATCGGTTGCGTATTCTTAAAAGAAATATAATAAGGAGAACTATCGAAGTGGCGATCTACTTCTACAGAGCAGGTGATCTCTGGTTCATTGCCCCCCCAACCGCAGCGGTGGACGAAGATTCTCGCCCCGGGCTTCAACTCGTTCCAGTATTCCTTAACAAAATCTTTTCTGGTTTCGATTAACCTCAAGGTTCGGTTGTTGGGGTCCCAGTCGTTATGGTACGGTTGAACCGGGTCGCTGGGGTGATGAACAACGATATAGAATGCCATTCGATATTCCTTCCCGGATGGTTGCCCATCAACGTTTGAATCTCGGGACAGACGGCGCATTGTTATTGTCAGTAATGCAATGTGCCGTCTGTCGCTGAATGTCATCGCCCTACTTCCGCACAAACGCCCCACTCAACATCTCCTCATCGAACTGCTGCGGAGCAGTGCTTTGCGCCGCGTATTTGTAGAGGGCGGCCAGAATGATTGTGTTCGTGGCGCTGGAGATCAGGGAGACGATCAGCAGGCCCAGGATCGAGAGGCCGATGCCGGCGATGAGGAAGGGGCCGCCGATGAGAAAGCCGAGGACGCCGGGGATCAAGGCGAGGAGGGACATCAGGAACATCAGGAGGCCGGTGCCGAAGTTGGCAACGATCGATTCGCCCCAGGCTTGGCGCAGCACGGCGCAGGAGCGCTTGACGGCGTCGATCGGGCCGACGCGTTCGACGACCAGCACGGGCAGGACGAAGTAGGTCATCAGGTTCCAGGCCATGCCCAGGAGGCCGGCGACGATCTGGCCGACTTTGTCGGAGTATTGTTCGATGATGCGCAGGATCACGCCGACCGAGGCGCTGACCAGCGACCACGCGACGATCTGCGGCATGCGCGAGACGGCGACGCTGAATCCGTAGCTCAAGCTGGGTTCTTCGCCGTTGAAGCGTTTCATGGCGCAGGCGACCAGGCCGGTGTTGAAGAAGATGATCACGACGTAATTCATGAAGTAAAAGCCGAAGAGCACGGCGTAGGTGAGGATGTTGTGGACGGCTTTGCCGGCGTCGCGGTCTTTGATCATGTGCTGGACGTTGTCGCTGAAATAAAACGGCGCGGCGAAACTGATGCTCACCAGCAGGCAGGCCAGGCCGCTGAGCAGCGGGAAAATGAGGAGCTTTTTGTCCTGACGCAGAATGCTGAGAGCGGTCATACCCAGACGCCAGCCGCGCGAGATGCGTTCGAACATGGGGGAGTCCTCCGGGTGGGTTTGATTATCGGACGGAGATAATATCGCCAAAATCCGGGGGAAGTAACGCAAAAAAATGAGAAATTGTATGCGAGATTAACCAACGCCTCTCTCGTTACCCGGCGGTATCGCAGTTGCCCTCTCCCTCCGGGAGAGGGCCGACGCATGTACTCATGCGCGGGGTGAGGGAAATTCGTCGCTCCACAAAGCTGCGCACGCTTTCCCCCTCACCCCGCGAGCGAGTACGCTCGTCGGCCCTCTCCCCAAGGGAGACGGGAACGGCGGCGTTCGCACAGCTCGCAACTGCGCGCATGACATTTCGCTCATGCGCCATTTTTGAATTGACACAGCCCGGAAGCGCTTTAAATTCAGGCCAGAAACCAAGGAGATCGTGTCCCCATGAAGACCTGGATCGCGCCGGAATTTGAAATCGTGTCCGTCTGCTTTGAGTGCACCGCCTACGCTGCCACGCTGTAAGCCCGCGGATATCTCACGTGAATAAAGCTCCAGCTTTAGCGCTCCTTGCAGCCGTCGCGCTCGCGGCGGCTGGGGGTGTGTATTACTATGCGTACATGCCGCACGCGCTGCCATCCGGTGTGCCCGCGCCCGCCAACGATCATTTCAAAATCTACGTCTCCAACGAAGAGGCCGGCACGGTCAGCATCATTGACGGCGTGACCGAAACGGTGCTCACCACCATTAATGTGGGCAAGCGTCCGCGCGGGATTCATCTCAGTCCCGACGGCAAATTTGTTTACGTGGCGCTGAGCGGCAAGCCCATCGCCGGACCGAGCGTGGATGAAAAGACGCTGCCGCCGTCGGACAAAAGCGCGGACGGCATTGGCGTGATCGATCTGGCGACGAATAAACTGATCCGCAAAATGGAAAGCGGCGAAGACCCCGAACAATTTGATGTCACAAAAGACGGCTCGACGCTGGTCATCGCCAACGAAGACGAAGCGATGGCCAGCATCCTCGACATTAAGGAAGGGAAGATCGTCGAGGAAGTGAAAGTCGGCGGCGAGCCGGAGGGCGTGACGCTGGACGCGGCGAACCGGATTGCGTACGTGGCGTGCGAGACGTTTGGCGAAGTTCACGCGGTGGACATTGTCGATCGCAAATCGCTGGGGATGCTGAAAGTCGGCCCGCGCCCCCGCACGGTGGCGATCATGCCGGACGGCAAACATGCATACGTGCCGTCGGAAACCGGCGCTGAAGTTCACAAGATCAAACTAAATCCGCTCGCGCCCGATAAAATTATCAAAACGCCGGGCGAGAAAATTCGCCCGATGGGGACGTTGATTTCGCCTGACGGCAAACGCCTATATGTGACCACGGGCCACGGTGGCATGGTATTGGTGATCGACACCGATAAGGATGAAATTATCAAAAGCATTCCTGTCGGCAAGCGGCCTTGGGGAATTGCGTTGAGTCCCGACGGGAAAAAAATCTATACCGCCAACGGATTGGACAACAACATTGCGGTGATCGACACGGAAAAGTTGGAAGTCACCAACCACATCGCGGTGGATCGGAAGCCGTGGGGGTTGGCGGTCAGCAAATAATTTATTTCACGCAAAGGCGCAAAGAAGACGCAAAGTACGCAAAGGAAAATGATCGAGATTTTTCTTTGCGTTCTTTGCGCGTCCTTTGCGCCTTTGCGCGAGAAAAGTATGGTTCCGGTTTCAGCATGAAAATCAGATTGCTTGGCACGGCGGCGGGCGGCGGATTTCCGCAGTGGAATTGCGCGTGCCGCATGTGCCGGACTGCGCGCGAAACGCCGGCGCTGGCGAAACCTCGCACGCAGTCGGGCGTGGCGGTGAGCGCGGACGGCGAGCGCTGGTTTTTGTTGAATGCGTCGCCGGATTTGTTGGCGCAGATACGGAGTTTTGCGCCGTTACAACCACGTACGTCGAACGGCGGCGGCGCGCTTCGCGCGCCCGATGCCGGCGGGACGCCGGCGGTACAGCGCCACACGCCGATTGAGGGCGTGCTCGTTACCAATGCGGATTTGGATCACACGCTGGGGCTTTCGCTTTTGCGCGAGGGCGGGCCGCTGGCGGTTTATTCGACGCGGCGCGTGCGCGATGCGCTCAGCGATGGGCTGCGCTTGCTGCCGATGCTGGAGAAATATTGCGGCGTTTGCTGGCATGAAGTGATGTTTGAGAAAGTCGAATTGCGCGACAGCATCGGCGCTTCGGCGGGCTTGCAGATGGAGGCGTTCAATATTCCGGGGCAGGCGCCGAAGTATTACCGCGACCCCTTACCCGCGGCCCCTCTCCCCCAAGGGGAGAGGGGAGAACGACCGGCCTCCCCCCTAAAGGTAGAGGGGGGAGAACGCGGCGATAGCGTTGGGTACGTGCTGACGGATTTGCGCGCGGGGGGCTGTCTGGTATTTGCGCCGGATGTGTCGGTAATCGAAGCGCAGCACGAGGCAATTTACGCGCGCGCGGATGTGCTGCTCTTTGACGGGACGTTCTGGTCTGAGGACGAAATGGAGCGCAGCGGTGTCGGCACCGCGCGCGCGGGAGAGATGGGGCATCTGCCGATTTCGGGCAATGCGGGAAGCCTTGCGTTTTTAGCGCGGCTCAAAGCAAAACATCGCGTTTACCTGCACATTAACAACACGAACCCGATTTTGCTCGACGAATCTTCAGAGCGGCGCGAGGTGCTGGCGCGGGGTATAGTAGTGGGCGAAGACGGAATGGAGTTCGAGGTATGAATCTGCTCAGCAATGAGGAATTTACAGCGCGGCTGCGCGCTGTTGGGACGGATCGTTATCATCATCTGCATCCCGTTCACAAAAAAATGAACGCGGGTGAATTGAATCCGGAACAGATTCGCGTGTGGGTCGCGAATCGCTTTTATTATCAGCGCGGCATTCCGATCAAGGACGCGGCGATCGTCTCGAATTGTCCGATCCGCGAAGTGCGGCGAGTGTGGCTGCACCGCATTTCCGATCACGACGGCACCGGAGAAGGGAAGGGGGGCATTGAGGCGTGGCTGAAGTTGAGCGAAGCGTGCGGATTTTCGCGCGAAGAGATTCTTGACGAGCGGCACGTGCTGCCGGGCGTGCGCTTCGCGGTGGATGCGTACGTGAATTTTGCGCGTTCGCAGCCGTGGCCGGTGGCGATTTCGTCGTCGCTGACGGAATTATTTGCGCCGGATTTGATGGCGGAGCGGCTGGCGGCGTTTGAGAAATACTACACGTGGGTGCAGCCGTGGGGCTTCGATTATTTTCGCTCGCGGCTGACTCAGGCGCGCGTGGATTCGGGCGAAGGGCTGGCGCTGACGTTGAAGTATTGCAACACTCCGGAACTTCAAAGTGCGGCGCTTGCGGCGTTGCGATTTAAGTGCGACGTGTTGTGGAGCATGTTGGATGCGATGACGCTGGAGTATCAGCGGATGGAGAAGGGCGCATGAGTATGGCGACGGGCGACCCCTCACCCCCGGCCCCTCTCCCCCAAGGGGAGAGGGGAGAACAGCGGCCTTTTCCCCAAGGGGAAAATGGAGAATTGCGGCCTCGCCTTTCGGCGCGGGCGCGGTTGCAAGACGACAAAATTAGCGGACAGCCGGTGCTGATTTTTCCGGAAGGGCTTGTGAAATTGAATCCGACTGCGGCTGAGATCGTGAAGTTGTGCAACGGTGCGCGGACGGTGAATCAGATCGCGGATGAATTGGCCGCGCAGTACAATGCGCCGCGGGAGAGGATTGCGGCGAATGTGTGGGAGTATCTCGCGAAGTTGCGTGAGAAGAATCTGGTGAGTTGGTAGGCGATGAATTCATTTGTCATTTGGCAGTTGTCATCTGTCATTTGTCATTTCATTGCATTATCGCGCAGCGAGTTTTTGCGGTAAATGACAAATGACAACTGACAAATCACAAATGACAAATGGGCCGTTCAGGCCGTACGGTTTGCTTGCGGAACTGACGTATCGCTGTCCGCTGCATTGCCCATATTGTTCCAATCCAATACGCTACCCATCCGGCGCGGAATTGGAAAAGCGCGAATGGGTCCGCGTGCTGCGCGAGGCGTCGGAGTTGGGCGTTCTGCACGTGGGATTCTCGGGCGGCGAGCCGTTGCAGCGAAGCGATCTGGCGAAGCTTGTTGCGGCGGCGCGCGAGGCGGGACTTTATACGAATTTAATAACTAGTGCGGTGGGATTGTCGATTGAACGTGCGCGCGAACTGAAAGCTGCGGGACTGGACAGCGTGCAGGTCAGCTTTCAAAACGATGAAGCGCCGCTAGCGGATGAAATCGCCGGTGCCAGCGCGCACGCGGCGAAGCTGGCGGCGGTCGAGGCGATTCATCGCGCGGGGTTGCCGTTGAGTTTGAATGTGGTGCTGCACCGGCGCAACATCCAGCGCGTTGAGCAGATCGTGGCGCTGGCGGAGCGGCTGGGCGCGGAGCGGCTTGAACTGGCGAACACGCAATATTACGGCTGGGCGTTCAAGAATCTGGCGGCGCTGCTGCCGTTGCGCGAGCAAGTCGAACACGCGGGGCGCGTCGCGGCGGCGGAGCAGGAGCGGCTGAAGGGGCGCATGGAAATTCTGTATGTGATGCCGGATTACTTCAGCGAGCGGCCGAAGCCGTGCATGAACGGCTGGGGGCGACGGCACATCACGGTCAATCCGATTGGGGAGATGCTGCCGTGTCCGACGGCGGGCGTGATCGGGGACCTCAAATTCGACAATGTTCGGGCTCATTCGGTTGGCTGGATTTGGGAGAAATCCGATGCGTTCAATCGGTTTCGCGGAACGGAGTGGATGCCGGAGCCGTGCCGGAGCTGCGATCAGCGCGAGAATGATTTCGGCGGGTGCCGCTGCCAGGCGGCGCTGCTGACCGGGGATGCGAGCGCGACGGACCCGGCGTGTTCATTGTCGCCGCAGCGCTCGAAGACCGAACAGCTTATCAAAGCGAGTTGCGCGAACGATATATCGTACGAATATCGTCTAAACCCAGCATAACGCGCGAGTTCGGCCGAGATCCGAGGTCACAAGAAATCTCCTTTTCTTTCGCTATTTTTGTTCAAAAAAACTTCAGATTAAAGTAAAATTCCCGTCCGAAGAAATTGCATTGCACATCTGAGAAATCGGACACTTCCGTGTTGCACTTTTGGCAAAGGGGCTTGACTCGTGAAAAACCGTCTGGCGTGCAGCGTTGTTTGGTTTGGGATCGCGTTTCTTTCAAGCTCCGTCGGCGCCGTGGATGTGCTGACGTTTCACAATGACACGCATCGCAGCGGTGCCAACACCAGCGAAACGATCCTCAATCAAAGCAACGTCAATGCGACCAACTTCGGCAAGCTGTACACGCGAAGCGTTGACGGGCTCATGTACGCTCAGCCGCTGTACGTGTCGAACCTGACCATCGGCGGCGGCACGCATAACGTTGTCTTCATTGCCACGATGAAGAACAATGTCTATGCCTTCGACGCCGACAATGGGGCGCAGGCGGCGTATTGGACAAAGAATCTGGGAACGTCCGTGCCGTACAGCGACGTCTACACGAACGGCGACCACAACATGTTTCCAGACATCGGCATTTGCGGCACGCCGGTGATCGACAAGAGCACCAACACGATGTATCTGTGCAACATGACCAAGGATGGCACCAATGCCTGGTCGCATCACGTGCACGCGCTGGACATCACCACGGGCAACGACAAATTTGGCGGGCCAATAAAAGTCACTGCCCCGGCGGTGCCCAATTCGACCGCTGTGTTCAATGACTTCCGCCAAGGCCAGCGTCCCGCGATGCTGCAAGCCAACGGGTCGATCTACATCGGCTTCGCTTCGTTCGGCGATCAGACGCCCTATTGGGGCTGGCTGATGCGCTACGATCAGACCACGCTCGCTCAGCAATTCGTGTTCAACACGAATCCGTCGAACACCAACAGCACCGGCGCGGGAATCTGGCAGAGCGGCTGCGGTCCGGCGCTCGATGCCTCGAACAACGTGTTTCTGGTCACCGGCAACAGCAGCCAGGGCGCCGGCAGCACGGGTCCGGCAAACGGCAATTATTCGGAAGCCGTGTTGAAATTTGGACCGACTGGATTGACTGTGGCCGATTATTACTTGCCTTCGGATGTGAACAACATCGACGCCAGCGACGGCGATTTTGGCGGCGGCGGGCATGCCCTGCTCCCCGACATGCCCGGCATCCATCCACACGTAATGGTGGCGGCGGGCAAGAACGGCGTGCTCTATCTGCTTGACCGCGATAACCTGACGCACTTTGCCGCGGACAACGACGCGCGCATTCTGCAAAAAATCACCTCGCTCGGCTCCAACAAAAGCACGCCCGTGTACTGGCAAAGCCCCACCGGGCCGCACGTCATTGTTCAAAACGAAAGTTCTGGGCCGATGTATTCCTATTCGGTGGTCGTGAACAATTCCGGGATCGTGCAACTCACCAACAAGGCCTCAACAGGCACAGTCGTCACGATGACCACGGCGGTCCCACATGGATTCGTGGCTGGAAATACAGTTGCAGTAGCGTGTAACCCGTCCGATCCCAATATCGACATGGCGAACGCCGTGGTTGTGTCAGCGCCGACAACGACGACGTTCACCTACAATAAGACGGCGACCGCGGTGACTTCGACGGCCACGGGCGGCACGGCAACCAAAGGCTACGTGCAGCTTGCGCTCGACAAGCAGACTGCCAATGGCTTCCAGACGCAGTCCTATGCGTTATCCAGCAACGGCAGCGTGGCTGGTTCTGGCATAGTCTGGACGTGGAGCGGCACCGGCGGCGACCTGGTCCATCAAGGCGATCCGAACGTCAACGGCGGCAATATTTTCCCGGCCACGCTGCGCGCGATCAACGCTGAAACGATGGTGGAAATCTACAACAGCGGCACCAATTTCGCGCGCGATGCGCTGGGCGGTTTCTGCAAATACAACTGCGCCACCGTGGCCAACGGCAGAGTCTACGTGCCGGAGACCGGCAATCCGAGTTCGACCAGCCAATTAGTAGTCTATGGCCTGCTTGGCGACGTCACGCCGCCCACGATCAGTTCTGTTTCCGCCGTGAATACGACCACGAAAGTTGCCGTCAAATTCTCGAAGCCTGTCGATGCCACAACCGCGACGGCAGTGTCAAATTATGGGATTAATAACGGCGTCGCAATCAGCGGGGCGTCGCTGGGCTCCGATCAAATCACCGTCACGCTGACGACCTCAACGCTTACATCGGGCACTACCTACACGCTGACCGTGAACAACATCAAAGACCTCGCGTCGCCCCCAAACACAATTTTGGCCAATTCGCAGGCTCAATTCCAGATCACGACGCAGCCGCCCAGCGTCAGCATTACGTCGCCAACATCGGGCGCGACGTTCAGTTCGCCGGCGGTGTTCCAGGTTACCGCGAACGCCACGGCGGGCGTGAATCTCACCATTTCGAAAGTGGATTTCTATTTGGGCGCCGTATTCATGGGGACGGCAACAGTTGCGCCATACACAGTGACGCTCACCAACGTCGCCGCGGGAAGCTACAATCTGACCGCGAAAGCCACCGACAGCAGCACCCTCAGCACCACCTCCACGGCGATACCGATCACCGTGAACACCGGCAGCGGCACGCCGTACGGCCAGAATGCGCTTACAGCGGTTTCGGCGTATTTGAACGGCGCGCTGCCTTCGACCGGCGCGGGTAATTTCCCGCCGCTGCTCTCGCAGCTTGGGGCGTTCTCGAATCTCACGACGCTGACGCCGTCGAATACACTTGTTCCATACAGCCCGATCTCACCGCTGTGGTCGGACAGCGCGATTAAAACGCGCTGGATGGCCGTGCCCAACAACGGCAGTGGCACCTATACGGCCGATCAGCAGATTTCATTCGCGCCGACGGGCGATTGGACTTTTCCGAACGGCACGGTTTTCGTCAAGGAATTCGATTTGGGCATCGACGACACCAATCCCTCCATAACTCGGCGACTCGAAACGCGCTTCATTGTGCGCAGTTCGGACGGCTACGTCTACGGCATCACGTATAAATGGAGGTCGGACAACAGTGATGCCGACCTCGTTTCCGCATCGGGACTCGATGAAGTCATCACGATTGCCACCGGCCCTGGCACGACGCGCCAACAAACGTGGCATTATCCCAGCCAAAGCGAATGCCTCACCTGCCACACCTCGGCGTCCGGCGGAGTGCTTGGACCCAAGACGCGGCAGTTGAATTCCACGCTCGCCTATCCCGCGTCAGGCGTCACCGACAATCAATTGCGCGCGCTCAACCACTTGGGTCTGCTCAATCCAGTGCTGCAAGAATCGGCGATTCCGACCTACTCCAAGCTTTACAACGTCAACGACACGACCACGACGCTCGACAACCGCGTCCGCTCGTACATCGATTCGAATTGCCAGGGCTGCCATCGCCCGGGCGGCGCGAACGTTCAGCTTGACGCGCGCTGGGATACGCCGCTGCAGAATCAGCACATCATCAACGCTCCCGTCAACGACAACCTGGGCATTACGGGCGCGAAAGTGGTTGTGCCGCAGAATGTCTCGCTTTCGATTCTCTACCAGCGTGTCAGTGCGCTCGACACCACCAAAATGCCGCCGCTGGCGCACAACACGCTCGACAGCAACGCGCTCGCCGCCATTGTGGCGTGGATCAACGGATTGCCAATTACTTCCGGGGCGGATGCAATTAGCGCGCAGTTCAAGGACGCGACCGCAAACAATGTGGTCAGCGCCACGGCGGGAGCCGTAGCGCGCAGTGGTTGGAATTCGCTTTCGGGCGCGACGGGAACCAATCAGGTGCTGAACGACAACAGCGGGACGGCGACGACGGCGACGGTCACGTGGAGCGCGCCGAACACCGGCAGCAACGGCGGCACGAGCACGGGCGGCAACGATTCGCTGCTGCGCGGGTACCTCGACACGACCGCCACCGGCGTAATTTCAGCGACGGTCACGAATATTCCGTACTCGATTTATAACGTGTACGTGTATGCGCTGGGCGACGGCGGCGAACGCGTCGGGGAGTATTGGGCCAAATCCACCGTCAGCGCCGGCGGAACAGATACTGGCGGAAAGATCATTCATTACAGCGGCATTTCCACACAGGCGCTGCAAGACGCCACGGCCACGGGCACCGGCAATTACGTCGTGTTCACAGGGCTGACCGGTTCGACCTGCGTGATTTCGGGACAAGCGTTTCAATACCCAACGGCGGGGAGCAACGGTTTCCGCGGCAACCTCAACGGATTCCAAATCGTCGATGCGACGCAGCAGACGCCGACATTGAATGCCGCCTACGCCAGCACCGGCTCAACGGCGGGCGGGCAACTCATTACGGTGACGGGCACGAATCTGCTGCCGGGCGCGGATTTTAGCATCGGCGGCGCCGCGGCAATTAATCCGCAATATCTCTCCGACAAAGCCTATTCCATGATCACGCCCCCGGGGACGGGAACGGCGGTCATCGAATACTCCGGTTTCAACGGAACCATCGATCTCACGGGCGGCTTCACCTACAGCGCTTCGCCTGCGGTTGTCGGCGACGCCATTTCGTACAATTACAATCACAACGACGTCAACGGCGGCGTCCAGCCGCTGGGCGCGGCGGAAACGCCGGGTGTCGTGCCGCGTGCCAACTGGAACAATTCCACGTCCAACGTTAACCTGGCGACTGACCTCAGTATGCTCGACAATCTCGGCAACAACACCGGCGCGTCGATTGGCTGGTCGTGCAACGAGCATTACACCGACAGCGAAGTGCCGGACAACGGCGGCAATTACCGCATGATGCGCGGTTACATCGATCAGACCAACGCGTTTCCGATCATCATCACGGCGAATAACCTGCCCTCGTATTTCCAGCAATGCGATGTGTACGTCTACACGACCGGCCAGCACGGCACGCTGACGCGCCACGGCAATTTGCGCATCGGCGCGAAGACAGTCGGTGCAAATCTGGGCACAGGCGTTTCGTATCCCTACGCGGGCTCGGGCGCGAACGGCTTCCTGCAAGTGCCGGACAACAATGCGGACACGACGAAGACCGGCGATTACGTTGTCTTCCCCAATGTTTCGCCAGTCAACGGGAGCTTGCGTCTTGAAATTCAAGCGCAGGATTCCGATTACCGGCTGGGCATCGCGGGCATTCAGCTTGTCGCAGTCGGCCCGACGTTGACGGCGGCATCGCCGGCCAATGAACAGGTCGCCGGCGGAGATACCATCACGCTCACCGGCACGAATTTCCGGCCAGGCGCGCTCTCGATTACTTTCGGCGGAATCGCGGCAACGAATTTGGTTTACGTGGATAATTCGCATTACACCGTGAGCGCGCCGCCGCACGCGCAAGGCGTTGTGGATGTCGTGATGACCGATACCAACGGGCGCATCGCGACGCTGTCTGGTCAATTCACGTACTCGCCCAACCAGCCGCCGACGGTGACATCGGTGTCGCCGAATCTGGTTCCGACTGGCGGCGGCACTGCGGTCACAATCACGGGCACCAGTTTCCGCACGGGCGCGTCGGTGCAAGTCGGCGGGCAGAACGGAATGAGCATCGTGACGATTCCCGCGGCGAGCGTTAACTTCGTCAGTTCGACGCAGTTGACCTGCACGATTCCAGCGGCGGTACCGGCCGGCGCAACAGGCTTGACCACGCTCACGGTGATAGATACGGATGCGACCACAGGCAGCCTGACCAGCGCATTCCGTTACACGAATCCGTTTCCAATCCTCGCCACGATTCTGCCCACGTCGGGTTCGAGCAGCGGGAATTTCGCAACCAGCAAAGCAACCATCACGGCGAGTAACCACACGTTCACCCCCAGCGGCGTGCAGGTCGTTATCGGCGGCACGACCGTCGCGGCCACGACGGTGGACGATCAGCACATCACGTTTGTGCCGCCGGCGCATTCGGCGGGCGCGGTCACGGTGTCCGTCATTAATGGAGACGGGCCGGCCAGCGCCAACGCCTTGATCAACGGCTACACGTACAATGCGCCGACGTTGTCGTCGCTTTCGCCCAACCAAGGGCCGACTTCGGGCGGCAATCAGATCACTGTCTTCGGTTCGAATTTCGGGCCGGCAACAGTACTGATGATCGCTGGAAATGCGGCCACGAACGTCAACGTCTTGAGTTCATCGGCGCTGACTTGCCTGGTGCCGGCCAGTACCGGCGCGGCGCTCGGTTCAGTAAACGCGATCGTGAGCGACAACCAGGCGACGCCGGGCACCTATACGCTGGTCAACGGCTACACGTACATCGCACGCTCGCCGGAATTCCCCGACACGACCGGCAAGATACCGGGCATCTGCGCGAAGTTTTTCTATAACAGTTCCGCGGATGGAACGATCACTCCCGCCACCCTCGGACCGGCCACGTTCGACAGCTATCTGCCGTTCCAGGGCAAGATGGTGGCGGCCAATGCCATGGTAGGCCCTCCCTCCGGCGCCGCGCCAGGCACGATTTTGAATCTGGTTCCGGCCGGCTCGACACTGTTCACCGGGAAAATCACGGGCTACCTCAAGATTTCAGCCGGCGGCCTTTACACGATCTATACAGGCTCCGACGACGCATCGCTGTTCTATTTTGGCAACACTCTGGCCACCTCGTCGCTGATTGTGAACAACAACACGGCGAAAACTGGCGTGGTAGAGACCAACGGCCAAATCAATCTTTCGGCTGGGCTGCATCAATTCACCATTCTCTATGGCCAGGGCACGGCAACCTATGGCCTCTCGGCAAGCATGAGCGGGCCGGATACCGGAAATGTCAAGTCGATCATCTCCGCCAACTCGCTCTTTTCAGACCCCGCACCCGCCATCACCAGTGCGTCGCCAAATACCGGCAGCACCGGCGGAAACACGGCGGTGACGCTGACGGGAACCGGTTTCGTTGCCGGCGCGAACGTGACCGTCAACGGGGAACAGGCGCTCAACATCAACGTGGCCAGCGCCACGTCGATCACGTTCAACACGCCCGGCGGCGCGGCGGGCGCGGTCAAGATCGTCGTGATCAATCCGAACGGCAACGCGGATTCGACCGCGTTTACGTACGACAGTTCGATCTTCCGCAATCCGGACGCGCCTTCCAATACCGTCGCGGGGACTTTCTTCCGTTATTACAATCTGAACGGGCCGGCGCTTCCGGCGTTCGGCACGCAGCGGCCTTTCCGCGTGGGCGCCAAACCCAGCGCGGGCGTGACGGAAAACAGCGTGACGTATCCGATTTCGCAGAACGACAACCAGTGCCAGCAAATCACCGGATACATCAACATCCCGTATTCGGGCGTGTGGACTTTGTATACGGCTTCCGACGATGCGTCGGTGTTGTACATCGGCACGAGCCTGGTGGTGAACAACAATTATACGCAGACGATGTTTACGCGTTCGGGCACGATCGGGCTCAACGCCGGATTGCATAAATTCACGCTGCAATATTCGCAGGGCACGAACACTTTTGGCGCGTATCTTGGATGGGGCAGCGCCACGGCGCCCGCCACAATTCCGCTCGATACGCTCGGAGCAACGCACACCGGCCCGCCGAGTGTGGCGAACCAGGTTCCGGCGTCGTCCCTGTACTACGTGCCGCCGACGTGGACCGGAGCGGGGACCGCCAATTGGAGCGCTGCGGCAAATTGGAACACCGACGTGGGCCTGGGCGCGTTTGCGCCGGTACAAAGCGACTCCACGCTGGACGCGCACGAATCGCTGGTGCTGCGCTTCCCCGCGGTGGGCGCGGCGCCGTACGTCGCGGTGAACGATTCGGCCAATCCCACGCCGGTGATGGTAATGGAATTCAACAGCAGCGTGGCCGGGAATACGATCAGCGGCAACGCGCTGCAATTGGGATCGGGCACTGCGCTGCAAGCGTATCCGTCGCTGCTCGGTTCGTTCAGCGGCGCGACCATGCTTCAACTGGGAAGCGGCTCGGTGCTCGTGAGTGCGCCGGTTGTTGCGGGTTCCAATCTGGCGCTGCGCGGCAATGGCGCGGGAGTGGTGACGATCAACGGCGCGTTGACGAACGCCAATGGCGCAAGCTTGACCAAATCGGATGGAGGCAGTTACGTGATCGCCGGCGACGCCTCCGGATTCACCGGAAGCGTGACGCTGAATGGCGGATTGCTCTGTGTCAACAGCACGCTCAACGCGCCGACCATCACCACGGCATCGGGCACGACGTTGCGCGGAACAGGCACGGTCAACAGCGCTGTGACCATCAAAGGCATGCTCTATCCCGGCGATGTCAGCAGCATACTGACCAGCGATCCGAAAGGCACGCTGACCGCCAGCAGCGCCGATTTCTCCATCAATGGAGGCACGCTGCGCGCGCGCGTGAAGCTGCTCGACGCCACGCACGCCGAAGCGGATTTGCTGACGCTGACGAGCACCTCCGCGAGCGGCCTGACGCTTGACGCGACCTCGCAACTCGATTTGCGCGTGCAAGTGCCCGCGGGCGTGACGGTGGCGAACAACGCGGATGTGGAAATCGTTCAGGGCGGTGATCCGCTGAACAATCTTTATTCCGCCGGCTTCGGAACGGTTTCACTCTCGTATGGCGCGAGCGTGACGAACATGTCGATTCTGTACGTGAGCAAGGATTTCGTGCCCAACAGCGGCGACACAATTCATGTCGTCTCCACGCAAATAGCCGGCGGCGCGCCTGCGCCTGCGATCGGCGCGAACAGTTACAATCGCATTTTCGTGCGCTTCAACAATTCAGTCACGCCGGTGACGGTGGATGCGTTCCGCGCCGCACCCGACGGAGCGGGTGTGCTGCTGGTATGGCACACGGCGTCGGAATTCCAAAATGTTGGGTTCAATGTGTGGCGGCGCTCCGTTCAATCAAACGAGCAATGGACGCACGTCAATACGGCGCTGATTCCCGGCCGCATCACCAACCACGACGCGAAGACCTATCGCTGGTACGATTGGAACGCGGCGGAGAGCGCGGAGTACCGGCTTGAAAGTGTTGACGTGCATGGCGTGCGGTCGTATTACCCGCAGCTTGTGAACGCCGGATTTGACCGGAACTCCCCATTAATATCTGCGAGCGCTGATGGCGTGGCCACGGCAATCGACAGTCTTAGCGAGCGAAAGTCCAGCGAGCGCGGGGCACGACTGGCGCAGAAACTTGCTGGCGTGATGGACCCGCGGGCCAATGACCCGAAACAATTTGAGTCGCATGCGCAAGGGAACACTCCGCCAACTCCCATTCCCGATTCCGTGCGGAGTTCGCTCGCGCTCGTCGCGAAAATCACGCGCGTGGACCGCAACACCGATCCGGCGCTGCTTGAGACACTGGGATTCGGTGGGCCGGCTGGAATCCGGCGCTCCGATACGCCGCCGCTGCTCGCCAATGGAATCGACGCGCAGGTGCTGCCGCGCTGGTTCTCGCTCTCAAGCGGTGCGGTCAATCCGCGCGGGTACACGGCGGCGAAAGTTGTGTACACGGGAAGCGGCGTGCTGCGCGTGCCGCAGTCCGCTCTGCCGGTGGGATTCGATATCCGTCGCGTGAGCATTCAGCGCGAAGGACGCGCGGTCACGGCGCTGGCGGTGACGACGGATGCGCTGATTCTGTACGCGCCCGGTTACAACGACGACTACACGGACAAGGATGCGTTTTTCCTGACGGCATCTTCTGCACCGACGCTGGCCGGTTCGCAGACCACGGCGACTGGACTCTTCGGCGGTGCGTCGTCCGTGCTCAATACTGTTTCCGCGACGGCCACCGCGGAATATCATGACGTGTATTTCGACTGGAGTCTGCGGCCGTACACGTATCCGCCGTGGTTCTCCGCTCAATACCTCACCGACGGCAGCACGCAGCGCTTCGCGCTGGCTACGCCGGAGGCAACGGGCGGCGAAGCCTCGCTGACGCTGAACGTGTCGAGCCTTACAGGCGGCCACACTGTTTCGCCGGATCATACCATTCAAGCGTTCGTCAACGGCGTAGCGGCCGGCAGCGCCGCGTGGGATGGCGGCGGCACGGCGCTGGCGCTGAACTTCACGATTCCCGCGCACGTGCTGATCGCCGGCGAAAACACAATCGATCTGGTGACGCCGCCGCTTGCCGGCGTGGACAGCCAGATCGTGCTACTGCGCTCGATGTCAATTGCGTACACGAAGACGCTGACCGCATCGGCTGCGAATGATTTCGTCGCGCACAACTTGCTCGCGTCAGTTTACGAAGCTGCGGGCTTGACTTCGCCGAACGTGTGGGTGGTGGACGCGCGCTTCCCGGACCGCGCGCAGTTGGTTCCAATTCAGACGCAGCAGCAATCCGACGGTTCATACAAGCTGCATTTCGCTGCGCAATCCGGTGGCACGGGCCAATATTTGATCGTGCCCGCGGGCGGCGAGATGGCGGCGTTGTCGGTCAGCAAGCGGACTGTGCGCGCGATTACTTCGCGCGCGAATTATCTGGCGGTGGGTCCGCAGCAATTCAGCGCGGCATTGCAGCCGCTGCTGGCGCTGCACACGAAAGAAGGCTTGAAGAGCCTGTTCGTCGATCAGGAACAGCTTTTCGATTACTACAATTATGGGCGCTACGGCCCCGATGCGATTCGCAACGCCGTGCGCGCGCTGCGCCCGCAGTACCTGCTGCTGGTTGGCCGCACGACCTACGATTACCACAACTACTCCGGCGCCAACGTCGATCCGCTTTGCCCGTCGTACTTGGTCCCGACGAGCTTCTGGGCGCAAGCCACCAGCGACGCGCTCTTTGCCGACCTGGGCCGCGGCTATCCGGAAATTGGCGTGGGGCGCTTCCCCGTGAACACGCCCGACGAACTGACCGGCGCGGTGCAGCACACGCTCAATTACAAGGGGCTGCAAGAATCCGGATGGCGCGGGCATCTGGCGGCCGATGCGGCTGATCCAAACGCCGGCGACTTCCCTGTGGAAGCCGACGGACTCGCGGGACAGCTCAGCGACGTGACGTGGAGCAAAAGTTATCTTGGCGTGCCGGCGGGCAACGACCAGCCGGCGGCGAGTGCCGCGCTGCAAAACGCGGCTAACGGCGCAGCGGACTTGATTGTCTACATCGGGCACGGCAACGCGGCACGGCTGGGCAATTCGAGTCCGCGCATACTCGACACGGACAGCGTGCAAAATTGGACCGGCGACGTGGTGTTCCTGCAGGGCACGTGTACGGCGAATTGGGTTGCGAAAGACGAAGCGGGATACCGCAGCATCGCGATTCAAGCGCTGACACAGCCGCAGGGCGGCATCGCGGCGTCGCTGGCGACGACGACGTATTGCACGTCCGAACCGGCGGTGGATTTCATGCAGAATTTGCTGAAATCGGCGATGGATCGTCCGGCGCGCTGGAGCGACGCGCTGCTGAAGGCGCAGCAATACGCCTATCAACAAAGCCAGGTTCTGCCTGCGCAAACAGCGCAATGGTACGCCGATCTGGCGCGGACGGAGTGCATGTTGGGCGATCCGGCGCTGAAGATTCTGGCGGCGCCGACAGCGAACGGTACGACAGCGCCAAATGCCGGCGTGACGCCGGGGACCGCGCCCGCGCCTGTCCCCAAGGCGGGGCAGTTTTGAGGTAGCGTGACAAATCAACTCGCGCAATCGGACCATACCGCACTGGCAGAGCCAGTGGCACACGAACGGCGAACAAACTGCCGGCGAGCGTTCGACATTTATTCAGCGCGCGATTCCGATGCGGGCCGGCTGGAAGCCGGCACTCCGTCGGAACGGATGGACGCGGGTGCTCCGTTCTTCCGTGCGGTGTATTAAACGTAATTGGCGCACTCATCGAAGGCGGGGCATGAAAACACTTCGCACATTCTCACTTTACTTTTTCGCGGTGCTTGTCTTCGCGAGCGCCTGTGTTCGTTCGTCCGAAACACCGGCGTTTTCGATTCGCTCCATTGCAGATGGCGCGTGGTCTGATGCCGCAACTTGGGAACCGCATCGCGTTCCGCGGGACGGCGAGCATGTGCTGATCGCGCGCAAGACGCGCGTGGTTTTCGACGCTGAGAATTCCGCGGTGATTCGCTACCTGCAAGTCGCGGGGACGCTTACTTTTTCGCGCGAAAAGAGTTCGACGCTCAACGTTGGCATCGTCACGATTCAATCGACGGACGCGTACGCGGAAACCGGTTTCGACTGCGCCGCGCATAATCCTGGTCCGTCGGATACAAAAGACCACGGCGCGCTTCGCGCGTCGAATGCCGGCGGGACGCCGGCGGTACAAGCCGGCGGCGAGCGCGCGGCGCTGGAAGCCGGCACGCTTGACGCGCCGATTCCGCAAGCGGTGACCGCGCGCATTCGGTTGCATTATCTTCCAGGCATGGACAAGAACGACGGGCCGGCGCTGGTGTGCTGCGGTGGGCGCATGGACTTTCACGGCGCGCCGATGAGCCGCACATGGCTGCATCTCGGAAGAATCGCCGCGGCGGGATCGAGCGAAATTGTGCTGAGCGAGCCGGTCACTGGCTGGCGTGTGGGCGATGAAATCTTGATCACCGGTTCGTCATACAAAGAGGGCGCGCGCCTGCGCAACGCGGCGGATTCACCGAGCGAGACGCGGCACATCGCCAAGATTGACGGCACGTCGATTCAACTCGACGCGCCGCTGAAACAGACGCACGCCGGCGGCGGCGAATTCAGCGCCGAAGCCGCGAATCTTTCGCGCAACGTCGTCGTCGAAAGCGCCGATCCGGACGGCGTACGCGGGCACACCATGTACCACAAGCGCAGCGAAGGCGGGATCAGCTACGCGCGCTTCGCGTTTCTCGGCAAGGAAGGCGTGCTAGGCCGCTACGCGATTCATTATCATCTGTGCGGCGCAACGATGCGCGGCAGCAGCGTGATCGGCGTTGCGATCGTCGATTCGCTCAACCGCTGGGTGACGATTCACGGCACGCAGTATCTGGTCGTGCGCGATTGCGTCGGCTACAAAAGTGTCGGGCACGGATTTTTTCTCGAAGACGCGACCGAAGAATACAATCTGCTCGACAGGAATCTCGGCGTGCAGGCGTACAGCGGCAAACGCCTGCCGAAGCAAGTGCTGCCCTTCGATCCGAATGAAGGCTCCGGTTTCTGGTGGGCGAATGGGCGCAATTCATTTACGCGCAACGTTGCCGTCGAAAACGAAGAATACGGATTTCGCTACGATTGCCAGAAGACGAGCAGCTTCGATTCGGTGCTTCCGGTGCTGATGCCCGACGGAAGCAAAAAAGACGTCGATGTGCGCACGATTCCGTTTTTCCGCTTCGAAGACAACGAGGCGCACGGCAATTTTAACGGCATGGTCATCGCGAACAACGGCAACAGCCAGCCGGACAGCCCGATCGAAAACGAGCGGCAGCTCAAGGAAATCAAAAGCATTGACTGGACGGGCCCGGACTCGCATCATCCTCACATCATCAACAAAATGAAAATATGGGAGACGCATTACGCGATGCGGCCGCATTGCCCCTCGATGCTGATTGAGAACATCCGCATCGATCACGTGGCGTACGGAATTTACCGGCCGGCGTTCGACAACCACGTGTATCGCAACCTGCATCTGTCGCACGCTGGCGCCGAGCCGTTCAACCGCGGGATGGACGACGCTAGCGCGCAAGTCGGGCCGATCACCGTCGATGGGCTGACATTCGAGAATTGTCCCGAAGGCGATCAGCGCCACCCGATGGTTCACATGAGCGACTTGAATTTATACGGCAACGCGGAGTGCCATTTCCGCAATGTTGTTGCGGATTTGATTCAGAAGCGCCGGCCGGTGTTCAATCGTGGAGGAAGTGTACGTGTCGATCCGATCATCGACGGCGTGCCCTATTACATTCACGATTATTTTGGTCCCGGGCGGGATGCGAAGATCGTCAGCACGAAGGCCGCGGATCTGCTCAAAGACGGCAACACATACAAAGCGCTGCCGCCTCTAACGGGCGATGAATCCGTGGTCGCGGAGGTAAAAGGCGTGAAATGGCCGGAACTGCTGGACATCGTGGACGACATGCCGCCCGCGACGATCATGACGTCGGCGCGCGTGGAAGGCGGCAAAGTGATAGTGCGCGGCGTGACGCACGACAATGGCGTCGTCGCGTCAGTGAGCGTGAACGGCCAACTCGCGAAACTGACCGCGATTCAACCGGGCGTGGTCGATTGGGAG
>Ga0070731_10000836_pt1 | contig 36340 bp, 33 predicted proteins | sample Coa_R1_2_FD_66448 | JGI IMG/M metagenome (GOLD analysis project Ga0070731, IMG submission 66448) | Surface soil microbial communities from Centralia Pennsylvania, which are recovering from an underground coalmine fire - Coalmine... | ecosystem: Environmental > Terrestrial > Soil > Unclassified ... | reverse complement strand
GACGAGAACGTGAGCTGGAACGTCACGGCGATCCCGGCGGCGATCAGGATCGTGAGGCGCGAGGGGATCGACGTCGTGCTGACGACGTCGCCCCCGTCGTCGGTGCACCTGATCGGCGCGGCCGTCCAGACGGCGACCGGCGCGCGCTGGGTCGCCGACCTCCGCGACTCGCTCGTCGCGCATCCCCACCGGAGGGCGGAACGGATGCTCGTGCGCGCCAAGGAGCAGGGGGAGCACGCCGTCGCCAGGCTCGTCGCGAGCCGTGCGGATGGGATCGTCGCCGTCTCGGACGCAATCGCCGACGAGGTCCGCGAACGCTCGCCGAAGGGACCCGTGGTCACGATCGCGAACGGCTCGGACTTCGACGACTTCGCCGGACTCGAGCGCCATCCGTCCGAGAAGCTTCGGATCACGCACACGGGATCGTTCTTCGGCAAGCGCGACCCGCGGCCGTTTCTCACCGCGGTGCAGGAGAGCGGTCTCGCTGACGTGGTCGTCCGTTTTCTCGGGGACTTTCGGGCGGCCGACCGGGAGTGGGCGGAGACGCTCGGTCTGGGTGACAGGCTGGAGCTGATCCCCTACGCGCCGCGCCGCCGGTCGCTCGAGCTTCAGCGCGACTCCGAGGCGCTGCTGCTGCTGATCCCGGACGCGGGAGGACGGGGCAAGGGCGTCCTGAGCGGCAAGGTCTTCGAATACCTGGCGGCCGAGCGCCCGATCCTCGCGGTCGTGCCGCCGGACGGCGCGGCCGCAAAGCTCATTCGCGACACCGGCGCCGGTGTCGTCGTCGCGCCGGACGACGTCGACGGCATGGCCGCAGCGCTACGCGACCTGCACAGACGGTGGCGGTCGGGCGCGCTCGAGCCGGATCCGCTCTCGGACGAGTGGCGGGCCAAGCTGTCGCGGCGCGCCCGGGTCGAGGAGCTCGCGCGGTTCGTGGAGAGGTTCGCATGAGGCGAATCACGAGCTTCTTCTTCCTCGCGAGCGTCTTCTGCGTGACGTTCGAGAAGATCCACTGGAACGTCGCCGGCAACGTCGCGCTCGCGGACGTGCTGACGATTCTCTTCCTGATCTCGTTCGTCGTGACGACGAAGCGGCCGCGGGTGCCGCGTACGACCGCCGTCGTGCTCGGCTTCTTCGCCGTCTTCCTCGTCGTCTACCTGCTCGGCTTCTTCGACCTCTCCGACGCGGACGCACTCGCACAGTGGGCGAAGGGAATGACGAAATGGATCATCCACTTCGTGTTCCTCGCCGCCGCCGTGGCGTGGCTCGCGCGGCGCGGACGGTCGTACTACTGGCGGACGCTCGCATGGTTCGGCGCCGGGATGTGCGCCAACGCGCTCTACGGCGTGCTGCAACTGCTCGATGCGCGCCGAGGCGGAAACCTCGATGCGACGGTTCTCTCGCCGATCACCGGCGGCGCGAGCCAGATCAATATCTACGGCGCGATCAACGGCGCGAACGTCTACCGGCCGAACGCGCTGACCGGTGATCCGAACCACCTCGGGATCATGCTGATCGTCCCGCTGCTCGTCCTCACCCCGCTGTACCTGCGTCTCGAGCGCGGGCACCGGCTACGCGTCCCGCTGATGGTGATCATCGGCTTTCTGCTGGTCGTCGAGGCGACGACGCTCTCGCGGAGCGGGCTGCTCGGCCTCGGCGTCGGCGCCCTCATCCTCGCCGTGCCGTACCGCGGCTTCCTGCGCTCGTCGCGGCTGCTCGTGCCCGTCGGCGCCGCGCTGGCGCTCCTGCTCGCGATCGTCCTCTCGCGCCGGCACTTCTTCAGCGTGATCCTGAAGTCGCGCGTGCAGACCAGCGGAGGCTCCGAGAACGCGCACTTCCAGGTGTACAGCTTCATTCCGCACGTCCTCCACGTCGACCCGCTGTTCGGGCTCGGGCTGAACACGTTCTCGGTCTACTACGAGTTCGTCACCGGCAAGACCAACTGGGGTCCGCATTCCTACTACGTCGCGCTGATCGTCGAGACCGGCCTGGTCGGGACGATCATGTTCGCGATCTTCGTCGCGTGGGTGTTCGGCCGGCTCGCGAGGGCGCGCGCGCTCGGGCGCACGCTCGCGTCGGCAGGCGATCCGCTCGCATCACGCGTGCGCCCGCTGGCGTGGGGGTGCACCGCTGCGCTGGCCGGGACGCTCGCGTCGAACGCGTTCTACCTCACGATGCAGTTCTATTACTTCTACGCGTTCGTCGCGCTGGCACTCGCGATCCCCGCCGTCTTCACGCGCACCGAGTGAAGGTCGTCGTCCTGACGACGTCGTACCCGCGCGACGCGCAGGACATCGCGGGACGCTTCGTCGCGGAGCTGGTCGCGGCGACGCGCGATGCCGGCGTGACGGTCGACGTCGTGTCGCCCGCGTCCTTCCCGTCGCTCGGGATCGCCTACGGCGGCGGGATCGTTCAGAACCTGCGCTCTCGGCCGTGGAAGGTCGCGCTCGTGCCGGGCTTCCTCGCCGCCTTCGCGCGCGCGGCACGGCGTGCCGCCCGCGATGCGGATCTCGTGCACGCGCACTGGATCCCGTCTGCGCTCGCCGCGCGGGCCGCCGGGAAGCCCTACGTCCTGCAGGTCTGGGGGACCGACGTCGAGCTCGCGCGCCGGGCGCCCGCTCTGGTGCGGCCGCTCGTGCGCGGCGCGCGTCTCGTCCTGGCGTCCTCGTCGTTCCTCGCCGAGGCCGCCGCGCAGCTCGGCGCCCGGGAGGTCGCGTCGGTTCCCTATCCCGTCTCGATCCCCGAGGCCGTCGGGGAGCCCGAGGAGCCGCCGCACGTCCTCTACGCCGGACGGCTGAGCGCAGAGAAGGGAGTCGTCGAGCTGCTCGAGGCGACGGACGGCCTGCCGCGCCGCATCGTCGGCGACGGGCCGTTGCGATCGCAGGTTCCGGACGCGCTCGGCTTCGTCGCGCCCGCCCAGCTCGGCGGGTGGTACGAGCGGGCGGCCGTCGTCTGCGCGCCCTCGCGTCGCGAGGGCGTCGGGGGCGCCTGCCGGGAGGCGATGGCGTACGGCCGCGCGGTCGTCGCGAGCGCCGTCGGCGGCCACCTCGACGCGATCGAGGACGGCGTGACCGGGGTGCTCGTGCCGCCGCGCGACCCGGCCGCGTTGCGGGAGGCGCTCGAGCGGCTGCTCGGGGACTCCGACGAGCGCCGGCGGCTCGGCGCGGCAGCCCGCGACGCCGCGCGCGCCCGTTTCTCGCCGCAGGCAGCGGCCGTTGCGCTCGTCGAGGCCTACGAGCGGGCGGTTCGCCGATAGGCCGGTCGGCCTAACCCGATCAGGGGGTTTGACGAGGTCGTGGAGGATCTTCCCCTGGTAATCGTCACTTTCGCGCAGTACTGTCGAGGCGCGGTGAGGGTCGGCCTAACAGGGCGGCGTGCCGGCGTGCTGGCGTCCGCGGGCGCAGCGCTGGTCGCGGTTCTGGCGCTTCACGCGTCCGCGCGCGCGGCCGGGGGACAGCCGATCGTGGCCCCGCAGCCTGGACTGCGCGGCGTGACCAGGCCGACCGACGGCCCGCATGCCGCTCCTCACGTCGCCGGCGGTGCTGCGAGCTCGGCTACCGCTCCAATCCCCGGTCAGCTGGTCAACCACGGCGGTCCGGTGATGGCGTCGAACACGGTGTACGCGATGTACTGGAAGCCGGGCGGAACGGGAATCAGCTCCGGCTTCAGTTCGACGGTGGACGGGTTCTTCTCCGACGTCGCAGCCGACAGCGGCAAGACGAGCAACGTCTTCGCCGACGCCGTTCAGTACGGGGCCGGCTACGACGCGACGTTCGGCGGCTCGGCCGTCGACTCCGACGGGCTTCCCGGGAACGGCTGTAGCTCCGGCCCGATCTGTCTCACCACCGATCAGATCGGGGCCGAGCTGGAGAACTTCCAGAGCACACCCGGCTGGAGCGGAGACGCCGGAGCGCCGGCTTCTCACCTCACCAAGGTGTTCTTCATATTCCTGCCGCAGGGCGTCACCGTGTGCTTCGACTCGAGCGGCGACGCCTGCTCGGTCAACTCCTCGAGTCCGGCTTTTTGTGGTTACCACACCTACGGTTGGGATCCCAGTATCGACCAGACCTGGGTGATCGCGGTGATGCCGTACGGCTGGGAGGACAGCGGGTGCGACACGATCCCGGGTTATCCGAGCGGGAACACCGACGCCGACGCCGCCATCAACGTCGCGAGCCACGAATACATGGAGGCGATCACCGACCCGAAGCTGAACGCGTGGTACGACTCAGGAGGCAACGAGGTCGGCGACAAGTGCGCGTGGACGTTCGGCACGCAGCTCGGCAACACCGCCGGCCAGGACTTCAACCAGGAGATCGGCAGCGGCGACTACCAGCTGCAGCTCGAGTACAGCAACAAGCTGCAGGACTGCTTCCAGGTCGGTCCGCCGACGCTCACGAGCCTCGACCAGGGCTCGGGATCGCCCGGCGATGCAATCGGCATCACCGGCACGGGTTTCTTCGGCAACGTCGGCGTGCTGTTCAACAACGTTGCGTCGTCGAGCGTGACCGTCGACTCGCCGACACATCTCACGGTGACCGTTCCGAGCGGGAACTACCAGGGCCACGTTCGCGTGGACGCGCTCGGAGGGAGCGTGACGAGCACGCAGACGTTCGGCGCGAGGCCCGTCGTCACGGGGCTTTCGGAGACCGAGGGCTACGTCGGTGACACGGTGACGGTCGACGGGTCGGGCTTTTTCAGCGTCAAGAGCGTCAAGATCGGCGGGGTGGCCGGGTCGTTCAGCTCGCTCGCGGCCGACGGAACGTCCGTAAAGGTGAAGATCCCGCCGGCGGCCGTCTCCGGTCAGGTCACGGTGACGAACGCGTTCGCAACGAGCACGGATCCGGTGATGTTCACGGTCGACCCGAAGGTGGTGGGTGTGTCGCCGGTGTCGGGGGTGGGGTTGGCGAATGTGACGGTCAGTGGGTCGGGGCTTGGTGGGGCGACGGAGGTTGATTTCAACGGGGATGCGTCGCCGCACATCGTGTCGGACACGGCGACGTCGGTTGTTGTTCAGGTGCCGGTGGATGCGACGAATGGGCATGTGACGGTGACGACGGGTGCGGGGACGTCGTTGCCGTCGACGGCGGTGTTCAAGCCGTTGCCGAAGGTGACGTCGGTCACGGGTGATCCGGCGCAGGTGGGCGACACGGTGACGGTGAACGGCTACGACTTGACGGCGAACGCGGCGATGCCGACGGTGAAGCTGGGTGCGACGGTGCTGTCGCCGGGTTCGGTCGGTGCGACGAGCTTCACGGTGACGGTTCCGGATGGGGTGGTGACGGGTTCGTTGTCGGTCGGGAACGGCAACGGGACGGCGACTGCGACGTTGCATGTGAGGCCGACGATCAGCGGTGCTCCGTCGCCGTCCGATGGTGTTGCGGGGACGGTGGTGACGTTGACGGGGAACACGTTCACGGGGACGAGTCACGTCACGGTGGGGGGCGTGACCGCGGGCTACTCGGTCGTGAACAGTCATCAGTTGCGGGTGACGGTTCCGACGGCTGCCGTGACCGGTCCGATCGTGGTCGTCAACGCGGGCGGCCAGGCGACTTCCTCCACCTTCACGGTCGACCCGAAGATCACGAGCTTCTCGCCGTCGAGCGCGCACGTCGGTAGCACGATCACGATCTCGGGCACGGGCCTCGCCGGTGCGACCGAGGTCGATTTCGGCGGTGGTGTCTCCGCGACGCCGACCTCGTCGACCGCGACCAGCGTCCACGTGGTCGTCCCGGCCGGCGCAACGACCGGGCCGCTGACGGTGCACACGGCCTCGAGTCTGCTGACCGCCACCTCGACCGCCTCCCTGACCGTCACCTGACGCCTCGACTGCCGCGGGAGGTGGGTATCGATCGGATCGCGGTGCGTGGAGCCGTGGCACGCACGCTGCTCGCGCTACCCGCGGGACCCCGGCTGCTGTCCGGTGCGCGGACGGTCTTCCGGGCCGGCCGCAACGCCGGCGGCTTCGGGCGGCACCCCGTCGCAAGCGTGCGCAGGCGTGGCGACACGACCGGCTGGCGCTGGACCGAGCTCGACGTCGCGGCGCTGGCGACGCGCGTCCACGAGGACCGCCCGATCGTCAGCTCCAATCGCCTGGCGGGACGCTGCCGGTACGTCTACCGCCAGGGCGGTTCGCTGATCCTCCACGAGGACATGGAGAACGACTGGTACTTCTGCAAGACGTCCGACGTCCACGAGTTCTTCGCGCAGGCCGCGCCGGCCGATGAGTTCGTCCTGTTCACCGGCCACACGGATCTGCCGGTCGATCGGAAGCACCGCCGCTACCTCGAGCGCAGTGAGCTGAAGGCGTGGTTCGCGATGAACCTGCAGGTCCGGCATCCGAAGGCCTGGGCGCGGGCGTTCGGTTTCGGCCCGCTCGCCCAGCCGCGCGATACCGCCACGATCCTCGGGGTGCAGGAGCGGAGGCTTCCGAAGGCACAGCTCTTCCACTGCCAGTTCAGGGTCGACCACAATCCGTTCGAGCGTGCCTATTGCCTCCGGCAGACGGGCCTTCCGCTTGGTCCCGAGCTTCCGTGGCCGAGGTATCTCGAGGAGCTCTCTTCCTCGTACTTCTGCATCTCGCCGAACGGCATCGGCATCGACTGCGCCCGGACCTGGGAGGCGCTTCTCGTCCGCACCATCCCCGTCGTCCGCCGCAGCCTCGTCAGCGAACACCACCGCGACTTCCCGATCATCGCGCTCGAGGACTGGGCGCAGTTCAGGTCGATCGACTTCTCGCCCGAGCTCTACGAGCAGGTGTGGGGGACCTGGGATCCCGACGAGTTGCTGCTCGAGCGCTACCTGGAACGAATCGAGCGGACGCTCGCCGGCGCCTCGAGTTGACCGCGTGCCGTGGACGCCGGCTCGCGAGCGCGATCGTCTTGCAGCACCGAAATCGTCCCCTCGACGCGCTGGAGGTATTCGTCGAGGCCGAGGCATTCGGGGTTCCAGCCGCCCCAGATCTCCTCGTAGAGCTCGGGCGAGAAGTCGATCGACCTGAACTGCGCCCAGTCCTCGAGGACGATCATCGGCAGGTCCGGATGCTGCTCGGTCAACAAGCTGCGGGTCACGACCGGGATGGTGCGCAGCGACAGCGCTTGCCACGTGCGGTAGCAGTCGACGCCGTTGCCGTTCGGCGAGAGGCAGAAGTAGGAGGACGCAAGACGCTCGTAGTACTCGGCCGCCGGTCGTTTCGGCTCGGGCTCGATTCCCGTCTGTTCGATGCAGTATCTCCGCTCGCTCGTGTTGGTGCGAACGTCGAAACTCGCCTCGAAAAGCCTCGACTTGGCAATCCGTTGCTGCTGGACCTGTTTCAGGACCTCGCCCTTGCACTTGACGTGGTTCCCGACGCCCAGGGGAAACGAGAAGAGCTTCGGATGACGTAACGCCGCCTGCGTCGCGAACCAGGCGGTGAGCTCGGGCCTGTCGAGCCTCGACGCGAACTGGGTGCCGATCGGTCGATCGACGTTGCTGTTGTGCGTGAACAGAACGAACGGCTCACGCGGCGCAAGCTGCCGGAAGAAGTACTCCAGGAACTCGGGGTTGCAGAACCACCAGTCGTTCTCGACCTCGTCGTTGAGCTTGAAGGTGTCGTAGTTCAAGACGTAGCGGCAGCGGGCCGCCAGCCCGTTGCCCGAAATGAACGAATCGTCCGGCTGCGGCTCGAGCATGCGAGCCACGAGCGCGGCGGATTCGACGGGCGGCCTGAGCGGCCGCGCAAGCCGGTACGACGAGACGATCAGCCGCTTCGCCTCGACGACGCCCGGCACCCCGCGGAGCGCGCTCTTCATCGTGGCTCGCGCGGACACCTCCTCGAGTCTACAACGGGTATCCGAGCGCCCCGAGATCCCAGCCTGTCAGCTCCTCCACCCTCCGATTGCCGGCCGCATAGCGCGCGCAGATCCCGCGTGCACTCCGCAGCCGCCCGGCCGTCACAGCCTCCGGCACGAGCTGCCGCAAGACGGGGTCGATATGCATCTGCAGCGAGTTGCGCACTCTCCGACCGCCCGGCAGCGGCCGCAGCGCAGGGGACGGGTTGAACGCCGTGGCGCGGAACAAGCGATTCCACGTCCGCAGGACCGCCAGGCCGGCCGGAGAGAGCGAGACGTTGACGCGTCGTCTGGAAAGCTCGCCCAGATCCGCACCGTAACGGCGGTGGACCTCGTCGAGGAACGCGGTCGGTTCGTTGCGCAGATGTTCGTAGGGGAAGACACAGACGCGCTCACCGCCGAAGAGATCCACGTAGATCTCGAGCAGACGGTGGTACTCGAGCGATTCGAGCTCGAACACCGGACCCTCGACGTCTCCGGTCGTGAATCGCGAGAAGGAGGCGCTGCCGCCTTCGTTCACGTACTGCGCGTATGCCGCCAGCAGCATCTCGGGCTGGTTCCGGATCAGCAGCAGGACGTCGGCGTCGGGCAGGACGGATGCGAGCCGCCGCGCGCTTCGGCGGCCTGTCGCACCGGTCGCGAAGAGGCTTCCCGACAGGCCTTCGTGCGACAGGAGGAGCCGGGTCTCGCGCGCCTCGTAGTGTGCGACCACGGCGGCGAACGCAACGTCGAAGAAGTGATCGTCGTCGGCGCTCATGAGGTTTCCCAGGAGGGCGCTCAGCACCGGATCGAAGTTGCCGAAGGTGAATCCCGGAAGCTGCGGGAACACGTCGTTCTGGAGCCACGTAGAGCCGGTCTTGTGCAGGCCGACGTGGACGAGGTGACGATGGCGCCGCACGCTCATGTCGCGTCGCCGGCCACCCAGGCGGGCGCGTCCTCGCCGACGTAGGACAGGTACGGCCGTGGATCGGGCGGGCGGATACCGGTGAGCACCGCCCGCTGCCAGGCGTTACGGCGAGAGTAGACGTCCTCGATCTTCACGTCGGCGTAGCCGACCATCTCGAGCCAGCTCTTCAGCGCCAGCCGCGACGGATGGTGTGTGATCGTGCGTTCGCCGCGGTACGTCTGCGGCCAGTGGATCTCGACCGCGTTCTTCCGCGCGAGCACGCGGTCGCGCGTCGTCGAGCTCTCGACCACCACCAACCCGTCGGTCCGGGTGAGATGGAAGAGCCGGCGAAGGAGACGGACCTGCTCGACGTTGTGGTAGACGACGCCGAGGCACCACACGAGATCGAAGGTTCCGAGGTCGGCGAGCTCGGAGGGTGACAGGTACAAGAGGTTCCCCGACACGTACCGCGCGTTCAGCTGGTCCACCCAGCCGGCCACGAGCGTGTCCTTCTCCGGCAGGTCGACGAGCACCAGCTCCGCGGGCTTCAGCGAGGCGAGAAGGCGGGAGTCCTCGCCGTGCTTCGGGCCGATCTCGAGGATCCGCCCACCTTGGAAGCGCGCGAGCCTGCCCCGGCGTTCGAGGTGGCGGAACACCACTCGTTCGAGGCGCTCCTCCGCGAACCGCCTGCGGTCCCAGACCGTCCACCAGGCACGGCGTATGCGTTGGTGCGCGCTCCACACGCGGGAGCCGAGCGTGGGGTTTCTCGGGGCCAACTAGCCGCTGACGGTAACCGCAGGCTGTCGGACGCGCCCCGCCAACCGGATGTCGGCGGACGAGCTGCCGACGAGAATCCCGTAGGAGCCGGGCGACACCGTCCACGCGCTCCGGCGGCTCGACCAGTGTGCGAAGGCGCGGACCGAGAGGGCGATCGTCACGCGGGCGCTTCGGCCGGGGAGCAGCGACACCCTCTGGTAACCCTCGAGCTGGCGCGGCGGCTCACCGGTGCCGGACGGGTCGGCGACGTAGACCTGTGCGACTTCGGCGCCGGTCCGTCGGCCGGCGTTCCGCAGCGTGAACGACACGTCCACCCGACCGCCCTGCCGAGTCAGGGCGAGGTTGCCGTACGTGAAGCGCGTGTACGACAGGCCGAACCCGAACGGGAAGAGCGGCTTCACGTGGTGCACGTCGAACCATCGATAGCCGACCTCGATTCCTTCGGTGAAGAACGCGTCCTGCGCGCCGTTGGCTCCCGGCCACTGGTCGGTCGACGCCGTGGGCAGAGCCTGCGCCGAGCTCGGGAACGTCTGCGGCAGCTTCCCGCTCGGAGAGACGTCTCCGAAAAGGATCGGCGCGAGCGCCGCACCGTCCTCCTGGCCGGGATACCACGCCTCGAGCACCGCGGCGACCTGGCGCAACCAGGGCATGAGGACCGGGCCGCCCGTATCGAGAACGACCACGGTGTGCGGGTTCGCCTGCGCGACCGCTTCGATGAGCTGATCCTGGTCGGCCGGCAGCTCGAGGCTCGCGCGATCCGTTCCCTCGCGCTCCTGCTCGTACGCGAACACGATCGCGATCGACGACTGCTGCGCCAGCGCTGCCGCCGCGGGCAAGTCGCTCCCGTCCGCGTACGCGACGCTGTCGCCGGCACGGGCTGCGCGGGCGGTGATCGCGTCGAGAGGTGACACCGGCGCCGATGCCGCGACGAACGCACTGCCACCTCCGCTGACGTACGACGCGAGCCCGTCCGGACCGGCAGGCGTGCCGATGACGGCGATCTGCTTTCCGAGCCCGGCGATCGGCAGCGTGCCGGACCGGTTCGTGAGCAGGACGGTTCCCTCCTCGGCAAGCTGGAGGGCCACCGCCTGGTCGGGCGGCGTCGAGACGTCCGCCGAGGCAACCTGCGCATGTGGAGGCGGCGGTCTGTCGAAGACGCCGAGCCTGAACATCGTCGTCAGGATCCGGAGCACCATCCGGTCGATCACTTCCTGTGTCACCGCCCCCGACTCGAGGTCGCTCGCGAGCGGGGCGTCGAAGAACGAGCCCGTCGGCATCTGGAGGTCGAGGCCGGCGTTCGCGGCCGGCGCGCTCGACATCGTTGCGCCCCAGTCCGAGACGACGAACCCGCCGAAACCGAACTCGCCGCGCAGCACGCGCGTGAGGAGATCCGGGTCCTGGCACGAGAAGATGCCGTTCACGAGTCCGTACGCGCACATGACGCCTCCCACGTGCGCCTGTCTCACCGCAGCCTCGAACGGCGGCAGGTAGATCTCGTGCAGCGTCCGTTGGTCGACGTTCGACGAGACCCAGTACCGGTTCGTCTCCTGGCTGTTGACGGCGTAGTGCTTGACGGTTGCGATGACGGGGCTCTGCTGGATGCCTTCGATCTCAGCGGCGCCGGCCTGGCCCGTGAGGAACGGATCCTCGCCGAACGCCTCGAAGTTGCGGCCGTTCTGCGGGACGCGCGCGATGTTGACGTCGGGACCCAGCAACACGTCCACGCCCTTGTTCCAGGCCTCCCGGCCGAGTGCCTGCCCGAAGCGTCTCTGGAGGCTCGTGTCCCAGGTTGCGGCCTGGGCGATCGGCGCCGGGAACGCCGTGGTGGCGATCTGCCCGTCGCCGATGCCGGCGCCGGCGTCGTTGAGCGTCAAGCTCGGGATGCAGAGCCTCGGGTTGGCGGGCACGAAGCCCGCAAACCCGGCGCCGTCCGCTCCATACTGCGGCAGGCTCGTGTCGACGCCGCTCAGCAGCGCGAACTTGTCGGCGAGTGTCATCGCGCGGAGGACCTCGGTCGCGCGGACGCCGGGGCGCAGCGGGGAGCCGAGCCAGGGGCAGGCCGCAGTGGCGCGGGCGGCCCCGGCCGAACCGGACCATGCTGCCGCCGCGCACGCGACGACCGCCGCGGCTCGACCCGCTCGACCCAACCGGTGGACGCTTTTCAACCCTGAGGTGAAGCGCGCTCAGTGTAGTGGCGTCCTGAGACGCATGGGGAGCGGCCTGGCGTCGGACTATCCTGATGCGCGATGGGTGGGCCCGAGGTGGCGGCCGAGACATCCGTTGCTCGGACCGCGGTCGATCATCCCGACGTTTCCGTCGTGATTCCCTGCCTCGACGAGGAGGCCGGCATCGCGCAGGCCGTGAGCGAGGCGTACGCCGGGCTCGAGGCCGCACGGTTGAGCGGCGAGGTGATCGTCGTCGACAACGGATCGACCGATCGCTCCGCCGACCTCGCCCGCGCGGCGGGTGCGACCGTTGTGGTCGAGCCACGGCGGGGCTACGGGAGCGCGTACCTGGCCGGTCTTGCCGCGGCCCGCGGGCGGTACGTCGTCATGGCGGACGCCGACGGCACGTATCCGCTCGAGAGGCTCGGCGACTTCGTCGAACGACTGCGTGCGGGCGCGGACCTCGTGATCGGGAACAGGTTCGGCGGGACGATCGCGCCCGGCGCCATGCCCTGGCCGAACCGCTACATCGGCAATCCGATCCTCACCGGCCTGCTCAACCTGCTCTTCGGGAGCGGTGTCTCGGATGCGCACTGCGGCTTGCGCGCCGTCCGGCGGGATGTCGTCCCGGGCCTGAAGCTCGCCGCGACCGGGATGGAGTTCGCGTCGGAGATGGTGATCAAGGCCGGCAAGCGCCGCCTCCGCATCGAGGAGGTCGCCGTCGATTACCGGGCGCGGCTCGGCGAGACGAAGCTCGTGCGCGGGCGCGACGCCTGGCGCCACGTGCGGTTCATGCTCGTCTACAGCCCGACGTTCCTCTTCGCCTTGCCGGGCGCCGTTGCGACGGGCGGTGGGTTGGTCGGGCTCGTCGTGCTCGCCTTCTGGAACTCGCTCGGTGAGCCGTGGACCGGCGTTGCGATCGCATTCGCGATGCTTGCGATCGTCGGGCTCGGCGTGATCCAGCTCGGCCTGTTCGCCCGCACGTATGCCGTCGTCTACCTCGGCGAGCGCGACGACCGGCTCGAACGTGGCTGGCGGCGGCTCAAGCTCGAGCACGGGCTCGCGCTCGCGTGCGCCACTCTCATCACCGGCGTCGGCATCGCGGCATGGTCGCTCTTCGACGGCGTTCCCGATCCGCGTCTGGGGCTCCTCGGGATGACGTTGGTCGCGATCGCGTTCCAGGGGGCTTTCGGAGCCTTCTTCCTGAGCATTCTCGGCCTGAGCGAGCACGCGGTCCTCCGGCGTCGCCGCAGCGTCGACGCGGACGACGGCTAGCCTGGCCGTCGTGCGGGCAGCTCGACTGCGTCTCGGCATCTGGCGGCTCGCGAAGTCGTCGAGCATGCACGCCGTGCTCGAGCGCGTCGACGAGCTCCTGCCGCGACCTGTGAGATCGACGCCGTACGCGGGGTTCCAGGTCGTTCACGACCCGTCGACCTCGCTGATCGCTCGAGTTCGCGAGACGGGGAGCTACGAGCCCGTCACGGTCGACGCGATCGTCGCCGCCCTCCGACGATCCTCGAGTCCGCGTTTCGTCGACGTCGGTGCGAACGTGGGCCTCGTGACGCTCGGCGTCCTCGCCGCCCTCCCGACGACGCACGTAATCGCGTTCGAGCCCGGGCCGCACCAGCATGACCTGCTCAACGAGACGATTCACCGGAACGGTCTCACCGACCGGGTCGAGCTGCATCGTCTCGCGCTCGCAGACCGGCCGGGACAGGCGGAGTTCGTCGTCCACTCGCGCCGGCACGCGGCCGGCGACGGTCTGCGTGACACGGGCCGGTCCGGCCGCGCCAGGACGGTCGCCGTCGACGTCGGAACCCTCGACGGCTGGTGGGAGGCGGCAGGGCGGCCGGTGGTCGACGCGCTCAAGCTCGACGTCGAAGGTGCGGAGCTGCTCGCCTTGAGGGGAGGTGAGGCGCTGTTGCGGTCGGTGCGCCCGACGCTCTTCCTCGAGATCGACCCGCGCAACATCGCTCCGTATCCCTACGACGTCCGCGATGTGTTCGCCTTCCTCGCCGAGCTCGGCTACAGCGTCACGGAAGTCGAGGAGACCGAGTACATGGCAGTTCCGGATGATGTCCGCGTCTGAGCGCCTGCCCGTCACGGCGATCGTCGGGAGCCACGACGAGGCGGATCTCCTGCGGCGGTGTCTGCCTTCGCTTCGGTTCTGCGACGAGATCGTCGTGATCGACATCGAGTCGAGTGACGACACGGCATCCGTCGCGGCCGAGCTCGGCGCGCGCGTCGTCCCGCACCCGTACGTCGAGATCGCAGAGCGCGCCCGCATGAACATCGTCGACGAGGTGTCCAACGACTGGCTCCTCTTCCTCGATCCGGACGAAGTGTTCGCGGATCCTCTCGCGACGCAGATCGCGGAGCTGATGCCGTCGCTCGCCGCCGACGTCGGCGCCGTCGACTGTCCTTGGCAGTTCTTCTTCCGAGGCAGGCCGTTGCGCGGCACGATCTGGGGCGGTGTCAACCGGAAACGGACCCTCGTCAGACGAGGGCGCGTCGAGCTCGGTCCGACGGTGCATTCCGGGACCCACCTGCGGCCGGGTTTTCGGGCCGAGCTCGTGCCGTATACCGGCGAAAACGCCATCCGGCACGACTGGGCGCCCGGGTACCGGTCGCTGATCGAAAAGCACGTGCGCTATCTCAAGCTCGAGGGTCCGGACCGACGCAGCCGCGGTCTCGTCACCGGCTACAAGGACATCGCCCGGACACCATGGCGGAGCTTCGTGGAGAGTTACGTCGACCGCGAAGGATTCCGCGACGGCGTGACGGGGCTGGCGCTGAGCGGGATCTGGGCTGCCTACTGCACCGGTGCGAAAGTGGCGCTCCTCCGGGAGACCCGTCGCATGGAGGGCCGCGATGGCCGATGATCGGAAACCACTCGTCTCCATCGTCACGCCGTCGTTGGACCAGGGACGATTCATCGAGGACGCGATCCGCAGCGTGCTCGACCAGGACTACCCGCGAATAGAGCACATCGTGGTCGACGGGGGGTCGACCGACGGCACGCTGGCAGTGCTGACGCGCTACCCACACCTGACCTGGGTCTCCGAGCCGGACCGCGGGCAGGCGGCGGCGATCAACAAGGGGTTCGCGATGGCGACGGGCGAGATCTTCGCCTGGTTGAACGCAGACGACTACTACCTTCCCGGGGCCGTGACCGCAGCTGTCGAGGAGCTCTGCTCGGCCGGATGCGCCCTCGTCCACGGGGGCTGGCGGCAGGTCGACGAGGCTGGGCGGACGCTTCGTGACGTCGCACCCGTGCCGTTCGACTTCCGGCTGCAGCTCGAGGCGCGCAACGCCGTCGCCCAGCCCGGCGCATTCTTCACGCGCGCCGCGTTCGAGGACGTCGGCGGTCTCGACGAAGAGCTTCACTACGCCCTCGACTACGAACTCTGGTTGAAGCTGGGCCGGCGCTTCGAGGTGCGGCACGTCGACCGAGTGCTCGCCGCCTACCGCTACCACCCCGTCTCGAAGAGCGTCGCCGAGTACGAGAAGTTCGCCTCGGAGACCTGGTCGGCCGCCCGACGCCACGGTGCTCGGCGCCGGTCGCCGCTCTTCGTCGACTTCCACCTTCCGTACCGTCACCCGTTCCTCCATCGAGTCGTGCGCGGCTGGAGGAGGGCGGCAGACCGTCTGTTCCCCGGCCTGGCGCGGCGAGTACGGGCGAAGATCGGATACGTGGCCGAGGGGGAGCGGACCGACCGGATACCCTGAGTCGCCGTGACCGACGACGCCCTGGTCGCCGACATCGCGATCGTGATGGCGGTGCGCAACGAGGAGAGGTTCATCGAGCGCGCGCTACGATCGTGTCTGAGCCAGAGCGCCGAGCGAGGCACGTACGGGATCGTGGTCGTGGACGACGGCTCGAGCGATGCCACCCCGCGGATCGTCGCCGGATATCCCGGCGTGACGGTGCTCTCGAATCACGCGCATCTCGGCCTCCCGGCGTCGCTCAACAGGGGGCTGATGGCTGCCCATGCCCGGTACGTCGTGCGCGTCGACGGCGACGACTACGTCCACCACGATTTCGTGCGTGTCCTGTCGCTTTTCCTCGAGATGAACCCGTACATGGACGCGGTCGCGTGTGACTACTTCACGGTCGACGAGCACGAGGCGCACATCGAGCACGTGAATTGCCTCGAACGCCCGATCGGGTGCGGTGTGATGTTCCGGAAGGAGCGTCTGATCGAGCTCGGGCTCTACGATGAGTCGTTCCTCATGGCGGAAGATCTGGACATGCGCCTCCGTTTCGAGAAGCGCTGGCAGATGCACCGCGTCGAGCTGCCGCTCTACCGGTACCGCCTGCATGGGGAGAACATGACGACCGACCTCGCGGCGCATGAGGCTCATCGCGAGCGGGCGTTGCGCAAGAACGAGACGTAGTGCTCGACCTGGCCCGTTATCGGTCCTGGGACGCCCCGGCGCTCGTCGTCGCCGAGGCGGGCGTCAACCACGAGGGCGACCTCGACGTCGCCCTGCGGATGGTGCGGGAAGCCGCGGCGGCCGGCGCGGCGGCGATCAAGTTCCAGACGTACAAGGCCGAGCGGCTCGCGACCCGTTCCAGCGCGGCCTACTGGGACCAGAGCAAGGAAGCGACGCAGAGCCAGTTCGAGCTCTTCTCGAAGTACGACCGCTTCGACGTGAGCGACTACCGGCGGCTCACAGACGAGTGCGCGGACGCCGGCATCGCGTTCACGACCTCCCCGTTCGACATCGAGTCCGTCGAGTGGCTCGACGAGCTCGTCGCCGCGTTCAAGGTGGCATCCGGCGACATCACGAACGTGCCGCTGCTGCGACGCATTGCACGAACCGGCAAACCGGTCCTGCTCTCGACCGGCGCATCCACGCTCGAGGAGATCCGGTCGGCGGTCGATCTCCTCGACGCCGAGGGAGCGGGCGACGTCGCGGTGCTCCAGTGCACGCTGGCATATCCGACCCCGACCGAGCACGCGGCGGTGGGTGGGTTGCGCGAGCTCGCTGCGGCGTTCCCCGACCGTGTGCTCGGCTACTCCGACCATACGGTCCCGCCGGACAGCTTCAGGGTCATCGCAGCCGCCTACGCGGTGGGCGCGCGCGTCATCGAGACGCACTTCACCCTCGACCGGTCTCGGCCTGGCAACGACCACTACCATGCGCTCGACCCGCACGATCTCGCCAGGCTGGTCGACGATCTCGAGCGGCTGCGGACGATTCTCGGACCGCCGATCAAGCGTGTCCTGCCGATCGAGGAGCCGGCTCGACTCGGGGCCCGCAGGAGCGTCGTCGCGCGGGTCGACATCGCGAGGGGCGACCTGGTGACCCCCGACGTGCTCGACGTCAAGCGGCCCGGCGGCGGCGTCCCGCCGGCTTTCCTTCTGGAGACAGACGGCTGGCATGCGGCAGTCGACATCCCGGAGGACACGACGCTGGAGTGGAGCATGCTCGGGCGCAATGACGTCTGAGCGCGTCCTGGCGGTCGTCCAGGCACGCATGGGCTCGACGCGGCTCCCCGGCAAGACGCTGGCACCGTTCGCAGGCGCGACCGTCCTCGAGCACATGCTCGACCGGTTGCGATCGGTCGAGCATCCACTCGCCGTCGTCGTCGCGACGACCGAGGGAGCCGAGGACGATGCCGTCGTGGAGGCGTGCGAACGGGCGGGGGTCGCGGTCTTTCGCGGTTCCGCCGCCGACGTGCTCGGACGAGTCGTCGCGGCAGCCCGCTCGGCCTCCCCGCGCCCCGAGCTCATCCTTCGCGTCTGCGCGGATCGGCCGCTGTTGTGTCCCAGGTTGGCCGACGAGCTGCTCGAGGCCTACGAGCAGGCCGGACGTCCCGACTACCTCGCCAACAACCTCCCGCCGAGCTACCCCGACGGTCTCGATCTCGAGCTCGTACGTACCGAGTGCCTGGAGGATGCCGACCGTGAGAGCGACGAGGGGTATGAACGCGAGCACGTCACGCCCTTCGTGTATCGGCGCCCCGCACGCTACCGGCTCGCCGGTCTTGTGTGCCCGTACGGCAACTTCTCGCACGTCCGTCTCGCGCTCGACACGAAGGACGATCTCGAACGACTGACTGCGATCCACGCGCGTCTGCCTCGCGACTACGACTACCGCGACGTTCTCACCGTCGTCCAAGAATGCGGATGAGCGAGGTCCTCGTCGTTCATTGCGTCGACACCGAAGGCCCGCTCGGCGGCGACGCCCGGCGCCTGCCGGACGGCAGCCCGGAGTTCATGGACGATTGGGACGACATCCTCGGCTCGCTCGCCGACTTGACTGCTCCCGAGTTTCGCGCGGGACATGCCGACAGCTTCGGAGGGCCTTACCGCTTCAGCTGGTTCGTGATGGACTTCACAGGGTTCCGGACGAACCCGAAGCAGCGGGTCGCCGACTACCACGACACGTGGGACCACCTCGCGACGCTGCCGGTCGAGAGTGACGGCCGTTACTGGCATTACCACGTGCCGCCCTCGAGTGGTGTCGGCGACGAGTGGTCGGACACCTGGCTCTCGAGCAACGAATGCAACGTCATACTTGCTCGTCGGCTGCTCGAGCGGGGCGAGTTCCCGGCAGCGTTCCGTGCAGGCGGGACGATCGAGGACGAGGCCACGTCGCGCTGGCTCGAGCATGCGATCCCGATCGACTTCTCGAACCGGGTCTCCGAGCGTTCGGCCCCAGGCGCGGACCTCTACCACTTCGACTGGTACGGAGCACCGGCGATCTGGGGCAGTTACCACCCGGCCTTGGGGGACCCGATGCGGGAAGGCTCGCTGGGACGTTTCGTCTACCGCTCGCTCGATCTCCGTTCGCGCTACAACGAGCTGACGCAAGCGCATGTCGACGGGTGTTTCGAGGAAGTCGCACGGTCCGCTCGGCCGCGCGTGCTCTCCTACTTCAGTCACGACAACCGGGACATGCGTAGCGAGACCTACGACGTGGTCGAGCTGCTGCGGGCGGCGGAACGCCGTATCGGCGTGCCGTGGCGGAGTTGCACGGCGGTGGAAGCCCATCAGCGCTATCACCACCTCTCTCCAACGCGGCCGGGGCTTTCACTCCGGTTGGGCGAGCGTGAGTGCGAGATCACGGCAAGCTCGGAGCCCTTCCAGCGTGAGCCGTTCGCAGCGGTGGCGTTCCGCGACGGGAGGGTCGTACGTGTCTTCCCGACGTCTGTCGGACCGAACACATGGCGTCTCGCTCTGGGCGGCGTACCTGCTACGCGGGTCGCCGCAGCGATCACGTCGGTCGCCGGCGAGACTGCGGTTGCCTTCGCCGAGATCCCCGACGGGACGGACCATGAATAGACGCCAGCTGCTGGCGGAGGACCTGCGGGTCGCGCCGCTCCGGCTCGGGCCTTGGCTCCGTTCGTTGAGCGCCACGGGTGCCTACGAGCTGCTCAGCGAGGCCGAGCTTCGTGCAACCCGGCGCAGCGAGACGGTCTTCATCTTCGGGTCGGGCTCGTCCCTGAACGACGTCTCGCCGCAGGGGTGGCAGGCGATCGGGCGGCACGACACGCTCGGTTTCAACTGGTTCGTACACGAGACGTTCGTGCGCTGCGACTACCACCTCATCCGCGGGATCCCGGACGACGACCTCGACGAAGCAGTTTGGCGTCCGCAGCTCGAGGAGTACTTTGCGGCACTCCGGGCGAACCCGCGTTTCGCCGACACGATCTTCCTCGTGCACGGCGGCTTCCGCGCCATCAACGGCAACCGGGCAATCGGCTTACGCTATCTGCCCGGCGGGAGCCGCATCTTTCGCTGGCGCTCCAACAAGCTGGTCGCGACGCCGACGATGTCCTTCGCGGAGGGCCTGGCGCACGGGGAGTCGACCCTCATGGAGTGCGTGAACTTCGCCTCTCTCCTCGGCTGGCGACGGATCGTGCTCGCCGGCGTCGATCTCTACGACCGACGCTACTTCTGGTTGGCCGGGGAGGAGACCCGGTCGATCGACACGGGCCGAGGCGCGACCGCCGCCGATCGGCACGCACGGGCCGAGAGCGGGATGATCGACACGCTTCGGGCGTGGCGATCCTGGCTGGGGGACCGGGACGTCGAACTGTTCGTGTACGACCGCCGGTCACTGCTCGCCGGCCCGTTACCCGTCTACGAGCCGTCGGCGCCGGCCGCCTGACGAGCCGGGTTTGACCGTCACCCTCGCAACAGGCGCCGACTCGCGCTACGGCGCGTACCTGCTCAATCTCCTCGGCTCGGTGAAGGCGAACAGCGACGTTTTCGATCGAATCGTCGCGTTCGATCTCGGGCTGACCCGGTTTCAACGCCGTTTGCTCGACGGTGTCCGCCGTGTCGAGGTCTCCGAAGTGCCGCCGTTCGTCCCACACTGGCGGCAGGGGCGCACGTGGAAGACCTGGGTTTGGACACATGTAGAGAGTGACGTGCTGTTCTGGCTCGATGCCGGTTTGACGGTGCTGCGTCCACTGACGGAGCCCATCGAGCAGGTCGTCTCGCGCGGCTACTTCTGCGTCTCCCAGAGTCGACCGATGCGCGATTGCATCCCGTCGGACTACCTGGAACGCTTCGGCATCACGGACGAGGAGGCAGAAGGAGTCGCGATCGCAGCGGGAATTCTCGGATTCCGGCGCGACGGTCCCTTCTACGAGAACGTCGTCGTGCCGACGTTCGAGGACGCGTGCCGCGGGCTGAGCTTGGGCTACTCACCTGCCGAGGCCGATGCGCTGAACATCGGCATGGACCGCCTCGAGTCTCCGCCGCCCCGTGATTGCCCCGTGTTTCGCCACGAGCAGACGCTGCTGGGCATCCACTTCTACCGTTGGGCACGGGAGCCCGTCGTGAACGACGTCTACAAGTACGGCGGCTGGTTGAGCCCCCACGACCATCCGGAGCAGCTCATATGGAGCCACCGCCGGCGCGGCGATTTTCGATACCTGCCGCGCGTACCGTACGACTACCGTCGCTGGCTTCCGGGGAAGGCCTGGGGGGCCCTCTTCTTCGCCCGCTGGTGCCGACGCAGGCACGGCTGGCTGTTTCGTCCCTCGACGTACCTTCGAAAGCTGCCGGGTGTGAGGAAGCGCTACAGCACGTAGCGCAGCGCGCCGGGCGCGCCGTCGCGGAGGGCACGCAATGCCGCCCTGCGGGCGCGCGGCCTGTCCCCGAGGACGCGCCAGCTGCGCGCGATCATGAGCTCGAAGTTGCGTCGAGCGAGCTGCGCTTGCGGGACGTCGTCCCGCTCGTCGAGGAGCTCGATGTGCCGCTGTGCCGTGCGGATCTGACCGAGCCCGAGCTGCTGCGTCGGGATCTGCTCGGAGTGCACCCGGTACTGGGCGAGGGGCGGCCAGTCGAGGAAGACGATCCGGAACTCGAGAAGGAGGCGGAGGTAGAAGTCGTAGTCCTCGATCGGAAGCCCGGTGTCGTAGAGGCCGATGCGGTCGAAGACGAGGCGGCGCACGAGGATCGTCGAGCTGAGGCAACGGCAGTCGAGCGCGTAGCCGGCGTAGCTCGCCGGGCGGCGGTGGGCGGCGGCGAAGACAGCCCGATGAGCGGCCGTCTGTACCGGCAGCGGCCGATCGTTTGCGTCGATGAGCTCCACCTGGCCGTGCACCATCCCGGCGTCTGCCTCCACGTCCAGAACGGAGACCTGGCGCGCGAGGCGATCCGGGCACCAGCGATCGTCGGAGTCGCAGAAGGCGATGAGCTCTCCACGGGCGGCGCGTACGGCGGTGTTTCGGGCCGCTGCCCGTCCTGCGTTGTCCTGGCGCACGTAGCGGAGACGGTCGAGGTACGGCTCGACCACTGCTTCGGTGTCGTCGGTGGATCCGTCGTCGACGACGATCACCTCCAGGTCGTCGACCGTCTGCGCGAGCACGCTTTCGATGGCCCCTCTGAGGTAGCGGGACCGGTTGTAGGTCGTGATCGCTGCCGAGACGAGCGGCACGATCTGCACGTCTAGCAGACGCGGCGCACGTCGTTATGGTGGTGGCCGTGAGGAGCCTCGTCACGCGTACGACGAGCCTGCCGCGCAGATACGCGGCCGCGCTTCGCGTGCGGACGCTCTTGCGGCACCGCTCCGAGATGACGGACGCCGAAGCCCTCGCCTGGGCGGGCGGCCTGCGCTGGGCCGGAGACAACCTCCGGATGACACAGGCATCCGACGAGATCCTCTGGCTGCTCGGTGTCGTGCGACAGCAGCGACCTCGAACGGTCGTGGAGATCGGCACCGACCAGGGTGGCACGCTGTTCCTATGGCCGTACGCAGCCGCCGATGACGCCCTCCTCGTCGCCCTCGACATCCGCTCGCTCGGGGTGCTCGGCCGCTGGTCGCCTTACGCGATAGTGCGGCGCGCTCTCGCTCTCCAAGAGCAGCGCGTCGAACTGCTGATGCCGGTCGACAGTCACGATCCGCGAACCGTCGAGCGCCTCGAGCGAATCCTCGCCGGTCGTCCGGTCGACTTCCTGTTCATCGACGCCGATCACACCTACGACGGCGTCAGACGCGACTTCGAGCTGTTCTCTCCGCTCGTCAGGCCGGGCGGCATCATCGCGTTCCACGACGTCTCGGCGGGCGCTTGGCCCGGGGTCGTTCGCTTCTTCGACGAGCTCTCGAGCCGGTACGAGCACGACAGCCGCGTCGCCGAGGGACCGCGTCGGTACGGCGTCGGCTTCGTCCGCTTGCCCGAACCGGCCCGGGCCTGACGCTACCATCGCCGCGGTGACGACGGTTCTCGGTCTCAACGCCTACCACGGCGACGCCGCCGCTGCCCTCGTCGTCGACGGCGAGCTCGTCGCCGCCGCGGAGGAGGAGCGCTTCAACCGGGTCAAGCACTGTGCCGGTTTCCCATCGCTCGCGGCGCGCTGGTGTCTGCAGGACGCCGGGGTCGCGCCCGAAGACCTCGACCACGTCGCCGTCTCACGCGACCCGCGCGCGAATCTCGGCCGGAAGCTCCTGCGCACGGTCCGCCACGGTGCCTCGCCGCGGTATCTCCGGGAGCGCCTCCAGAACGCCGCCCGCATCCGCGACGTCGGCGCGGCTCTCGCAGAGGCGGTGGGAGTCGAGACGCTCGGCGCCGAGATCCACAACGTCGAGCACCACCAGGCCCATGTCGCCTCGGCATTCTTCGTGTCGCCGTTCGCGGACGCCGCGATCCTGTCCGTGGACGGCTTCGGCGACTTCGCGTCGACCATGCTGGCCGAGGGGCATCGCAACCACTTCGACGTCCTGGAGCGGGTGACGTACCCGCACTCGCTCGGGATCTTCTACACCGCAGTCACGCAATGGCTCGGCTTTCCGAAGTACGGCGACGAGGGAAAGGTCATGGGTCTCGCACCGTACGGCCGCCCTGCGTACGCCGAGGAGATGCACCGGCTCGTCTCTCTCGACGGGCCGCTGTTCGAGCTCGGCCTCGACTTCTTCACGCACGACACCGAGGGCGTCGACATGACGTGGGACCAAGGCTCGCCGAGCATCGGCAGGATCTACTCCGAACGCCTCGTGGAGCTCCTAGGCCCCGCGCGGGAACCCGGCGCTCCGGTCACGGAGCTGTACGAGGACGTCGCAGCGTCGCTGCAGGTCGTGCTGGAGGAGGCGTACCTCCATCTGTGCGGGACGCTTTACGAGCGGACGAAGCTCCCCGCGCTCTGCCTCGCAGGCGGAGTTGCCCTCAACGCCGTCGCGAACGGACGGATCCTGCAGGAGACACCGTTCCGGGAGCTGTACGTCCAGCCCGCCGCCGGAGACTCGGGGACCGCGGTGGGCGCCGCGTTCTACGTCTGGAACCAGGTGCTCGACAACCCGCGCGGCTTCGTCATGGAGCACGCGTACACCGGTCCGATGTACGACGACGAGGCGATCCGTTCCGCGCTCGCCGATGCGGGCCTGGACGCGGAGCGGCTCGAAGACGACGCGCTATTCGCCGAGGTGGCCAACCGGATCGCCGCCGGCGACGTCGTCGGCTGGTTCCAGGGGCGCATGGAGTTCGGCCCGCGCGCGCTCGGCCATCGCTCGATCGTCGCCGACCCCCGCAGCCACGACATGAAGGACATCCTCAACGAGCGGATCAAGCACCGGGAGCCGTTCCGGCCGTTCGCTCCGTCGATCCTCGCGGAGCGGACGAGCGAGTGGTACGAGCAGGATTATCCGTCGCCGTTCATGGTCCTGGTTTACAAGACGGCTGCGGAGAAGCGTGAAGAGATCCCGGCGGTCAACCACGTCGACGATACGGGCCGCCTGCAGATGGTCGAGCATCGCGTCGCGCCGCGCTATCACCGCCTGATCAGCGAGTTCGAACGGCGCACCGGAGTGCCGATCCTGCTCAACACCTCGTTCAACGAGAACGAGCCGATCGTGATGACGCCGCGGGACGCGCTCGAGACGTTCAAGAAGACGCGCATCGATGTCCTCGCACTGGGGAATTACCTGGTGCGGCGCGACGGCGCTTCTTGAGGGTCCTCGTTCTCGTCCTCGCCGCGCGGGTGCCTCCGTACCCGATGCTGATGCGAGTCATCCGGAGGACATGGGCCGCAGCCGAGATCGCTTCCGTCGAGACGCTCTTCTACCGCGGCGGCAGCCTGAAGAGGGAGCACGCCGGGCTGCTGGACCTTCCCGTCGCCGACGACCTCGCAAACACAGGGCGCAAGACCATCGCGTGCTTCGAGCACGTGCTCGAGCACCACCGCTTCGACCTCGTCTTCCGCACGAATTGCTCCAGCTACGTCGATCTCGAGAACCTGCGGTCCTACGTCGATCAGCACGCCAGGCCCGAACGGTTCTACGCCGGGAGCACTGCCGTCCACGACGGCGTCCCTTTCGCGAGCGGCTCGGGGTACTTCCTCAGCCGCGATCTCGTCGAGCTCGTCGTCCGCGAGCGCGAGTCGTGGAATCACTCGGAACTCGACGATGCCGCCCTCGGCGCCGTCCTTGCCCGAAACGGCATCGAACCGGAACCGGCGCCGCGGCGAGACTATGGACGCCGTGGCGACGTTCGGGAGGTCGACACGAGCCAGTTCCACTTTCGCTGCCGCACCGATTCCTGGCGTCGACTCGGCGACGCACGCATCATGATCGCGCTCGACCGTGCGTTTCGCGAGGGGCGCGGTCAACCCGTTGCCTTCGAGTTGCGCGCGGTGGCGGCCCTCGAGCGCCTCGGTCGGCAGGCGCGGTCCCTGCCCGGCATGGTCAGGAGCCGCTGAGGCCGTGGGCCTCCGAGTAGAGCTCGGCGTACTTCGTCCCGAGATGGCGGATCTCGAAGAACGTGACCGTCGCCGGGTGCGGCTTGTAGAGGCGAAATGCCTCGAGCAAGGCCCCGGAGGCGGCGCTCTCCAGCGGGCCTACGTAACTCGCGATCCCGTACCAGCGCCTGCCGGTGTCGAGCCACCGCAGCAACTGTGTGCGCGAGAGGCAGTAGAAGCCGCTGTGCGGATTCTGGAACTCGACGAACCGCCAGTCCTCGATCTCGACCGTCGTGAGCCGGTTCCAGGGGTGGTCCTCGGGCCGGATCGTCTTCGACCACAGGTCGACGTAGAACTTGCGACCATCCATGAGCTCGTAGCGGTGCGGAAGCAGCACGGCGTTCGCCGGCGCGGCGTCGTTGAAGAACGCGAGCTTCTCCAGGACGAGGCTGTCCGACAGCACCAGGTCGTCCTCCGTGAAGAGAAACCAGTCGCCGTCATCGACGCGTCGCGCGAATTCGTTCTGTGCCTCGAAGCCGAGGAACATCGGCTCCGTACCGTCGTGTTCCGAGACCGTGATCCTCGCCCTCTGATGCGCCGGGAGATCGGCAGTGGCATGTCGTCCCGCGAGGGTGTTCACGACGATCGTCAGCCGGGTGTGGCCGAGACTCTCGAGCAACCCTTCGACCGTGCGCTCGAGTCGAGCGACCGAACGGTCGTCGGGGGCGCCGGTCGGGGCGACGTGCGTGACCACCGCCACGACACGCGGTGCGATCGTCATCACCTGGGGCCCCGGGAAGCGTCGATGCACGGTCGCCCGCCGGCGGACGAAGGCTATCTGCGCGCGCGTCCTCACCACCGCGAGCGTCTCGAGCAGAAGGCCGACGGGCTCGAAGATCCGCCGTTCGATCCACGGCTGAAGCCGCTTCAGGCGGTCGCGGCCGATGACCGCGGCGCGTTCGCCGCGCTCTCGCCGGAAGCGCTCCTTCATGCCTCCACCGCCGTGCGGCCGGGCTTCGGTGCGGTTCTCGAGCGCCGCCTCGCTCCGGCGATCGCGAGGTCGACGGCGAGATCGTTCAGCTCGCGAAACTCGCCGTACGGATGAACGCAGTGGAAGTCGGAATAGGCGCCCCGGAGGATGCGACGCCTGTCGCGGGCATCGAGGCGGCCCCGTCGGAGCAGGACGGCGTTTTCGAGTCGGCGGTAGCCCGCGTAGTGGTCATCGAGGATCCACACGTTTCGCGATCTGCGGCCGTGGTCGAGGAGCGTCCTGTACAGCAGCTGCTGGTCGGTGAGCCAACCGGTACCGCCGCGAACTCCTGCGTATTCCACGGCTGCTCCCCACTGGGCGAGTCGAGTACGGACGTCGTCCAGCGTCGCCACCTCGAAGATCGTCGACCAGGTCCTCGGTAGTGCCGCGTTGTAACACATGGGTACCTCGCCGCTCGCGACGTAGACGTCCCGGTATGCGACGAAGTGGGACTGGGCGACACCGAGAGTGGGACGATGAAAGTAGCGATGGTTCATCGGAACCATGTCGGCGTCGGAGATGATGACGCCGCCCTCTGCCGAGAGCAGCGCCGGATACAGCAGACGGATGCATTGTGCCTGCAAGGCGGTGTGCAGTTCCGGCAGCGGTGCGAAGAGGCGAACTGCCGGATCGGCACGCAGGTGCTCCGGGACCTGGGCTTCGTCCGCGACCAGCACCAAGACCGGCTCGAGCTCCGCAACTTCTTGCCAGGCGCGCCGCACGAGCGGCCAGAAATCGAGGTAGCGCGGATTCAGATCAGCGGCGACGAGCGCGTGCGTCAGCCTCAGCGTGGGCTCGCGTCGTCGCGGCCTGGGCGGCTGAGGCAGGACGTGGGACGACCGCGGGCGGCGCCGGACGCGCCCGGCGAGGTCTCGGCCGGACAGGAGCGCTCGCAGCCGGGCGGTGCCGAGCCGGTATCGCAGGCGGAGCGCCAACGGCGGCAAGACTAGTCCCCGTGCGTGTCGGCGGCGGACACAGGGGCGGTGCTCGCGGACGCTGACGGTACGCTGTGCCGCGTGCAGAGCGCGCAGCCCTTTCATACGCCGGTTCGCACCACGCGCCGCATCCAGGCGTCGCGCGGCATCGTTCCGGTGGATTTCCGGGAGTTGTGGGCCTACCGGTCGCTGCTCTTCCTGTTCATGCGGCGCGACCTGAAGACACGCTACCGGCAGACGTATCTGAGCGGTTTCTGGGCGCTTTTCCGGCCGCTGTTCTCGATGGTGTTGTACTCGCTGATCTTCGGCGGGCTTGCCGGCATCTCACCGGGCAACGGTGTTCCGTATCCGCTCTTCGTCACGCCGGGCATCCTCGCCTTCTCGTACTTCAGCTCGGCCGCCGGCGGAGGGGCGTCGGCCGTCGCCGCGAACGGTGCTCTGATCGGAAAGAGCTACTTCCCTCGCCTGTACGCGCCGATCGCCGTGATCACGCCGCCTCTGACCGATCTCGTACTCGGCTTCGTGGTCTTGTTCGGCCTGTTCGCGTACTACGACCGCGCACCGAGTTGGCACATCGTCTTCCTGCCGGCCTTCGTGTTGATCGCCGTGCTGCTCGCGCTCGCGATCTCCCTCTGGCTTTCGGGCCCGGCGGTGAAGTACCGCGACATCGCATTCGCGTTTCCGTTCGCGCTGCAGATGTGGATGTGGCTGACACCCGTCATCTACCCCGTGTCGAAGGTGCCGGCCCGCTACCAGTGGCTGCTCTCGCTCAACCCGATGACCGCGGTCGTGGACGGATTCCGATGGTCGGTCGTCGGGACCGCGTTCCCGCAGGCGCGCACGCTCGGAATCGCCGTCGCGGTGACGGTCGGGTTGCTGCTCCCCGGCCTCTATCACTTCCGACGCACCGAGCGGACCTTCGCCGACCTGCTGTGACGACCGGCTCTGCGATCCGTGCCGAGGGCATCGGCAAGCGCTACCGGTTGCGCCGGGTCGAGTCCGGATACAGACAGCTGGGCCGCTTTCTCCGGCGCGAGGAGCAGCAGTGGCTGTGGGCTCTCAAAGACCTCTCGTTCGAGATCGACGAAGGCATCTCGACGGCCATCATCGGCCGGAACGGCGCCGGCAAGTCGACCCTGTTGAAGCTCCTGGCCCGCATCACCGAGCCGACCGAGGGTCACGCCGACATCGTCGGACGCGTCGGCGCGCTGCTGGAGGTGGGTACGGGATTCCATCCAGAGCTCACGGGAAGAGAGAACATCTACTTCAACGGAGCGATTCTCGGGATGCGCAAGCCCGAGATCGACCGCAAGCTGGAGGAGATCGTCGCTTTCTCGGGTGTCGAGGATCATCTCGACAAGCCGGTGAAGTGGTACTCGAGCGGCATGTACATCCGGCTCGGCTTCGCGGTTGCGGCGCATCTCGAGCCGGAGATCCTGATCGTCGACGAAGTGCTCGCGGTCGGGGACGCGGAGTTTCAGAAGCGGTGCTTGAAACGCATGAACGACGTGGCACACGAGGGACGGACCGTGCTGTTCGTCAGCCACAACATGCAGGCGATCCGGCGTCTGTGCGAGCGCGCGATGCTGCTCGAGAACGGCCGGCTGGTGAAGGAGGGCGACGTTGCCTCCGTGACGCAGCACTACCTCTCGAGCATCGACTCGGCCGACGACGGCCGGCGCCGGTGGTCACCCCACAATCGTCCCGGCAACGAGATCGCAGAGATCGTCGAGATTCGTGTGACAGACGACACCGACGAGCCGAGCGGCTCGTTCTTCAGCAGCCGCCCCATCCATGTCACGGTCGAGTTCGATCTCGCGGTCCTCGATCCGGCCTTCACGGTCGGAATCGACCTGCTCACGGGTGACGGTGTCCTGGTGTTCACGTCGTATCACCGCGATGTCACCGACGATGCTCTACCGCCGTTCTCCCTCGGCCGGAACGCTTTTCGCTGCACGATTCCGCCCGGTCTGGTCAACGGCGGCCGCTACATGCTCAACCTGCGCGTGTCGCTGCACAATCGCCGCTTCATCGCACTCGAGGAGGGCGTGCTGCAGTTCGACGTGGTGTTCGATCACGGAGAGTCGATCTTCCTGAACGCGCAGGCCCGCGCCGGCATCATCCTCCCGCCGCTCGAGTGGACGGCGGTCGAACCGAGCCTCGACGAGGACGCTTTCCCGGAGCCGGCATCCGTCTCCAGATGACCGCTCCGCCTGCGGAGCCGGTCGTCGACCCGATCCGTCGCGCGCTGCGACCTGTGACCCGCCCGCTGAAGCACGCGGCGTGGCGTCTCGACCTCGAGCGCGACGCCTTCCGTGCGCGTCGTCGCGCCGCCGACCTGTCCGTCTTCCACGAGTTTCGGCCGGACCCGGCGGGCGGCGGCAACCAGTCTCTGCGTGCGGTCGTCGGGGAGATGACACGGCGAGGAGTCCAGGTGGAGCTCCAGACGATCTCACCCAGCGCGCGGGCGGTCCTGTTCAACTCGTTCAACTTCGATTTCGCGCGCCTCCGGCTGCTCGCAGCGCGCCGCGACCGCGTTCGGATGGTGCATCGGGTCGGTGCGGTCACGACGCTCTATCGAGGGTTCGACGACGGCACGGACAGGCGCGTCGCCGAGATCAACAGCGAGCTCGCCGACGCCACGCTCGCGATCTCCCAGGCGACGATCGACATGTACGCCGAGATCGGCATCGGGCTCGTCGATCCCCATGTGATCCATAACGGGTGCGACGATCGAATTTTCAATCCAGTCGGACGGATCGACTTCAGCCGCGATCGTCGCATCAGACTGGTCTCGACGTCCTGGTCCGACAACCCGAACAAGGGAGCTCCGCTGTACCGCTGGCTGGAGGATCACCTCGACTGGGATCGCTACGAGTACACCTTCGTCGGGAACTCGCTCTCGCAGTTCGAGAGGATCCGGCATGTTCCGCCGCTTCCCTCGGCGGAGCTCGCGGATGTGCTGCGCTCGCACGACATCTTCGTGACGGCGACCGCGAACGACGCGTACTCGAACGCTCTCGTCGAAGCGCTCTCGTGCGGCCTTCCGGCCGTCTACCTGGACAGCGGCGGCAGCCGTGAGGCGGTGAAGGACGCCGGCTTCGGGTTCCAGGATCGTGAGGAGGTGCCCGCGTTGGTCGAGCGGCTGGTCGACGAGTACGAGGATCGGCAGGCTGCGATCTCGCTCCCCACGCTGGCCGAGGTCACGGACGGCTACCTCGCATTGCTCGGACTCGACTCGTTCGTCGGTGCCCGCCCCTGAGTTCGCGCGACGGGGCGGGTTGAGGCTCGCCGCGACGGTCACCCGCCGCTGGCGGCCCGGGTCGAGGCTGTTTCTCGTCGGCGAAGGCGTCGGCTGGTCGGTCGATCACGACCTGCAGGAGCTGGAGAGGGTTGCAAACAGGATCGGCGTGAAGGTCGCCCCACGACCTCTGTTGTCCGCTTCCAGTGACCAGGCTGCTTTCTTCGGCAGTCAGTTCACCCTGCTCCGCGAGCCCTGGCGCCCATCGCCGCACCGGCTCGCGACGGCGTACTTCCACGGCCGTCCGGGCACCTTCGGGTACCCCGAGTTCGACGAGTGCTACCGGCTCCTCCGCGAGCGACACGAGGAGATCGCACGCGTGCAGGTCACGCATGCAGAGATGGAAGATGTCGTCCTCTCGACCGGCATCGACCGGACCAAGGTGGTGCGCATACCGATCGGGGTAGACCTCACGGTGTTCGAGCCGGCGACGGGACCTTCCCGCGCCGCGGCGCGCGCCGAGCTCGCTCTCCCCGAGAGCGCATTCGTGGTCGGATCGTTCCAGAAGGACGGTGTCGGCTTCGGTGACGGAGACGAGCCGAAGTCGATCAAGGGCCCGGACGTCCTGCTCTCGGCCCTCGAGCGCCTTCGGCATGACGTGCCGGAGTTGCACGTCGTGCTGACAGGGCCGGCGCGGGGTTACGTGCGCGCGGGGCTCGAACGGCTGGGCATTCCCTACCGCCATCGACTTCTCCGGCGCTACGCGGAGATCGGGCGCGTCTACGCCGCTCTCGACGCATATGTCGTCCCCTCAAGGCAGGAGGGCGGCCCGAAAGGTGTTCTCGAGGCGATGGCGAGCGGCGTACCGGTCGTCACCACCCGCGTCGGACAGGCAGCCGAGCTGGTCCGACACGGTGTGAACGGCTGGCTCGTCGACGTCGGCGACGCGGAGGATCTCGCACGTCACCTCGAACACGTCGCGTCGCAGCCCGCCGGACTCCATTCGGTGGTGGCCGCGGGCCTGGAGACGGCACGCGCCAACAGCTACGACGCGCAGCTTCCGCTGTGGCGGGACTTCCTTGCCGGCCTGGTGACCGTGCCGTGAGAGCGCCGTGGGCACTGCGGTCGCCCGTTCGCCAGGTACGCAACGCGATTGCTGCAGCGCGCACGACCGTGACGCAGCTGCCTCGCTGGCGCTCGACGCTCGCAACCACCCCGCGCACCGGAGGGCTTGCGCTCTCGTACGGCGTCGAGCGTATGCCCCCTTCCGACGCCGTCGTGTACGGGGGAGCCGTCAAGTTCTCGCTCCTCGACCAGCGCCTCCCGAACGCGCCGCGCGACTTCAACGTCCTCTACCTCGGCTCGAGCAGCATGCCGATCGAGGCGCGCACGCTGGTGCGCCTCGCGCGCCGTCGCGGTGCCGTCTTCGCCTGGAACCAAGACGGCGTCGCCTACCGCGGCTGGTACGGCGAAGGGTGGCAGCTCGTGAACCGGCCGCGCGCGCGTCTGCTCCGCCAGGCGGACGTCGTCTTCTATCAGACGGCGTTCTGCAAGCTGGGTGCCGATCTCTTCTACGGAGCACCTACGGGCCGCTGGGAGATCCTTCCGAACCCGGTCGACACGGCGCGCTTCACTCCCGCGAACGCGCCGCCGCGGCCGCTGACGATGCTGCTCGCGGGCAGCCAATACCAGCGCTATCGCGTCGAGGCGGCGCTCACGACGCTCGCCCACGTCAGACGCAGCGTGCCGGACGCGCGGCTGCTGGTCGCCGGGGCCCTGACGTTTGCCCCTGATGCGCCGGCCGTGGTGGCCGCGCTGATCGATCGCCTCGCGCTCCGCGACGCGGTCGAGCTCGTGGGTCCGTACACGCAGGCGGAGGCTCCGCGGCTCCTCCACCGGGCAGACCTTCTCCTGCACACGAAGTACAACGATCCCTGTCCCACGGCGGTGCTCGAGGCGATGGCCTGCGGCTTGCCGGTCGTCTATTCGGCGAGCGGCGGCGTCCCCGAGCTCGTCGGCGACGCGGGTATCGGCGTCGAGGCACCGCTCGACTGGGAGCGCGATCATCCACCTTCGCCGGAGGAGCTCGCGGTGGCCGTACTCGCCGCGGCGGAGCGGCTTCCGGAGCTGGGAGAGGCAGCACGACGGCGTGCCGTGGAGCGCTTCGACGCGTCGGGGTGGGTCGCCCGGCACGTCGAGGTCTTCGAGGAGCTCCTGCAGCGCTAGTTCACGCAAGTCACCCGGCTATCCTGGGGCCCTCGTGAGCACCACCGCCGCAGGTTCACACGACAGCCACTTCGACTCCGACCGGCTGACGGTCGTGCAGCGCCGTCGCGGCTGGACGCCGCTCGACCTGCGCGAGCTGTGGGACTACCGCGAGCTCCTGTACTTCCTCGTCTGGCGTGACGTGAAGATCCGCTACAAGCAGACCGCGATCGGCGCGGCCTGGGTCATCCTGCAGCCGCTTCTCGCCGCGGCGATCTTCACCGTCGTCTTCGGTCATTTCATGCACGGTCCGACGAACGGCGTGCCGTACCTCGTGCTGACCTACTCCGCGATGCTGCCCTGGCTGCTGTTCGCGAACGCGCTGGCGTCGTCGACGAAGAGCATCGTGGAGAACCAGGCGCTGGTGACGAAGGTGTACGTGCCGCGGATCATGATCCCGGTCGCGCCGGTCCTGGCGGGGCTCGTCGACTTCGCCGTCGGGTCGGTGATTCTCGTAGGCCTCATGGCGTGGTACCGCATCGTGCCGCCGTGGCAGGTGCTTACCTATCCCTTCTGGATCCTGTTCCTGATCACGAGTGCGGTCGCGATCACGATCTGGCTCTCGGCGCTCAACGTGAAATACCGCGACGTGCAGTACACCGTGCCGTTCCTCGTGCAGGCGTGGTTCTTCGCGACACCCGTTGCGTACTCGTGGCTCGTGTTCCCGATCGTCTGGCGGCAGTGGCTCGGTGTCAATCCGATGGCGGGCGTCGTGCAGGGCTTCCGCTGGTCGCTCTTCGGACACCAGGCGGCGAGGATCGCCCACCTCGAGCTTCTGTCGTTCGGCGTCGTGGTCCTGCTGCTCGCGGGCGGGATCGAGTACTTCCGCCGCGTCGAGAGAAGCTTCGCCGATGTCGTCTGAGCCGCTCGTCATCCGAGCCGAGCACCTCTCGAAGCGCTACCGCATCGGGGAACACGAGCCGTACAGGGCTCTGCGCGACGTGCTCACCGACGGCGTCGGTTCGATCATCCGCCTCGGGCGCGGCGGTTCCTCGCGGCGTCGCGCGGAGCCGGAACGCATCTGGGCCCTCCGCGACGTCTCGTTCGACGTCCGCCGCGGCGAGGTCCTCGGGCTGATCGGCGCAAACGGGGCCGGCAAGAGCACCCTGCTGAAGATCCTGTCGCGGATCACCGAGCCGACGGAGGGACGCGCTCTGCTGAGCGGCCGGGTCGGCTCGCTGCTCGAAGTCGGCACGGGTTTCCATCCCGAGCTCACCGGGCGCGAGAACATCTACCTCAACGGCACGATCCTCGGCATGCGGCGAGTCGAGATCGAGCGCCGTTTCGACGACATCGTCGAGTTCTCCGGCATGGAGACGTTCCTCGACACGCCCGTGAAGAGGTACTCGAGCGGCATGCAGGTCCGGCTGGCGTTCGCGGTCGCCGCACACCTCCAGCCGGAGATCCTCCTGGTCGACGAGGTGCTGGCGGTGGGCGACGCGGAGTTCCAGCAGAAGTGCCTCGGCAAGATGAAGGACGTCACCCGCGAGGGGCGCACGGTGGTGTTCGTCAGCCACCGGCTGCCCGCAGTTCGCAGCCTCTGCTCCCGCGCACTCGTTCTCGAGAAGGGAACGCTCGCGTTCGAAGGGGATCCCGACGACGCGATCCACCACTACCTGGGGCACGGGGGCGACCGTTCCGACGCAGTTGTCGAGGAGCGCGAGCTCGCCCTGCGATTGACCCGTTCGGAGATCTACGGCGACACCCCGGCGCTTCGGTGTGAGCGCGTGGAGGTCCTCGACGAGGGGGAGACGCCGACCACGTCCTTCCGGTCGAACGAGGAGATCTCGATCGCCGTCGACTACACCGTGCTACGGCCGGTTCCGGCGTTGAGAATCGTCCTCACGCTCAGCGACGAGGACCAGACGCCCGTCCTCCGGACCGAGAGCGCCGACGATGCGCCGGGCGGCGCGATGCCGGTGGCGCCCGGGACGTACAGGTCGGTCGTGACGTTTCCGCGTGACCTGCTGGGCGACGCACGCCTGGATCTCGACGTGGCGCTCGTGTCGGAGGTCCACCACGTCCTCGAATACTCGGGAGTCGTCGAGATCGACGTCCGCTTCGCAGGCCTCGGCGGAAACATGCGGGCCGGCGCGTACGTCCGGCCTCCCCTGCGATGGCGGACGGAAGCACGCGATCGGGTCACCGCGGCTCACACGGGATGACGAGCCCGCTCGACGGCGTGCTCGTCGTCACCGTGCGGAAGAGCTTCTGGGCCTCTCCCGAGGCCGAGGCGTTTCCGCGGCGGATCAACGCTCGTGTCTTCTTCGGCCACAGCACGAATCTCCTCAACTCCGCCGTCGTGTTCGCGCGGGCGCTGCTCGCGATCGTGCTGCGGCCTCCTCGAATCGTGGTGCTCGGATCGGTGGAGCGGACGGTGCCGTGGTTCATTCGCGCAAGACGTCTCGGGCTGCTCGGAGGCGCGAAGCTGGTCGTGACGAATCAGCTGCACCTCGACGACCGGCAGCTCGAGCAGGTCGACCGCAACATCGTCTATTCGCGCGCATGGATCGAGCGCCAGCGTCCCGAGGCGCGACGCCGCGGGTTCTTCGCCCCGTTGCCCGCCGACGGCGACTTCGAGGCCGCGAGGCGGTCGCCGTCGAACGGCGTCGACGTGTTCTCGGGAGGGGGCGCAGGGCGCGACTTTCCGGCGCTCCTCGAGGCGCTGCGAGACACCGACGTCGCCCTGGAGATCGTCACGTTCTCGAGTGACACGCTGGGCTGGGAGGGAGATCTGCCCGCAAACTGCCGGGTGCGCTGGCGTATGGCGGTCCCGCAGTTCCTTTCCCGCCTCGCAGCCGCCCGCATCGTCGCAGTTCCCCTGCAGTCGAGCGATTCCGATTTCGGCCAGACGACCATTGTCCAGGCGTTGTCGCTCGGCAAGCCCGTTGTCGCAACACGCGCGCCGGGAGTCGTCGACTACATCGTCGACGGTCGCGAGGGCTTGCTGGTCGAGGCCGGGGACGTCGCCGCCCTTCGTGAGGCGATCACACGACTCCTGTGCGATGACGAGTTGCGCAAGTCCTGCGCGCGACATGCTCGGGAGCGCGCCCGCGAGCTCACCTACGGCGCGTTTGCCGGAACGCTGTCGCGGCTTTGCGCGGAGCTCGGCGCCGGGTGAGCGTGGGCGTCCCGATATTCATCAACTGCCGCGACCGCGTGACGGCCTTGGCGCAGCTCGTGACATGGCTCGAACGTGCCGGCTGCGAGGAGATCTACCTGCTCGACAACGATTCGGTGTACGAGCCCCTCCTCGCGTATTACGAGCAGACACCGCACACGGTGATTCGACTCGGCAAGAACTGGGGGCGGTTTGCGTTGTGGGTTGCGCCCGGCGTCTTCGAGCTCACACGCGGGCGCCCGTTCGTCTACAGCGATCCGGACATCGTTCCGAGCGAGGAGTGCCCGCCCGACGCACTCGAGCGCTTCTCCGCGCTGCTACGGCGGTATCCCGGCGCGCACAAGGCGGGATTCGGGCTCCGAATCGACGACCTCCCGGATCACTACGTTCACAAGGACGCCGTTGTCCTGTGGGAGCGCCAGCACTGGCGTTGGCGGGTGGAGGAAGGCGCGTATTACTCGGCCATCGACACGACCTTCGCTCTCCACCGAGCACACGCTCAGCCGCGACCGGCAGCCGCGATACGGACGGGCCCGCCCTACGTCGCCCGACACACGCCGTGGTACTCCGACCTGAGCGCGCCGACGGAGGAAGAGCTCTTCTACGGAAATCGCGGCGGAGAGCAGCATCACTGGAACACGGATGGGCTGCCGGGGTGGCTCGAGGAGGCTGTGGTCCGCCTGCACACACGCACGCCGCTCCGCACGCGGTTGGCGGTGCAGGCTCAGATGTACGTGATGCTGCACTGGACGCTTCGGGGACGTCGCCTGCTCCCGCGGCGTGCCGCTGCCGACGCTTAGAGGTCGAACCAGAATGAGCGATTGTGCCGCGCGGCCGCGCTGTGCGGGCGCATCGCTCCGTCCTCGGTCGCGCCGATAGTGCAACTATCGGCGCTCCCTGCGTCCTTGCGCTGCGCGCGCCTATCGCGCCCGCTCGACGAACGTCATTCTGGTTCGAC
>Ga0070731_10000835_pt1 | contig 36341 bp, 29 predicted proteins | sample Coa_R1_2_FD_66448 | JGI IMG/M metagenome (GOLD analysis project Ga0070731, IMG submission 66448) | Surface soil microbial communities from Centralia Pennsylvania, which are recovering from an underground coalmine fire - Coalmine... | ecosystem: Environmental > Terrestrial > Soil > Unclassified ... | reverse complement strand
TCAGCTTGATGCGCTTGACAGTGATCTGAACTTCGCGTTGGGGATCTGGCGTGGGGATCCGCTGCGCGGTTCCATTGTCGGTGCGGATGAGAAGCTGATGCTCGAGTTCATTGAGCGAGGTAAGAGACACAAGCAGCAGCTCGAAGCAAAGCTGCACACCGCTGACAAGACGCCGTCCGGTGGAGGAACTACGACCACCGGCACCACAACGATTGGGTCCGGGGGTGCTACCGGCGGTGGCACCCCGAATGTGGTCGGGACCTACGACGTATCCGTCGTATGCGACCCTGCCTCACCGTGTAGTGGCGCGACCTTCAATCACACCTGGGACATCACCAGCGAGAACACGTCGACGGGCTCATTTTCAGGGACTGGGCAGAACGTGAGCGACGGTAGCTCGGAGTCCATCACCGGGACAGTCAGCGGGAACTCGATGTCTGCAACCAGCACGTATCAGAACGGCTACGTCTGGTATCCGACCGGCACGATCAGCTCCACCTGCAGCATCACCGGCACCTGGACCGACAATGAGACGCCGCAGAAGCAATTCGGAACGTGGAGCGCCGAGCCCGTATCCGGCAGCTGTGGACACTGAAACTCAGATCGTGACGAACCAGTTGTAAGCAACCGAGCGGGTGGCGCCGCGCTTCGTCGCCCCGGCGATCGCATAGCCTCAGCGTCGGCGGTGCGCTACAGCGATCGCCCCACCCGGCGTCGCAGACGCTGCGTTCGCGCGCGCGGCAGCGAGGCATCGCCCCCCACTCGGTTTTGACCCAAAGCTGCAAGTGGGGGGTAGCGGGCCAGTCTGGCTGCCCACGTCAGCCAGCGACGCGCGACTAACCGTCTCTGGTGCCTCGATCGAGAACGAGCAACCCGGAGGATTTGACCCTTCGGACGGATATCCAGCACCAAGCTGTCAGCGTTGTGATGCGCGCTCTGTTTTGGAGGAGCGCGGCGTGAGTCTCGCCTTCGCTTCGCGCAGGGGCGTTGTTAGTCGCCAGCTGAGGGAGTTCTCGTACTCGCCGCGGATCGTCGCTTCGACGCGCCTGAGCTGCTCGGCGTGATCTAGAACCTCGTGCTGGAGGAGTCGAACGTTCTCGCGCAGTGCTTTGTGTTCGCGCGGATCGTCGTCGGGACGCTCGAGGTCTTCGGGCGTTAGCTCTACATCGCGCTTGCGCATAAGAACCCAGGTGTAGCTGTGGAAGCGCTCGAGCCGCCCGACGATCTCGAAGGCTCGTCCCCAGTGCGCCTGGACCCACCAGTCGGACATGAGCACCACCGGCCCGCCCTCGTCCCAGGTCCGGTGCTGCTGGAGAACGGCCATCCCGATCCGGTCATCGTCCCACTCCTCGCCGATCAGGAATTCCGAGTTCCAACGGCCGGAGTACGTCGCGATTAGGTAGGCATCGGGCTTGAGCAGCCGATGGAGCTCCAGCAGCCACTGGAATGATGCCGATCGCGGAAGGTGCGTGAAGACGGAGATAGCCCAGATGAGGTCAAACGAGCAGGGTTCAAGCCCGATCGGAGGTCCAGGGGCACATTTCCACGGGTGAAGCGGAGGCGACAGGGCCTGTTTCAACCAGTCGATGCTGGGGCCATCGATATCCGCTCCCCAGAATTCGCTCCCCCTCGACGCCTCGCGCAGAAAGTGGCGCAGCGTACGTCCGGAGCCACAACCGAAGTCGAGCACGCGTTTACCCTCAAACGACCAGTCGTCGGGAAGGAGTCGCAAAAGCGCATCCTTAGTCTCGGCGCCCATCTGCTCATAGGCGGCGTGCGGCTCCCCCCACCCCTGGAGACCGAAGACCCGACTCATTAGCTCAAGCGGTGGATAGGGCACGCGGGCGCTGGAAGGCATCCACGCAAACTACAAAGGTCCTCGACCTGCATGATGCACTTCCCACCCTGCGCCTGCCTTCCCTGGGCGCCAGCGTCGAAGCCAGCGACCGGACGGCAACCCGGAGCACCACCAGTAGATAGCGCTTAGATCGACCGGCGGAAGTGAACTTCTGAGTTCCGCGGAATCGTTGCCGCTCTGCTTGTCGATCAAGGGGAAAGGCGCCGTCTGCGCTGGGGTTGTCGCGATTGATCTGCTCGGCCCTGAGCCGTAGACTGGGCGACGGGGGCGAGGCGGCACCGGGACCAGGGAAGGAGTTTCAATGCGCAAGGGTCTCCTCGCAGGATCAGCATCTCTGGGGGGCGCCAGGCTGCTTCTGGTGGCGGCGGCGCTGGTGGCTACGGCGGCGTGGCTGGCCGTGGGATCCGCCGCCGCAGGCCGCACGCGAGCGTCCAGGCAAGTGGTCTTCTACGCGGACGTCGCGAACACCGTTCCCGGTAGCTCATTTTCGAAGAACGTACCGACCGTGCGTCCGAATACGGTCCTGTTGATCCAGGACGGCTCATCGATCCTTGAGAAGCTCCACTGGTCGAGCTGGGGCGGCAGTGTCGCCCGTGCGACGGGCATCTTGAGCGCATCGAACTGCATGTCTAACTGCGCAGCGGGCAGGCGGACGCACGACCCCGCTCAGTTCGTGGTCTCGCACCGGAGACACTTGTTCGGCCGCACCGTCTACAGCTGCTACCAGCTGACCGACCCAAAAGCCCCGCAGACCTACAACGACTGCCTCAAGCACCTCCAAGGAAACCAGTACTACTACGCGCCCGTCGCCGGGTCGGCACTTCATCTCTCCGGGTTCCTCTCACCCGACCGCAAGATCTGGTGCTATCTCGGGTCTGGCGCGACCGTCTGCTACTCCGGCGGGCCGCCCTCTGCCGCCATAAGCAATGAGTATTCCGCGACGTTGCACGCGAACGGACAGCTCGCCACGTGCGCCTGGCACGCGGGCCAAAGTCAGTTCGCCGTCTGCTACCAGAATTGGAACGCCGTACCCGCGGTTCGGAGTGGGCAGGTCGACATGCTCTTCCAGTTCCGCTGCCAGGCGGCCAGCGCCGCGATCACCTGCAAGGTCGATACCGGTACCGGCAAAGGCAAGGGGTTCACGATCAGCGGCACGGGAGTGACACCAATCCCCTAGGAGCTGGAGCACTCTCCGGCAGACAGCTGGATTGGGTCTACAAGCAATCGCCGCACCGAGCCTGGGAGAACTCCGCGTCCCGCAGATATAGGTAAAAGACCTGCAAACTGGCAACCTTCTAATCCGATGGCCGCGGGTTCGAATCCTGCCGGGGGCGTCTAGCCCCGGAATTCATCTCTCCGCTGACGTTCTCCAGAGGTAGGGTTGTCTCAGCGCCCCCACCGTGAGGAGCCCGCATGCAACATGAGCACACCGAGCATGTCGCAGCGCCGCCGGACTCGGTTTACGCCGCGATCTCGGACGTGACCAACCTGCCGAGGTTCGTGCCCCAGGTGACCTCCGCACGCGTCGCCGGCGAAGGTCGTGTCGAGGTCGATGCGCGCTACGAAGGGCACGACCAGCACGGCGAGGCATCTTTCGCGACCGATGACGCAACACGAAGAATCGAGTGGGCCGCAGCGTCCGGGTACCGCGGCTGGTTGCAGGTCGACGCGGACGGTGAAGGCTCCCGCCTAACCCTCTTCCTCGACACTCCGCATGCGGCCGCCAGCGATCACGATGTCGCGGCGACACTCGACGCGATCCGAATGCTCGTCGAGTCCCAGCTTTGACCGGCGTGGCTTCGCAACGCAGGTGCGCGCCCGTCCACTCGAGGCCGGAGGGAGACTGGATATGCCGCCATACAAGTTGATGTACAGGCTCGGGATCGCCCCGTGGGAGTGGCGTGAGGTCCCCGAAACATGGCAGCCAATCCTTGCCGGGCCCGATGCGCTGGAACCCGGTCGCGCGCTCGATATCGGTTGCGGTACCGGGCGGGACGCCATCTATCTGAGCAAGCACGGATGGCGGGTCACGGGGGTCGACTTCGCTGAGGATGCGCTGGCGAAGGCCCGCGAACATGCAGCGAACGAGGGAGTGCAAGTCGAGTGGATCCAGGGGGACGTCGGCCGACTGGATCAAGTCGGCCTGGAGCCTGGCTACACGCTGCTCTACGACTTCGGCTGTATCCAGGGCCTTCCCGATGCCGCAAGGCAGGGCGCGGCCAATGCTCTGACACGGCTGGCCGCCCCCGGTGCCTCCCTGTTGATCTTCGCGTTCAAGGCGGGTCGGCACATACTTCTCCCGCGCGGGATGAACCAAGAGGACGTCGTCGCGCTTCTCGGTGGCGGGTGGGATTTCGCGGAAGCGCTACGGGCAAAGGAAGACCGAATGCCGCGATTCGTAAGCCGCGCTGGCCCGACGGTGTACCGCCTGACCCGGCGTGACGGCGGCGGCCCGCCGGCGTAGGAGTCGCGAGTCGAACCAGCTGGCGCCAACCGGACAACTCCATCAGCGAGAATCAGGGTTGCCGATCAAAGCCGATGAGATTTGAAAGCGAGCACTTCCGGATCACCCACCGTGACGAGCTGGAGCGGACGGGCAACTGGAGCCTCGTGCGCCGCTCGCTGGGCTGTCGCTCTTTCGGGCTAAACGTCGTCGACATCCCACCCGGGGAGTCGATCCCGGAGCACGACGAGACCGAGCGTGACCAGGAGGAGGTGTTCTTCGTGATCTCAGGCGCCGCGGTGCTCGTGGTCGACGGCGAGGACCATCCCGCGCCGGCCGGAACCTTCGCCCGACTTGACCCGACCCCCCGCCGGACGGTTCGCAACGACGGCTCCGAGACGGCGTCGGTCCTGATCATCTCGGCGCCCACGAGCAGCGGCTTTGAGCCGATGAGCTGGGCGTGAGCTTCTATCACGACGGCTCGCGGGCCCTCCAGGATCAGTTCGACACGCGCCGGCTGGCCGACCGGCTGGAGGAGCGGTATCTCTCGCGCCGCGCGATCGACGACGAGGACCGGGCGTTCATCGAACGGATGGACATGTTCTTCCTGGCTACCGCGGATGCCGAGGGGCGGCCACAGTGCTCCTACAAGGGCGGCGATCCCGGGTTCGTCCGGGTCCTCGACACGCAGACGCTGGCGTTTCCGAACTACGACGGCAACGGGATGTACCTGTCCATGGGCAACGTGCTGAAGAACGCGCACGTGGGGCTGCTGTTCATCGACTTCACCTCGGCCCGCCCATCGCGGCTGCGCCTCAACGGCGTCGCGAGCATCGACCCGACCGACGAGCTGACGGCTGACTACCCGGAGGCTGAGTTCGTCGTGCGGGTGCGCGCGACCGAGGTCTTCCCCAACTGCCCTCGCTACATCCATCGCATGGCGCTGGTCGAGCGCTCGCGGTTCGTGCCGCGGGCGGGCCGCGACACGCCAGTCCCTGAATGGAAGCGCTCTGACTGGGCCTGCGACGTTCTGCCGCAGGTAAGCCCGGGCGGGGCCGAATCCGGCTGAGGAGAGATGGCAGGTAGCGAGGGCGTGCGCCTAGCCGCGGGCCCTCACCCCGGCGCCGATGGCGCCGATCCCGCGGCGCGAGCCGCATCGGCGCTGGCCCGCGTCCTCGCGGTCTCCTCGAAGCCCGCCCGGAACTCGCTCAGATTCGCCGCCAGGGCAAGGAAGTCGGCCGCCGGAAGTACCAGCAGATCGAGCGGGGCGATGGCGCGGGCGGTCGCGGTGCGGGGATGGCGCCCGAGCAGCGCCATCTCTCCGAAGTACTGGCCCGGGCCGAGACGGCTCACAACCTGCTCGGCACCACCGTTTGTCTGCGAAACCTCGAGCTGACCGGCGAGGACCATGAACAGGCTGTCGCCGATATCGCCCTGCTCGAATACCGCCTCGCCGGGCTCGTAGTGCGCCTGCGTCGCTCCGGTCCCGGCGATGAGATTCAGCTCGACGGGATGCGGCGGCAGTACGAGGTCCGCGAGCCAGGACACGGCCACCCTGATCTTGCGGCTGGCGCCGGGAAGCTTTGACCAGTAAAGGGCTCGCCAGGCGAGCCACGCGGGCGCACCGGCCAGACGCAGGCCCCCCGGCAGCTCGGCGACGGCACGGCGATGGCCGAGCGCGCTGAGTTTGCCGAGACCGGTGAAGGCAAACCGCTGCAGCGGGGCGCCGCGAACACAGGCCGCGATGTTGCTAGCCGCGGTCCGCGACTGACGGATCGCGTGCTGCGCGGTCGGCGGACACGGCTTGCCGTCCGGCGTCGGGATGAGACTGCAATCGCCGATCGCCCAAACACTGCTCCGGTTCCTGACGCGCGTCGTGGCGTCACACTCCACCCGCCCTCCCAGCATCGGCAGGCCGAGCTGCTCGACCACCGGGTTGGCCGAAGAGGGGACGGTCGAGATCAAGGTGTAGGTATCCAGGCGCCGGCCCCCGGACAGCACCGCACTCCGGGCACTGGCGGCGACGAGGCGCTGGCTCAGCACCACCTCGATCCCGGCTTCGGCCAGCGCAGAAGTGGCGTAGGCGGCCAGGCCGGAGGTCAGCTCGCGCTCGAGAACTCTCTCGCCGCTGTGGACGAGGATGACCCGCAGCTCGTCACGCGGGATCGAGGGATAGTCATGGATCGCGCGGAGAAGGAAGTCGTTGAGCGCCGCCGTCACCTCGCTCCCGGAGAACCCACCACCCGCGACGACAAAAGTGAGCATGGCGCGACGCAACTCGACGTCGCTCTCGACCGAGGCCTGCTCGAGTACGTGAATGACGTGATTGCGGATCCGCACGGCATGGGCAAGCGTCTTGAACGGCAGCGCATGCTCGGGGAACCCTGGAATGCCGCGGAAGTCGGTGACGTTGCCGAGGGCCAGGACGAGGTGATCGAACGGCAGCTCCTGGAGCCGCGGCGTCAGACCTGCGCCGAGCACCACCACCTGGCGGTCGAGGTCGACGCCCTCGATTTCCCGCACAAAGATCTCCGTGTGCCGGAGCAGCTGCCTGAGCGGGCTGACCGTGTCGAGAATGCCGACATCTCCCGCGACGACCTCGGCCAGCATCGGCTGAAACACGAAGTAGTTCTCCCGGCTTACGAGCGAGACGTGAATCCGCGCTCCCTGCACCGCCAGGCGCTCGAGCCCCAGCGCGGCATAGACGCCGCCAAAGCCACCGCCCAGGACCACAACCCGTGTCGCGCCGGTCACGGGCGCATCATCTCCGCTCACACCGCCGTCCGCCAGCGCGGGTTCCCGGCGCCGCCGGCGACGAAGGCGCAATGATCGGGGGATGACGAGCGTGACAATCGTGGGCGGCGGGATCGCCGGCCTCTCGGCGGCGTACTTCCTGCGCGGCAACGGCGCCGAGGTCACGGTGCTCGAGCGCAACCGGGTGGGGAGCGGCGCGTCGGCGGGAAACGCTGGCTGGCTCTGCCCAGCCCAGGCCGGCCCGCTGCCAGAGCCGAATCTGGCCGCACGGGGGCTGCGCTCCTTGACCCGGGCCGACTCGCCGCTCTACTTCGCGCCGGGGTATGCGCCGCGGATGATCCCTTGGCTGATCCGCTTCACCCGCAACTGCAACCGCCGGGCCTATCGACGCGGCGTGGAAGCGCTGGCACGGCTCGGCCACCGAACCTTTCCGGTCATCGAACAGCTCGAGGCCGATGGGGTGCGCTTCGAGCTTCACCGGCGCGGGCTGGTGGTGGCGGCCGAGACCGCGGCGCCGATCGCGAGCTTTCTCGCGGGTCTGGAGCCGATGCGGGGACTCGGGTATCGGATCCCGGAAAAGGTCCTGAGCGGCGAGGAGGTGCGCGAGCTCGAGCCGCTCCTGTCATCGAGCGTGGGTGCCGGGGCGCTGATCGACGAGCACTGGCACGTCGATCCGCTGACGCTTGTGAACGGCCTCGCGAATCGCCTGCGAGAGATGGGCGTCGAAATCGAGGAGGGCGTCGAGGCCCTCGAGCTGGACAGCGGTAACCATCGGCGCCCCCGGCTGCGCACGAGCGCCGGCGAGCGGGAGACCGACGCCGTGGTCCTGGCCGCCGGCGCCTGGACGGCGAGCCTCACGGCGAGCCTCGGCTTTCGCTTGCCGCTCCAGGCCGGAAAGGGATACAGCTTCGAGATCGAGGCCGAGGCGATGCCCCACCGCGCGGTTGAGCTGCTGGATGCCTACGTCGTATTCACGCCCCTTACGAACCGATTGCGCGTGGCCGGAACGATGGAGTTCAGCGGCATCAACAGTCGGCTGAACGAGGCTCGGATCGAGGCGATGGTTCGCACTGCAGCTCGTACGTTGCCGAGTCTTCGCGTCGACCGGGTCGGGCGCCGGTGGACGGGCATGCGACCGATCGTGCCCGACGGTCTTCCCGTCATCGACCGGGCGCCCGGGCACGAGGCGGTCTACGTGGCCGCGGCGTTCTCGATGCTCGGGATGACGCTCGGGCCGCCGGCCGGGGAGGCGCTGGCCCGCCAGATCCTGACCGGCGCCAGGCCGGCAGAGCTCGAACCGTTCCGGGCTGACCGATGGTGCGCGCCGTGGCGGCGCCCCCGGGCGGCTTGGCGCTAACCCTCCTGCTCGGCTCGAACTCGGCGGGCCAGCGCCTGGAGGAGTCCCCAGGCGATCGTCGCGTTCGACTGCACGAGGGGACGGAAGTCCCAATACGTGAGTCCGTAGCACACGAGGTCGGTCGCGGCGGTGACGGTCGCCGAGCGCTCGCCGCCATCGATGAGGGCGATTTCCCCGAAGTAGTCCCCCGCGGTCAGCTTCGGGCGGGGGCGGCCGCGGACGCTCACGTCCGCCTCGCCGGACTGGATGAGGAAGAAGGCCGCACCGCCGGAGCCCTCCTTGGTCACGGTCTCCCCAGCCGCGAAGCGGCGCTCCTTGAACAGGCTCCGGATCTGCTCGACGTCGCGCGGCTTCAGGTCCGCGAACAACGGGACCTTGGCGACCGCCTCGGCCGGCACCGCCTCCGCTGGCCGTGACGGCGAGGAGATTCCCTTGCCCCGTGTCACAGCGCGGCACTGAAGCAGGTACAACTCGCCGTCCGCGATCGCCCACTCGATGTCGCGGGCCGGCCCGTATACGGTCTCGCACAGCTCGGCCAGCCGGCCGAGGCCATCGAGTTGCTCGTCGCTCAGGCACAGCTGCTCGGCACGTTCGGGCGGGATTTCCTCCTCGAACGTGCCGCCCTCGGGAAGGGGACGGATGGCGATCTTCTTCACACCGGCGCGGCGCTCGAGGATCTCGCCGGAAGGGGCGATCCGGAACATGTCGGGAATCACCCGCGCCGCCACGACCGCCTCGCCGAGGCCCCAGCTGGCCTCGATCAGTCGCTCTTCTGCTCCGGTGACCGGGTTCTGAGTGAACATCACCCCAGCGACCTCGGGGTCGAGCAGCGACTGGACGACCACCCCGACGCTGGGGCGCGCAAACAGGCCCACGCGCTGCCGGTAGGTGATCGCCGAATCGGAGTTGGCCGACCACCAGATCTGGCGAAGCGCGTCCGTCACCTGATCGGCCGAGCGGATGCCGAGCAGCGTCTGGTGCTGGCCGGCGAAGCTGGCATCCGCCCCGTCCTCGTCGACCGCCGAGGATCGAACCGCGAGCGGAAGGGGGAGCGGGAGCGCCGCCCGTCGCACCTGCTCGATCGCCGTCTCGTCACCGGATGCCACTGCCTCGACCACCGAGCCGGACAGAGCGATGCCCGGAGGCAGCGGCAGGCCGCCGCGCGCCGCGGTTCCAAGGCCGACGGCCTTGGAACCGTAGAGCGCGTCATCGCGCGCCTTCAGGAGCGGGACGACACCCTTCACGTGAGGATCGTCACCTCCCCGGCGTCTCCATCGACGCGGACCCGGGCTCCATCGGGGATGCGATCCGTGCCATCACGCGTGCCGACCACACCGGGAATCCCGTATTCGCGGGCCACGATGGCGGAGTGCGAGAGCAGGCCGCCCGCGTCGGTCACGATCGCGCCCAGGAGCGGAAGCAGGATGTTGAACGCCTCGGTGGTCGACTCAGTCAGGAGCACATCGCCCTGCACGATGCGGTCGAACTGCGTCGGGCCCTCGACCCGCCGCGCCAGGCCTTCGTACACGCCGCCGCTGGCGGCCAGGCCGCGGAGCGTCTGCCCCTCGTGCTGCGCCTCTGAGCTTCCGAACAGGGAGCCCATGGCCAGACCCATCGCCTGCATCACTCGCGCGGCGCCCGGTGGGAGTCCGGAGGGGTCCGGTGGCGGCTGCTCGGGGGGACCCAGGGTCGGCGGAGCCTCCTTGGCGTTATGAGTGGTCCGCCACTCGTAGCGCTCAGCGAGCTCATCGGCCGACGGTCCGTTGGCGCCTGAGACGAGCGCACACATCTCGTCGAAGCCGGCGTCGATGAAGTGCTCGGGCTCGTGGATGCGCCCTCTGGAGGCAACCCGCCGGCCGGCGGCCACCGCCGCGCGGCGCATGATGCCCGACGCCCAGATGTCGCTGAAGACGCCGCGCTCATCGCGGATGCGATACATCCGCCGCGCCTCCTCGAGCAGCTGGTCGAACTCGGCGCGATGCTCTTCGGGCACCTTCGCCCGGACCTCGGCGATCTTCGCCTCCACCTCCTCCTGCGCGCCGTCTTCGCTACCGGCCTCGACCGAGGCCCGGATTGCCCGCACGAGCGCGTCCGGCAGCTCAAGCGCGTAGCGTCCGCCGATGTCGAAGCCGTCAAGCAGGCGGTACCCGACGACGTCGAGGTACTCCGAGACCGCGCGCCCGGCATCAGAGTCGAGTGAGCGGAGCTGATTCAGGAGCTGGGCCGGATCGAGATCGGAGGCCAGGAGCCCGCGAGCGGTGGGATCGGCGTTGATGGCGTCGATCATCCGGTGCAGTTCGCCTGAGGCGCCGGCGGATACGGGGGCGGCGCCCCGCATCATGCTGAGAAGCTCGGCCGGTGGCACGCCAGTCCAGGCTCCGGCGTGCATGAGGAAATCCCCGATCGCGATCATCGCCGCGCCGGTGAACCGCATGTGCTGGTAGATCATGTCGCTGTGGTGGGAGCGGCAGCGCGTCAGGTAGGCGACGAGCTCCTCGTCCGAGAGGGCGTCGGGATCGATGGACTGGAGCTCGCGGTGGGTGGCGATCGAGGTGGGCTTGCACTGCTCGTCCCACTCGCGCAGCTGGTCGCGCCAGAGCTTGTTGGGGAAAACCTCGCCGGCGCGAGCGAGCCGAGCCGGAATCTCCTCTTCGGGCGGCGGCGTGATGACCCGGTAGGCGAACCCGTTGACGTAGGCCATCTCGAGGCCCCCGAGCATCATCCCGTAGTAACGGGTGAACTCGCGGACGCCCCGCTGGAACGGCTCCGGATGCATCTCCGCCCAGTAACGGGTCGCGGGCCGCGGAAAGTGAACCGGATCCAACACCCAGGAGCCAGGTCCGGGTGGCTCGAATTGCAGCTCCGTTGCAGACCGTGCGGTCGTCATCGCGGTCCCCTTTCTGTTGTGGCGCAGACACCCCGTCGCGCGTTGGACGGATCCTTTCAGCTGGGGAGCTGCGCAGCAAGCGCGCTGAAGCCCGTAGGTCGGTTTCAACCCGGGTCGTGACGGCGCGGCGGGTGAGGCGTAGTGGTGGTGTGAGGGCTTGATGCAGCGCGCGCGGCAGCACGTGAGGCCGGTGTACGCGATGACGGGCGTCGCGTTGGCGCTGCTGATCGCGGCCGAGGGCACCCGATCGGGACTGGGGGTGGCGGGAGCGAGTGAGCGCCCCACGATCTGCCCGCTGCACTTGCCCCGCGGGGCCCGACTGAGCGCCTCGTCAGAATGGCCGGTGTGCGTCTCGTGGGGAGGATCGAACTGGTGGGGGCGGCCGGAGAGCCGGTTGACTTCCGACGCACGTTGGCTTCGCACGGCGTGGCCACGCTCGCGCCGAACCGAATCGATTTCTCGGATTACGTGCTTGAGACCACGGCGCTCGTGGATGGCGAGCCGCAGACGATTCGGGTCAGCGAGCCGGAGGGCGGCGCGGCGCGAGTCCAGGCTGTAGCGGCTGACGGTCGGGGGCGCAAGGCAAGCGTCCTCGCCCTCGTGCGGCATCTGTTCCGCTTGGAGGACGACCTCTCCGGGTTCTACGCGCGCGCTGCGAAGGACGAGCGACTCGCCTGGGTCACCTCGGGTGCGGGCCGGATGCTTCGAAGCCCGACGGTCTTCGAGGACGTCGTCAAGACGATTTGCACGACGAATACCTCCTGGTCGGCCACCGTGCGCATGACGGATGCCCTGGTCGAAGGGCTCGGAGCCGCGGCCCGAGACGGCCGAAAGACGTTTCCGACTGCGCAGGCGATGGCCGAGGCACCACTCGACTTCTACACCGACGTCGCGCGCGCCGGCTATCGCGGCGCCTACCTTTTGCAGCTGGCCACCGACGTAGCCGAAGGGCGGTTGGATCTGGAGGAGCTGGCCAACCCGGAGCTTCCGGATGCCGAGGTCGAGCAGCGCCTGCTCGCCCTGCCCGGGGTTGGGCCCTATGCCGCAGCCCACGTGATGCTGACCTCGCTGGGACGCTACGGCCGGCTGATCCTCGACTCGTGGACGCGGCCGACCTACGCCCGGCTGACCGGCCGTAAGAGCGCTGACCCTGCGATCCAGCGGCGCTTTCGACGCTTCGGCGAGTACGCCGGCCTCGCCTTCTGGATGGTGCTGACGCGTGACTGGATCGAGGACTGAGGCCCGTGGCGGCGAGCGCAGCGGTCGAGCCCTACAGTTAGCGCTCCGCCTGCCGATATCGGCAGGTGGGCGAGCAAATCGAGCCCTCGGAGCCGTCCCCGCCGGATGGCGGAGCATCTTCATATAGTTCTGCGCGAGTCGTCCTCCCTCGGCTCGACGGCCACGGGGGGCTGACCCCCAGTGCCGGGGCGCACCAGTCGCTGAGAAGACCCACAAACGTGTTATCTGCCCGGATATGCGGGAAGCCGAAAACGAATGCGTAGGCTGATTAGAGGGTTGCTGGCGGCCGCCGCGGTGATAGCCGGCGCCTACTTTCTCACCGCGGGGGCCGAGACCCGCAGCACGAGCGCGTCGACCGACCCGCTGGTCAAGCCGGCGCGGATCAACGCCGAGACGGTGCGGATCCCGATCGTGCCAGGCGCGCCGAGCCCCGCCGTGGCGGCCAGCCGCGGCGTCCAGGAGCTGCTCTTCGGGGACCGCTCGGTGGCCTGGAACCCGGGGACCGGGTTGTGGGGCGGCCACACCCGTCCGAACTGGTGGCAGTCGGCGCTCGCGCTGCAGACGCTCGTGCGCTACCTGGAGCGAACGAAAAACGTCGACCCTCTGTATCAGCACGTGCTCCTGCGCATCTACGACGCCAACATCTACAAGCCGCGGAGCACGGCCAAGCGTGATTTCGCGAACGAGTTCATGGATGACACGGCCTGGTGGGGCCTGGCCTGGCTGGAAGCGTCCCGTTACGAGCTCTACTTCCGCCACGACGTAGCCGACGCGAGGCGGTTCCTGGCCGTGGCCGAGTACGACGCGCGGTACATCGTCGCCGCGCCCCGGCAGTGCGGCGGGATCGTCTGGGCCCTGCGGCGCTCGCCCGACATGGTGACGAGCGCGGAGTTCGTGTCGCTGGCCGCCCGGCTATCGAGCTACCGCCAGGCGCCGGGGATCTTCCACGACCCCGCGAAGGCGGCGCAGTGGCTGACCGACGCCCGGTATGTCTTCGACTGGCTCAGGCGCAGCGGGATGGTCGACCTTCATATGGGCTACGTGCTCGATCGCCTCCACGGCGGCTGTCACAAGTTCACCGGCGGCCCGCTGACCTACACCGAGGGCGAGATGGCTGACGCGCTCGTGCAGCTCGGGGTGGCCGACCACAGGCCGTTCGACTTCAGGCTGGCCAGCCGCTTCATCAGGTACGTGCTCAACTACAGGAGTCGCCTGATCTCGCACGGGATCCTGCAGGAGTACTGCGAGGCTCGGGTGGGTGCGTGCCACCAGCGCAAGAACCGCCTGGATATCCCGGCGTTCAAGGGCATCTTCGTCCAGGCCGTGGCCGACTGGTCACAGGCCACCCATCGGAAGACGTTCCTGCGCTTCCTGCAGAATCAGGCCGCGGCGGTCGTGGACAACGCCGTCGTGGCGGGCGGTGACCAGCCCGGGAGTTGCAGTCGGCCGAGCACATGCGAGTTCGCGTTCATCTGGGGCCGACCGGTCGACGGACGGCCACCCCCCATCCCGGTCACCGTCGCCTCGCAGGAGAGCGCGATCGCTGCCCTTACGGCTGTGCTCCCGAAGAGTCACGGCTGAGGCCAGCCGCTCGCAACTCGTCGCCCGATCTGATCTCGCCTGCCGTGAGGATGTCGGCCCGGAGGCCGCCGCGGTGGACGAGCGGGCGCAGGAGTGGCCGCGAGCCGTAGCGGTCGACGACGGTGCAGGGTTCGCACAGGCGCATCCCGCGGCAGGTAACGTCGCCGACGCTGAAGGTGTGACCGACGAGCGAATTCAGATCGATTCCGCGAGTGACGAGGTTGCGCCGGTGTTCATCCGGCCGAAGCGGAGGATCGAAGGATTCGCAGACCTCCGCCTGGATCAGCGTGAGCGCACTCCCGGGGACCCCGGAGGGAAACGTGCCCCGGCCGAGCACATGCCGATCGCCGTCCAGCCCCTGGCCGGGAATCGCGCGGACCGATTCGAGGAGCTGAACCGGCTCACCCGCAGCGGGTGCGATGCATATCTGCTCAACCACTCCGGCCGTGGCATCAGCGGACGGCTGGCCCGGCCGGGCAAGCGCGATGTCGGTCGCGGCAACCAGGAAGCCATCGGCGATCGAACTCGCGAGCTGGTCGCGGCCTTTGGACGGGGCGTCGCTGCCGGCTTCGGGATCCCAAACGATCCCGGAGGGGACGCCGTACATGACCACGCTGTGCAGCTCCTCTCGGGCGGGATCCCCTAGCCGCGCGATCCACGGGCCAGGCCAGGAGAACGAGGCGGGGCTGGCCACCGGCACGAGCCCGAGGCCAAGGCTCCCGAGCCATCGGGTCACAGTGAAGCCGGTGGCGGGGTCCTCGTTGGGCCGAGGCCGGGGAAGCTCGTCGATCCCGAGCTCGAGGATCGTGGCCACACAGGCGAGAAACGACGCGACGTCGCGCGGCAGCTCCTCGTCCGGGATCAGAACCTCTCTGATCGCAGGCTCCTACGAGCGGGCCATCAGGCGCTTGCTCACCGGCAGGACAAGCCAGCGCGGAAGCTTGCGGTTCGGGCCGAAGGCGGCGCGCACCTGCGGGCCGCCGGGGATGACGGAGATCTGACCGCGGGCGGCGGCCCGCAGGGCGTCGCGAGCCACCCGCTCCGGCTCGACGAAGGTGAACTTGGGCAGCTTCTGCGCGAAGTAATCCGCGTCGCTCGCCTCCTGAAACCCGCTCGGAACCGGGCCAGGGCAAACCGCGGTAACCGTCACGCCAGCGTCCTCGACCTCGGCGTGAACAGCCTCGGAGAGCATCAGGACATGCGCCTTGGCCGCCGCGTACCCCGCGTTGTAGGGAAGGGCCTGGAAGGCGGCGGTCGAGGACATGTTGATGATCGCCCCGCGTCCACGACTCCGCATGCCGGGGAGATAGCGGGCCATCAGGTCCACGACGGCCTCGACCAGGAGCCGCACCTGCTGTAGCTCGGCGTCACGACCGTCCGCCGCGAACGCCTTGTAGATGCCGTAGCCGGCGTTGTTGACGAGGATGTCGACCTCCGCGCCAAGCTCCTGGAGCCGGTCCGCGACTCGATTGCGGTCCGCGGCCTCCGCCAGATCAGCAGCCACGACGACCGCACGCTCCTCGCCGCCCAGCTCCTGGGCGAGCTCCCTGAGCCGATCCTCACGCCGGGCCACGAGCGCCACCCGATGTCCCATCGCGGACAGTTGCCGCGCGAACTGCTCACCGATGCCCGAAGAGGCGCCCGTCACGAGGGCGATGGACTTGGGGGAAGGCTCGGGCAGGCTCATCGATTACTCCTCCACTTCGGTGGACCGCGATGGGTGGTCCCTGCATCCTGCCGGGGGCCGGACGTGCCGGTCAAGCGGCTACCGGCTCAGGGTTTGATCCGCTGCTAGATTCAGACCCCCGCGGTGGGCGTAGCTCAGCTGGTAGAGCTCCTGGTTGTGGTCCAGGCGGTCGTGGGTTCGAGTCCCATCGCTCACCCCTCGGAGGCGACTGGTGGATGCCCAGGCTGTTGCTCGGCGGCGAGCCCTGGCCAACAGCAAACGCGGCGTCAAAAATCCGGCTTGAGCGCGATCATTTGCGGGTCGTCTCGGTCGTAGTGATCGGGGTCCTCAACGCAAGCGTCGAGGATCTCCAGAGCTTCTGCCTTCGCGTCCTCCGGTATTGGCTGGCGAACCCAGGTCCCGAACCAAGCGTCCGGATGGGACAGTCGCTGAAAGCGGACTTCGTATAGGGCATCTGGCGGTGGCTGGGGGACCTGTGGCTGTAGTTCGTCGTTCATGGGCTTGATCCTGACGGCGGCTTACGGGACTCGGAACTGCCCGGTTGACAGCGGCGCTCAGTGGGAGACCGCGCGGCGCCGGATGCACTGAGAGGCGCTCGGCGCTGTGGGTCGACAGCGCGCCGCCGACCGGGCTGGCGGCGGATTTACCCCACTGCCGAGACTTCTAACCAGGCCCCTCGCCCGGCTCGGGCACCTCGGAGCCGGGGCACTTGTAGCGATCGTGGATCACGTGATCGAGAACGGCTTCTCCGGCGCTCGCCTGCCGGGCCAGATCGAAGTATTCGAAGCTGAACGTGGGGTCATCGGCGTTAGCGCCGAGATGATTCAGCTTCGTGCACTCGCGATCGGTCGGGGGGAGCGGATAGTCGATCTCATCCAGGGTGTAGCGGCCGACTCCCCGGATGCGGAATTCCAAGTCGGTGGGCGCCGAGCTCGCGTGCGCGTCGCCAGCGGCTCCTGGCGTGAGGTTGTTGACGCCCACATAGATCTCGAACGTCGCGCTGCGCCTCTTGGAGGTTCGGGGGTGAACGGCGGCGAAGGCCCGGATGCCCGACGGGAGGGCCGCCTCGTCATGGCCCTGGATCGTCAAAGACCCCACTGCGCCACGGCTCTCTGTGACGTGGACCATGAGGAGGACGAGACGCGCGCTGTCCGGGGCCGGAAGCCGCAGCTTTTCGGTGACTGAGAAACGTCTGTTGGCGGTGGAGGTCGCGGCCGAACCGGAAGCCGCCGCCTGAGTTGCGACCGCGGCAGCAATCACGACCGATAGCCAAAGCACCGACCGTCGGCGCATGTGGTGACTCTACGCTTGTCGCACGGCGGAGATCAAGTTGGCCGGCAACGGGCGAGGCTCGTTGTCCGGGGACGTGAACTTGAACGTTGTTGATCCGCGCCGTCCTACGATGAGCACGACTTATGGTTCGGGAACTCCAGGACTTTGAGGCCCTGAGTTTCGACTGTTACGGCACCCTGATCGACTGGGAGGCCGGCATTGGCGCGGTGCTGGGGGGGTGGGCCACCAGGCGGGGGCTCGATCTCGACACCGAATCGCTCCTGACGGCCTATGCCGTGCACGAGGCGAGGGCCGAGCGAGAGGATCCGGGTGCGCCATATCCCGAGATCCTGGCGCGGAGCATGCGCGGAATGGGAGACGAGCTCGGGGCCGAGGTGAGCGACGATGACGCCCGCGCGCTCGCCGTCTCAGTTCCGGACTGGCCTGAGTTCGCTGATTCGCCCGCCGCGCTGAGTTCGCTCGCGCGCCGGTACAAGCTGATCATCCTCTCGAACGTCGACCGCGGCTCATTCCGTGCGTCGAATGAAAGGCTCGGCGTCGACTTCACGAGCGTGCTCACCGCGGAGGACGTCGGGTCGTATAAGCCAGATCCGCGGAACTTCGATGCGCTCACGGAGGAGGCGCGACGTCAGGGGGTCGGCGAGGGCAGGCTGCTGCATGTCGCTCAGAGCCTCTTCCATGACCACGTCCCGGCGCAGCGGGCGGGACTCCCGACGGCGTGGATCAACCGCCGCCACGACCGGCCCGGCTGGGGCGCGACGCCCGAGCCACCAACTCGAGTCACGCCAGATTGGGAGTTTCCAAGCATGTCCGCGTTCGCGGCGGCGGCCACCTCCGAGGAATAGCGGACGCTGTCTGAGGGGCGCGTAGGTGGATTGGCATGCGGTGAACCCGTGCTGAAACGTTCAGTTCGACGCCTCTCGGTATTCGGCCTGGCGCTGTCCGTGCTCGCATGCATCGCTGCCGGGTGTGGGAGCGTTCCGCCGGACGTCGACGAGCTCACCTTCGTACCCCTTCCGGACACGCCTGTGGCATCGCCGGCCACGCAGATCACCGTGCGTGGCGCCGGCGCCGGCCAGGTGCAAGGGCTGACCGTCATCGGGTCACGCAGCGGCATCCACCGCGGAAGGCTTGTCAACGACCGCGACGCGCCGGCGGCAACGTTCGCCCCCGACACAGCGTTTGAGCCCGGGGAGGAGGTGCGGGTGAGCTTTCACGTGGCGGGCAGGAGTCGCCAGATCAGCTATCGCTTCGGGATCGCCCAGGAGGCGCAGGTCGACTTCCAGGCCGGGCCGCCGGCCCAGCCGACGCGGCCGGGCCAGGTCCAGCACTTCCACTCACGTCCGGACCTGCGTCCGCCGACCGTGAGGGTGACGGAGCGATCGAGCGCCACCGCTCGTGGCGACATCTTCATCGGGCCGGCCAACAAGCTAGGTCAAGCGGGGCCGATGATCGTCGACGACGACGGGAATCCCGTCTGGTTCCACCCCCTGCCCGGGAAGCTCCAGGCGTTTGGCTTTCGGAAGCAGGTCTATCGCGGAAAGCCGGTCCTCACGTGGTGGCAAGGGGTTGTCTCCTCGCTCGGGTACGGCCGTGGTGAAGACGTCATCTACAACACCTCGTATCGGCGTATAGCCACGGTTCACGCCGCCGACGGCTATGCAGCTGACCTGCACGAGTTCGTCATCACGCCGCAGAACACGGCGCTGATCACCGCGTTTGACCCGGTTCAGGCTGACCTCTCGTCGCTGGGCGGCTCACGTCAGGGAGTTGTGTTGGACTGCGTTCTCCAAGAGGTCGACATCAGGACCGGAGGTGTGCTGTTCGAGTGGCACAGCCTCGGCCATGTCGGCCTCGACGAGTCCTACAACAAGCCCGGCAAGGGCCAGCCGTTCGACTACTTCCATCTCAACTCGATCGCGGTCGACCGCGACGGGAATCTCATCATCTCGGCGCGAAACACCTGGACGGTCTACAAGCTCGATCGCCGGACCGGGCGCATTCTCTGGCGGCTCGGTGGCAAGCGGAGCAGCTTCACGCTCGCCCCGGGGACGGCGTTCGCGTATCAGCATGACGCGCAACCCGATCCCGACGGCACGATCACGGTATTCGACAACGGCGGCAATCCCCGGGTCCATCCGGAGTCCCGCGGCATCGACATCGCGCTGGATACGGAGACGATGACCGCATCGCTCGTCCACCAGTGGACTCACCCGAGGAAGCTCATCGCCAACAGTCAGGGCAACGTGCAGACGCTGGCCAACGGTGACCGCTTCATCGGTTGGGGCGGAGACCCCGACCTGACCGAGTTCAGCCCCGATGGTCGCGTCGTCTTCGACGCGGCGATGGCCGACCCGGATACGTCATACCGCGCCTACCGGTTTCCCTGGCGAGCGAAAGCGCCCGGCCGCCCCGCCGTCGCCGTCAGCAGCGCTGGGCCTGGCACCGCCACCGTCTACGTGAGCTGGAACGGCGCGACCGACGTGGCGGCCTGGCGCATCCTCGCCGGGCCGAACGCTCAGTCGCTGATTCCGGTCGGACAGGCCCCGCGTACCGGGTTTGAGACGAGGACCGAGGTCGTGACGAGTGAGCCGTTCCTCGCTGCCGAGGCGCTCAGTCGATCCGGCAAGGTCCTCGGCGTCTCGGCGCCGGTCGCGCGCGGGGGATAGCCGCGGGCGGCGCGGTCTGCGAGGCGCGGCCGGTGTGCCGTTGGCGGCGGCGAGCTTCGAGATCGGCGCGATAAGCGGCCCCCGGGAAGGTCGGAACGCTGCCGCTCGTCTTAGATCTCCGGATGGGAACGATTCGAGCTTGTGCGGCCGAGGAGCGCGGAGCGATGCTGGCGATCATCAACGCGGCGGCCGAGGCCTACCGTGGGGTTATTCCGGCGGATTGCTGGCATGAGCCGTACATGGGAATCGATGAGCTCGATCAGGAGATCGCGGCGGGGGCGCGATTCGTCGGCTACGAGCTGGACGGGTCGCTGGTCGGGATCATGGCCCACCAGGCGATCGGAGATGTCGATCTCATCCGCCATGCCTACGTCCTGCCGGCGGCGCAACGCCGCGGTGTGGGTGCGGCCCTCCTGGGGCACCTCCGGCGCGGCAACTGGCGCCAGAGCCTCGTTGGCACATGGTCGGCCGCAGGCTGGGCCATCAACTTCTACGAGCGACACGGATACCGGTTGGTGCCGCGGCCACGGACGGCCGTGCTGCTCAACGCCTACTGGAGGATTCCGGCGCGACAGGTGGAGACATCGGTCGTCCTGGCGAATCCGCCGCTTGAGTGATTACGCCCGGACGTCGTGGGCGAGGCAGATGCGCTGGAGCTGTTCCATCGCTTCGCCGGTGCGCTGGGGAAGCGACTCGAGTGCGGCAGCGGCCGACTGCATTGCGTCGATCGTGACCCCGCGAGCCTCGAGGGCGAAGCGCCCGAGCCAGCGCACGGCGGCGCGCTCGTAGCGCTCGGGATCGCCGTCACGGAGGACCAGGCAGATCCGCAGCGCGTCGTCGAGCGCGACCTGCGGGAGTTCGAGCGCCGCGGCGACCACGAGGTTGGCGTTCCCGGTCGCGAGGGCACGGCGAAACCGGGCGTAGGAACTGCCGTCACTCGTCATCGAACACATGTTCGCACGACGGTCAAGCCGCCGTGGACCAGCCCGCAGCGCCGGGGCTGAAGCGATCAGACCCGGATGCCGGGCGTGGCGGCTTCGGACACGCGGCGGCCCAGCTCCCGAACCTGTTCGTCGCTCAGGTGCGCGACCTCCAGGCCAGCCTGCTCGAGCTCACGGCGAACGTTGACCGTCGCGTGGACCGTGTCGACGGCGCGGGCGAGCTTGGCCAGGGCGCTGTTGACGAACGGGTCGTCAAGCGAGGTCACCCCATCCGCCGTCGCCCTGAGCAGCCAGGCACGGAGGGCTTCAGCCTCGGGGAGCTCGAGTTCGAGCGCCAGCGTTCCTTCGGCGTCAAACGCGTGGAACTGGTCTGTCATGTGGTCGGTGGTGCTCATTGCGGTGCGGCCTCCGCGGCCGCGGTTCCCGGGCGCGACCAGCGTCCGGAATGGGGTTGCGTGTCCGTTCTATCGTCGGGCCGCGTGCGCTGCTTGAGCAGCGCATGAAGTGGCTAGATCATCGACTGGCGGCGCTCACCCGTCGCCGCGGGCCCGTTACGTCCCGGGCACGATCACCGTCGGCTCGGGAGCCAGCTGCTCGTCATCAGGCAGGTCGATCGTGCGGACCGGGCCCTTGAACGTGTGCCGGGCCGACACGACGTACCACAGCGTCACCGCCAGCATCACCGCCACCGTGACGAGCGGCGCGTAGTTGAAGGCCGACCAACTGAACTGACCGCCCCACGGGACAGCCGCCGGGGTGAAGGGCAGACAGAAGATGACCACGCACAGCGCGACCCACGCGCACGCGATCGGGTTGATCCACCGGTACTTGCGACCGAGGGTCCAGGGCCCGGTCTGGAAGCTGTCACCCATCCGCCAGCGCAGGAAGACCGGGATCGTGTAGGCGATGTAGAGCCCGATGACCGAGATCGAGGTCACGGCGAGGAAGGCCACCGGGAGCCCGGCGTGGTTGCCCCAATAGGCGGGGATCGTGATGACGAGGGCCAGGACGGCGACGAACACCACCGCCCAGGTCGGGGTGCGGTGGCGGTTCAGCTGGCGCCACAGGTTGTGGCCGGGAACGGCGCCGTCACGGGAGAAGGCGAAGGTCATGCGCGAGGCGCTCGTCACACACGCCATTCCGCAGAACAGCTGCCCGACGGTCGAGATCACCAGCACCGCCTTGGCCGCCGCCGAGCTGAGGGCGGACTCGATGATCGACTGCGAGGTCCCGCCGGCGGCGTTGATCGCCGACACGTGGGTGGCGGCAAAGGTGAGCGCCAAGAGGACCGCCCAGCCGAAGACGGCCGAGTAGAAAACCGACCGCCACACGCCCTTGGGGGCTGCCTCCGCGGCGCTGTGGGTTTCCTCGGACACGTGGGCCGAGGCGTCGTAGCCCGTGATCGTGTACATGGTGAGCAGGAAGCCGAGCGGCAGCACGTAGAACCAGTACATGTGGTGGCTGAAGCCCGACAGGTTCTGACGGTGACCGAAGACGAAGCTGAAGCTCTGGTGGTGGCTGGGAACCGCGACCAGCAGGACGATGATCACCATGACTCCGACGATGTGCCACCACACCGAGATGTTCGTGAACAACGCGACCAGGGGCGAGGAGAAGATGTTGATGAGCGCATGGACGGCGAGGATCAACGCGAACAGGACGAACGTGTGGTGCAGCGACGACTGCACGCTCGAGGTGGCGAAGTTGACCCCAAAGATGTGGGCGCCGTAGAACGACAGGGTCGAGTTCAGGAAGGTTGCCGCGGCGTAGTCGACCGAAGCCGTCACCGCGACGAGGCCGATCAGGTTGAACCAGCCCGTGAACCAGCCCCAGCCGGCGCCGCCCAGCTTCGAGGCCCAGTAGTAGATGCCACCCGCGGTCGGCATCGCTGAGGCCAGCTCGGACATCGAGAAGGCGACCATCAGGATCATGATGCTGATCAGCGGCCAGCCGATCGAAATCGCCACCGGTCCGCCGTTGATCCAAGCCTGGCCGTAGGTGGTGAAGCAGCCGGCGAGGATCGAGATGATGGAGAACGAGATCGCGAAGTTCGAGAACCCGCTCCAGGCTCGATTCAGCTCCTGCTTGTAGCCAAGCTGGGCCAGCCTCTCTTCGTCGCTCGACAGCGTCGCTGTGCTCGGCATGCGCCCTCCTCCAGAAAGGTTTGCTAGGCCGTCCTTATCGGCCCGGAACCCTACCTAGGGGGGAAGGGAAGTCAAGGCGGCGGCAGCAGCCCTCCGAGGATCTGCTCCGTGGCGCGCACGTGCTCGGCCATCTCTCGCGCGGCCGCCGATTCGTCACGGCGACGGATCGCATAGAGCAGGCGGCGGTGCTGCGTGTTCGCGGACTCGAGCACCTCGGGGGGGTGGGCGATGAGCGAGATCAGGCGCGTCATCTCGCCCTGCACCTCGGTCTGCCGCGTCACGAGCCGCGAGCTCCCGGTCGTCTCGGCAAGACCAACGTGCAGGCGCACGTCCGCCTGGCGATAGGCGTCGAAGTCGTCGAGCATGCCCTCCAGGGCGCGGGCCAGCTCGTAGAGCGCGGCCAGCGACTCCACATCCGCGCGTTCGGCGGCCAGCACGGCGACCCCGACCTCGACGGCCAGGCGCTCGTCGCAGACGTCACGCCAGGACGCGAGCAGATCGGGCGAAGGCGGATCGGCGGGCGGCTGGGGGTCGGCGACGAAGGTGCCGCCGCCGCGGCCGCGCGTGGCACGCAGGTGGCCGCTGTGAGCCAGGGCCACGAGCGCCTGGCGAAGCGTCGAGCGCGCGATGCCGAGGCGTGCGCACAGCTCACGTTCGGCGGGAAGCCTCGTGCCCGGCGGCAGCAGCCCGAGCCGGATGGCCGTGCCCAGCCGCTCCACCGTCTCCTCGAAAGCGGTCTGCGAGTGGACGGGAGCGAAGACGGTGTCCAGCGATGCCGCCGAGTCGAGCGGGCCGACGCTCATCGCCCCTCACAAACGTTCAAAGCCGCGGAACTTCTCCCAGTCCGTGACCGCCGCCTCGAAGGCGCTCAGCTCGATGTCGGCGGCGTTTACGTAGTGGTCGACCACCTCGTCGCCGAAGGCGGAGCGGGCGATCTCGCTGGTGGCGAAGAGGTCTCGGGCATCCCGGAGGGTCGCGGGAAGGCGTGGCTTGTCGCTGGCCGTGTAGGCGTTGCCCTCGTACGCCGGCTCGAGCTCGAGGCCGGCGTCAACGCCATGCAGCCCGGCGGCGACGATCGCGCTCAGAGCGAGGTAGGGGTTGAGGTCCGAGCCCCCGGCGCGGTTCTCGAAGCGCAGGCCCGGGCCGTGCCCGACGACGCGCAGCGACAGCGTCCGGTTGTCGTGACCCCAGGCCACCGCCGTGGGGGCGAACGAGCCCGCGGCAAAGCGCTTGTAGGAGTTGACGTTCGGGGCCAGGAACAGGGTCAGCTCGCGCAGGCAGGCCAACTGGCCGGCCAGAAAGGCTTCGAACACCTCACGCTGGCGCTCGAACAGCGGGCCGTCATGGTCAGCGAGGGAGAAGTGAATGTGACACGAGGATCCCTCACGCTGGTTGTACTTGGCCATGAAGCTGATCGACATCCCGGACTGGGCGGCGATCTCCTTGGCCGCGTTCTTGTAGATCACGTGCTGGTCGGCCGTGCTCAGCGCGTCGGCGTAGCGAAAGTTGATCTCGTGCTGGCCGAGGTTGCACTCACCCTTGGAGTTCTCGACGACCAAGCCCGCCGCCATCATCGAGTTACGGATGCGGCGGATCAGTTCCTCGACGCGCGCCGTGCCGAGCAGCGAGTAGTCGATGTTGTAGAGGTTGGCCGGCTCGAGGTCACGGTAGGCCTTGCGCCACGCCTCCTCGTAGGTGTCTCGGAAGACGAGGAACTCGAGCTCGGTGCTCGCGTTGGCGGTCCAGCCGCGCTCGGCCAGGCGGGCCAGCTGGGCCCGGAGCACCTGGCGGGGCGAGGCGAGCACGTCACGTCCGTCATCCCAGTAGAGATCGGACAGGCAGAGGACGGTGCCCTCCTGCCAGGGCACCGGGCGCAGGGTGTCGAGGTCCGGGCGCAGCACGAAATCGCCGTAGCCACGCTCCCACGAGGCCATCTCGTAGCCGTCCACCGGTGTCATGTCGACGTCGACGGCGAGCAGGTAGTTACAACCTTCCGCGCCGTGGTGGGCGACCTGATCGAGGAAATAGGGTGCGGTCAGGCGCTTGCCCTGAAGGCGACCCTGCATGTCGGTCATGGCGAGCAGAACCGTGTCGATCTCGCCCCGGCTCACCTGCGCGGCGAGCTCGTCCACGGTGAGCAGCGGCGCCGCGGGCTGCGCCAGCCCGACCCCGCGATCACCCCCATCCACTGTCACCTTCGTGAAGGTATAGGAAGCGAGCCTTAGACGCTAGGTTTCTCGCCGTGGGTGGCCGCAGCGCGGAAGAACTTGACCACGTGCTGGCCCAGCTGACGCCGCGAGTGGGCGCACTCGACGGAGAGCCCTTGCTGCTCGAGGGCGGGATCACGAACCGCAACTATCGCGTGCGCCTGGGAGGCAGGGACTGCGTTCTACGCCTTGCCGGCAAGGACACTTCGCTGTTGGGAATCGATCGCGAGGCCGAGCGGATGGCCAACCAGAAGGCGGCCGAGCTCGGCTTCGCGCCGGGAGTCCTGGCCGCGGACGAGCAATGGCTCCTGACCGAGTACATCGACGGCGCAGCCGGTGAGCCACCCGCCGTGCGCCAGGTGGCGAAGGCGATCGGAGAGGCCCTGAGGGCGTTCCACGCTTCCGGCGTCGAGCTGCCGACCCGCTTCTGGGTTCCCGAGCTCCTCGACGCCTACGCCGAGGTCGTCCGCCAGCGCGGGGGCCGGCTACCCGATGCCTACGGGCGGGCCCGCGAGCTGACGGCCCGGATCGCCGAGGTCCTGCCCCTGACCAAGGCTGTCCCATGTCACGACGACCTGTTGCCGGGGAACGTGATGCGGGCCGACGGGAAGGTGATCCTGGTCGACTGGGAGTACGCGGGCATGGGCCACCCGATGTTCGACCTGGGGAACGTGGCCGTGAACAACGAGTTCACCGACCTCGAGGCGGCGCAGCTCCTGACGGGCTACCTCGGCCGCGAGCCCTCGGCGGCCGACCAGGCGCGCGTGAGCCTGATGCGGATCATGTCCGACGCTCGCGAGGGGGCGTGGGGCGTGATCCAGGGGGTGATCTCCGAGCTCGACTTCGACTTCGGGGCCTACGCGGCCAAGCACTTCGACCGCCTGACCGCAGCGGCTGGGAGCCCGCAGTTCGAGGAGTGGTTTGCCGCGGCCGCGTGAGCTTCCGGACCGGGCCCGGATCGTCGTGATCGGTGGTGGCGTGGGCGGCGCCTCGGTGGCCTATCACCTGACCCAGCTCGGTGAGCGCGACGTCGTCCTGCTCGAGCGCAGCGAGCTCACGAGCGGCTCGACATTTCACTCCGCCGGTCTGGTGGGCCAGCTCCGGGGCAGCGTGTCGCTGACGCGGATGATGATGGACTCGGTCGAGCTCTACCGCCGGCTCGATTCGGGCTGGGTCGAGTGCGGGGGGATCCGCCTCGCGTGCACGCCGGAGCGCGAGCAGGAGGTGATGCGCCAGGTGGCGTGGGCGAAGACGTTCGGCCTGCCGCTGGAGCTGATCTCGGCCGAGGAGGCCCAGCGGCTGTTCCCGCTGATGGTCACCGAGGGGGTTCGCTGCGCGTCCTATCTGCCGACCGACGGATATCTCGATCCGTCGCTGCTCACCGGCGCGCTCGTCGAAGGCGCGCGCGAGGGAGGCTGCCGGGTGTTCACGCAAACGCGGGTCACGGGGATCCGGCACGACTCAGGACGCGTCCGCTGGGTGGACACGGAGTGGGGGACGATCGAGACCGAATACGTGGTCAACGCGGGGGGGATGTTTGCGGCCGAGCTCGGGCGGATGGTGGGCGTGCGGGTGCCGGTGATCCCGTTCGCGCACGAGTATCTGGTGACGCAGCCGTTTCGCGAGCGGGGTGCCGGCGAGCACCTGCCCACGCTGCGCGACCCGGACCTGCTGATCTACTTCCGGGAGGAGGGGGCGGGCCTGGTCATGGGCGGCTACGAGCGCCACAGCGCGCCGTGGGCGCTCGATGAGCACAACCTCGACCGAATACCGGCTGACTTCAACGGCCGCCTGCTCGAGGAGGACTGGCCGCGCTTCGAGGAGATCGCGGTCAACTCACGCCGGCGCGTCCCGGTCATGAACGAGGTGACGATCACGCGGCTGATCAACGGCCCGGAGGCCTTCACACCCGATAACGAGTTCTGCCTCGGGGAGAGCGAGGTGGGAGGGTTCTTCGTGGCCGCGGGCTTCTGCGCCCACGGGCTGGCGGGGGCCGGGGGCATCGGCCGCGTGCTGGCCGAGTGGATCGTCTCAGGCGAGCCGCCGCTCGACGTCTGGGAGATGGATATCCGCCGCTTCGGGCCGCACTACCGCTCGCCCTCGTTCACGCTCAAGCGCGCCCGCGAGGTGTACGAGACCTACTACGACATCCGCTACCCCGGACACGAGCGCCAGGCGGGACGCCCGCTGCGCACCTCGCCCGCCTACGACTGGCACCGCGCGCACGGGGCGGCGTTCGGAGAGAAGGCGGGGTGGGAGCGCGTCAACTGGTATGAGCCGAACGCCGCGGCCGGCGAGGAGTCGCTGCGGCCGGGCGGCTGGGCGGGCATGCACTGGTCGCCGGCGATTGGGGCCGAGCATCGCGCCACGCGGGAGACGGCGGGGCTGTTCGACGAGTCCTCGTTCGCCAAGCTTGAGGTCGCGGGGCCCGGCGCAGCAGAGCTTCTGGAACGGCTCTGCGACAACCGCGTGGCCCGGGAGGTGGGGACGATCACCTACACGCAGATGCTCAACCGAAGGGGCGGGATCGAGTCTGATTTCACGGTCACGCGCCTGGGCGATGAGTTGTTTCAGATCGTCACCGGGACGGCGTTCGGAAACCACGACGCGAGCTGGATCCGCCGGCACCTGCCGACTGACGGCAGCGTGCGGCTCAGCGACGTGACCTCCCGGTGGGCCTGCTTCGCCCTGTGGGGCCCGCGGGCCAGAGACATCCTCTCGCCGCTCACGCCCGACGGCCTCGACTTCCCGTTCCTGACCATGCGCGAGATCGCGGTGGGCGACGTCCCGGTCCGGGCTCTGCGCGTCACCTTCGTGGGGGAGGCGGGGTGGGAGCTCTACTGTCCGAGCGAGTACGGGCTCGGCCTCTGGCAGGCGCTGTGGGAGGCCGGCGAACCGCACGGGATGCTCGCCGGCGGCTACCGCGCGATCGACTCGCTGCGTCTCGAGAAGGGCTACCGCGTCTGGGCGGCCGACATCACGCCCGACGAGACGCCGTACGAGGCGGGGCTCGGCTTCTGCGTGCGCGGCGATAAGAAATTCCTCGGCTCGGATGCCCTCAGCCGGGCCGAGACCGCGCGCCGCCTGCGTTGCCTGGTTCTCGATGACCCGCGGTCGGTGGCTCTGGGCAACGAGCCGGTGCGCCTGGACGGCGAGGTGCGCGGAAGGGTGACGAGCGGCGGCTATGGGTACACCGTCGAGCGCTCGATCGCCTACGCCTACCTGCCCGCCGCGGTGGAGGTTGGCGATGCGGTTGAGATCGACATCTTCGGTCAGTGGGTGGCCGGCCGGGTCGCCGCCGAGCCGCTGTATGACCCGGCCGGTGAGCGGATACGGGCACCCCGCCGCGTGTCTGACTGATTGCAGGCGGCAGTTCAACCGGGCGAAAATCGATATCGACCCAGTAGGCTCCGATTAGGCTCGGACGTTAGGAGAGACAGGTCAATGGCGGTCAGAGCTGGCGACCGCGAATCGGAGCTGATCGAAAGCCTCTGCGGACGCATCCGGAAGGAGCTCCCGGATGAGGAAGTCTCGCCAGCCGAGGCGTTCGTCCGCCAGTACTACCACTGGGTCCCCGAGGAGGATCTCGGCGACCGCACCCAGGCCGACCTCTACGGCGCGGCGATCGCCCACTGGAAGCTCGGGCTGAAGCGCACACCCGGAGAGGTCAAGGTCCGCGTCTATAACCCGGAGGGCGACCGGGACGGCTGGTCCTCACCGCATACCGCGCTCGAGATCGTCTCCGACGACATGCCGTTCATCGTCGACTCGGTGACCATGGAGCTCGCGCGCCAGGGGTACACGATCGACCTGGTGATTCACCCGGTCATGCGCGTGCGCCGCGACGGCGAGGGACGCCTCGTGGAGGTCCTGGATCCGCACGACGAGACCGCGGAGGCGATCTCGGAGTCGGTGCTGCACGCCGAGCTGGTGCGCGAGCCCGACGGCGACCGCCTGGCCGCGCTGCACGACGCCGTGGTCGGCGTGCTGGAGGAGGTGCGCCTCGCGGTCGAGGACTGGCAGCCGATGCGTCACCGGGCGCTCGAGCTCGCGCGGCGCCTCAAGCGTGACCCAGCCACCGCGCACGCGGACGAGGTGGAGGAGGTGAAGGCGTTCCTCGAATGGGTGGCCGATGACCACTTCACCTTCCTCGGCTACCGCGAGTACGAGCTGATCGAGGACGGCGAGGAGGCGCTTCTGAAGGCGCTGCACGAGACCGGGCTGGGGATCCTCCGCGCGAAACGTCCCCGCGCGGTGCGCAAGCTGAGCGAGAAGGCGGCGGCGCTGGCCCGGACGCCGCAGCTACTGCTGCTCAGCAAGGCCAACTCGAAGGCGCCGATCCACCGCCCCGCCTACCTCGACTACATCGGGGTCAAGCGCTTCGACGCGGAAGGCAAGGTGACCGGCGAGTACCGGTTCCTCGGGCTGTACACAAGCTCGGCCTACCGCGCCAGCCTGGCCCAGATCCCCCTTCTCCGCGGCAAGGTGAAGGCCGTGCTCGAGCGCTCGGGCTACCTCCCGGCCAGCCACGACGCCAAGGCGCTGCTGGAGATCCTCGAGTCATATCCGCGCGACGTCCTCTTCCAATTCGAGACCGATGACCTGTTCCGGATCTCGATGGGGGTGCTCGGGCTCGGGGAGCGTCAGCGTGTCCGCCTGTTCGTATGGGAGGACCCGCTGGACCGTTTCGTCTGGTGCCTGGTCACGATCCCCCGCGACCGCTTCAACACCGAGAACCGCGAGCGGATCGGCAAGCTGCTGTTGGAGGCGTTCGCCGGGACGCACCTGGACTGGACGCTCCAGCTCTCGGAATCGGTGCTCGTGCGCGTCTACTACATCGTCCGCTGCGGTGGGATCCCGCCCGACTACGACCAGGCGGAGATCGAGGCCCGTCTCGGTCTGGCCACGCGGGCCTGGACCGACGAGCTCCGCCAGGCGCTGGTCTCCGAGCTCGGCGAGGAGCGCGGGATCAAGCTCTACCGGCGCTACCAGTCGGCATTTCCCACCGGGTATCGATCCGACTGGCCGGCCAGCGCCGCGGTCGATGACATCAAGCGGATCGAGAATCTCGAGGACCGCCGCGGCGCGATCATCAACCTTTACCGCCCCGAGTCCGCTCCGCAGGAAATTCTCCGCTGCAAGCTCTATAGCGCTGAGGGCGTCTCGCTGTCCGAGGTGCTGCCCACGTTCGAGCACATGGGCGCCCGCGTGATGGACGAGCGTCCGTATCGAGTCACCCCGGCCGACTCCGAGGCGGCATGGATCTACGACTTCGGTCTGCGGGTGCGGGCGGAGGACGTGGTGCGAGTCCGCGACACCTTCGAGGAGGTGTTCCTGGCCGCGCGGCGCGGCGTGATCGAGGATGACCGACTGAACGGGCTCGTCCTGGCCGCCGAGCTGAGCGGACGGGAGATCGTCGTCCTGCGATCGGTGGCCCGCTACCTGCGCCAGGCCGGGATCCCGTACTCGGATGCCTACATGGAGCGGACGCTGATGGCCCACCCGGCGATCGCCGAGGGCCTGCTCGAGCTGTTCCTGGCCCGGTTCGATCCCGATGAGGCCGACGAGGAGCAGGCCGAGCGCCTTCAGGGCCGGATCGAGGACGCCATCGATGGCGTGGCCAGCCTCGACGAGGACCGCATCCTGCGGGGCTTTCTCTCGGTCATCACGGCCATGCTCCGGACGAGCTACTTCCGGCGTGACGCCTCGAGCGTGTCGCTGCCCTATCTGGCCTTCAAGCTCGACCCGAGCCAGATCACGCTCCTGCCCAAGCCACGGCCGCGGTTTGAGGTCTTCGTCTATTCACCGCGCTTTGAGGCGGTCCACCTGCGCGGCGGCAAGGTGGCGCGCGGAGGGATCCGCTGGTCCGATCGGCCCGAGGACTTCCGCACGGAGATCCTCGGGTTGATGAAGGCGCAGATGGTCAAGAACGCGCTGATCGTCCCGGTCGGCGCGAAGGGAGGCTTCGTGCTCAAGCGGCCTCCCGCAGAGGGTGGCGACGCACTGCGTGAGGAGGCCGTCGCGTGCTACCAGATGTTCCTGCGGGGACTTCTCGATCTGACCGACAACATCGTCGACGACGAGGTGGTCTCGCCCGAGCGGGTCGTGCGTCATGACGGCGAAGACACCTACCTGGTCGTGGCGGCGGACAAGGGCACGGCCCGCTTCTCGGACATCGCGAATGAGATCTCAGCCGACTACGGCTACTGGCTGGGAGACGCGTTCGCCTCCGGCGGTTCGCACGGCTATGACCACAAGCAGATGGGCATCACCGCGCGGGGGGCCTGGGAATCGGTCAAACGCCACTTCCGCGAGCTCGGCACCGACGTCGAGAGCAGCGACTTCACCGTGGTGGGGATCGGCGACATGTCAGGTGACGTGTTCGGCAACGGCATGCTCCTGTCCAAGCACATCAGGCTGGTCGCGGCGTTCGATCACCGGCACGTGTTTCTCGATCCCGACCCCGACCCCGAGGCGAGCTTCGAGGCGCGGCGCAAGCTCTTCGAGCAGGATCGGTCGACCTGGGCGGATTACGACGAGGGTGCGCTGTCGGCCGGGGGCGGGATCTACGAAAGGACGGTCAAGTCGATCCAGATCTCCGGCGAGGTTCGTGAGGCGCTGGGAATCGACGCTCAGGAGCTCTCCCCACCCGAGTTGATCCGCGCCATCCTCCGCGCGCCCGTGGATCTGCTCTGGAACGGCGGCATCGGGACCTACGTCAAGGCCTCCGACGAGTCGCACGCCGAGGTGGGCGACAAGGCGAACGACCCGCTGCGGGTGGATGCCCGCGAGCTGCGCTGCCGCGTCGTCGGCGAGGGCGGCAACCTCGGGTTCACGCAACGCGCGCGCATCGAGTACGCGCTCAGCGGCGGCCCTGAGCAGGACGGCGGCGCGATCTACACCGACTCGATCGACAACGCTGCCGGAGTCAACACCTCCGACCACGAGGTCAACATCAAGATCCTGCTCGACGCGGTGATCCGCGACGGCGAGCTGGCCGATGATGACCGCAACCAGCTGCTGGTCGAGATGACCGACGCCGTCGCCGGCCAGGTCCTCTACGCCAGCTACACGCAGACCCAGGCGATCAGCCTGGCCCTGTTCCAGGCCCAACCGATGATCGACGTGCACGCGCGCTTGATCCGCCGCCTGGAGCAGGTCGCGGGGCTTGACCGGGAGATCGAGTTCCTGCCCAGCGAAGAGATGATCTCCGATCGCAAAGCCGGCCATGAGGGCTTGCTGGCTCCCGAGCTGGCGATCGTCATGGCCTACGCGAAGATCCACCTCTACGACCGCCTGCTCCACTCGGACCTGCCCGAGGATGAGTACCTGGCCCGCGACCTCGAGGGCTACTTCCCCTCGCCGCTCGGCGAGCGCTACTCCCGGCTCATGCCCGAGCACCGGCTGCGGCGCGAGATGATCGCCACCGTCGTGGCCAACCAGCTGGTGGACCGCGCCGGGACGACGTTCGCCTTCCGGCTGGGCGAGGAGACGGGCGCCTCACCGCCCACGCTGGCCCGCGGCTACGCCGTGGCCCGTGACGTGTTCGAGATGCGCTCGTTCTGGAAACAGGTCGAAGAGCTCGATAACCGGATTCCGGCCGAGATCCAGCTCCAGATGCTGATCGAGGGCCGGCGCCTGGTGGAACGAGCGACCCGGTGGCTGGTCCTCGAGGATCCGAGCGCGATCGAGATCGAGAACGAGGTGACGCGGTTCAAGCCCGGGGCCGAGCTGCTGGCCGAATCCGTGCCGGAGATCCTCGAGGGCAACGAGCGGGAAGCTTTCGACGCCCGCGTCTCGGAGCTCGTCGATGAGGGCGTGGCCCGGGAGCTGGCCCGGAGCGTCGCCACGATGCCCTCGCTGCCGCCCGTGTTCGACGTCGTGGCGGTGGCGGAGCTGACCGACCACGAGCTCGAGGACGTGATGCACACCTACTTCCGCCTCGCCTCGCGGCTCGAGCTGGCGTGGCTGCGGGACCGGATCTACGCCCTGCCCCGCGCCAATCGCTGGCAGGCGCTGGCTCGCGCAGCCCTGCGCGACGATCTGATGCGCGCCCACCGCGAGCTGACCCAGGAGGTCCTCGAGGCGGCGAGCGACGGCCACGGGGGCGAGGAGGCGATCGAGGAGTGGGCCGAGAACCGCTCGGCGGCTTTGGAACGGGTCCTGGGGACGCTGACCGACATCCGCGCCTCACGGACCTACGACACGACCACGCTTCCGGTGGCCCTACGGGAGGTCAGGTCGCTGATCCGCGGCGGCGAGGGGGAGCCGAGCGGATCGGGCCACCGCTAAACGACGCCGGATCCCGACCAGCGCGAAGGCCGCGAAGTCGAGCAGGCCCGCCACCACGAAGGCGAGAGGGCTCGTGATCAGCCTGCCGGCGAGCCGTGAGGGCATCGGCTAGAAGCTATCGTCTGCGCGCGATGGCGACGGTCAAGACAAGCGTCACCGAGCTGCCCGAGTCACGCGTGCGCGTTCAGGCGGAGGTATCCGCCGAGGAGGTCGAGCGGCGGGTCGCCGAGGCGGCCAAGCAGCTCGGGCGCCAGATGCGTGTACCCGGGTTTCGCAAGGGCAAGGTGCCCGCGCCGGTGGTGATCCGGCGTCTCGGCCGCGAAGCCGTGCTCGACGAGGCGCTCCGGCGCGCGCTCGGCGGCTGGTACGCCGACGCCATCGAGGAGGCGGGAATCGCTCCCGTGGGAGAGCCCGAGCTCGACATCGGCGAGCCGCCGCGTGAGGGACAGCCGCTCTCCTTCTCAATCGAGATCGGGGTGCGTCCGACGGCCAAGCTCGGGCAGTACAAGGGACTCGAGGTGGGGCGGCGCGAGCCGGCCGTGGAGGAATCGGAGGTCGCCGCGGAGCTCGACCGCTTGCGTGAGCGCGTGGCCACCCTGGAGACGGTCGACCGCGCCGCCGAGCCGGGCGATCACGTCGTGATCGACTACGTGGGCCGCGTCGACGGGGAGCCGTTCGAGGGCGGAGCCGGGCGCGACCAGCTCCTGGAGCTCGGATCCGGGCGGCTGATCCCGGGCTTTGAGGAACAGCTGACCGGGGCGACGGCGGGAGAGACTCGCGTCGTGTCGGTGACCTTCCCCGAGGACTACCCCAGCCAGGAGATGGCGGGCCAGCCGGCTGAGTTCGAGGTCACAGTGACCGAGGTCAAGGCCAAGCGACTGCCCGAGCTCGACGATGAGTTCGCGTCTGAGGCCGGCGGCTTCGACACGCTGGACGAGCTCCGCGATGACGTCCGTGAGCGTCTCCGGGCGGCTGAGGAGCGGGCGATCGAGCGGGAGTTCGAGGAGGCCGTGCTCGAGGCCGCGGTCGCCGAGGCGACGGTCGAGATGCCGGAGAAGCTGGTTCACGCGCGCGCGCACGAGCTGCTCGATGACACGCTGTCCGCCCTCGCGCGCCAGGGCATCTCGAAGGAGACCTATCTGCGGCTGGCGGGCAAGGACGAGGAGACGCTGGCCCACGAGGCCGAGCCGGAGGCCGAGCGCGCGCTCAAGCGAGAGGCGGTGCTGGCAGCGATCGTGGCGGCGGAGGGGATCACGCCGAGCGACGAGCAGGTTCGCGAGGCGCTGGAGCCGAGCGCCGAGCGGAGCGGCACCTCGACCGAGAAGCTGCTCGAGCAGCTGCGCAAAGCGGATCGGCTGGAGCGCGTGCGCGAGGACGTGGCCAATCAGCAGGCGCTCGAGCTGCTCGTCTCCCAGGCCAAGCCGATCAGCGTCGAGCAGGCCAAGGCGCGGGACAAGCTGTGGACGCCGGGCAAGGAGGAGGCCGGCTCGGGGCAGCTCTGGACGCCGGGAAGCTAAGGCTCCCTCAGCTTCCGAGCCGTTCTGGGCGGAGCCGGCCGGTTGCTACATTCGGCAGGAATCCGGCGCAGGAAGCGAAAGAAGCGAGAACGATGAGCCCACTCGTACCGATGGTCGTAGAGCAGACGTCCCGCGGGGAGCGCGCCTTCGACATCTACAGCCGACTGCTCAACGAGCGGATCATCTTCCTGGGTACGCCGATCGACGATCAGATCGCCAACCTGATCGTGGCTCAGCTGCTCCACCTCGAGTCCGAGGATCCCGACAAGGACATCTCGATCTACATCAACTCACCCGGAGGCTCGGTGTACGCGGGCCTGGCGGTCTACGACACGATGCAGTTCATCAAGCCGGACGTGCAGACGATCTGCGTCGGGATCGCGATGTCGATGGGCGCGCTGCTGCTGGCCGGAGGGGCGAAGGGGAAGCGGATGGCCCTGCCGAACGCGAAGATCCTCATCCACCAGGTGTCCTCAGCCTTTCAGGGGCAGGCCACCGACATCGAGATCCATGCCAGGGAGATCATCGACGTGCGGCGCCGCCTGGACGAGATCATTGCCAAGCACACCGGGCAGGATCTCGACAAGGTCCGCCAGGACACCGAGCGCGACTACTTCATGAGCGCCCAGGACGCGAAGGACTACGGAATCATCGACCGCGTGATCTCGCAGCACTGAGGGGCTACCCTTAGCGGGAACAGGCGTCGCCGCGGAACTTGGGAGAGGGCAAGACATGGCACGTCCGACCGACTCAAACGAACAGCTTCTGTGCAGCTTCTGCGGCAAGTCGCAGCGGCAGGTCAAGAAGCTGATCGCCGGTCCGGGCGTCTACATCTGCGACGAGTGCATCGACCTCTGTAACGAGATCATCGATGAGGAGCTGACCGCTCCACCGAGCTTCGACATCGAGAACCTCCCCAAGCCGCGGGAGATCTACGACGTCCTCAACGAATACGTGGTCGGTCAGGAGCAGGCCAAGCGGACGCTTTCGGTGGCGGTCTACAACCACTACAAGCGTGTCCAGATGATGCAGTCCGACGAGAACGACATCGAGCTGCAGAAGTCGAACATCCTGCTGCTCGGCCCCACGGGCTGCGGGAAGACGCTGCTGGCCCAGACGCTGGCCAAGATCCTGAACGTGCCCTTCGCGATCGCCGACGCGACGGCGCTGACCGAGGCCGGCTACGTCGGCGAGGACGTCGAGAACATCCTGCTCAAGCTGATCCAGGCCGCCGACTACGACGTCAAGAAGGCCGAGACGGGGATCATCTACATCGACGAGATCGACAAGATCGCCCGCAAGAGCGAGAACCCGTCGATCACGCGCGACGTCTCGGGTGAGGGCGTGCAGCAGGCGCTGCTCAAGATCCTTGAGGGCACCACCGCCAGCGTCCCCCCGCAGGGCGGCCGCAAGCACCCGCACCAGGAGTTCATCCAGATCGACACCACGAACGTGCTGTTCATCTGCGGCGG